>VAOW01036404.1_pt1 | contig 18735 bp, 34 predicted proteins | sample 3393921 | NCBI WGS metagenome assembly VAOW01 (sample SAMN08290428, study PRJNA428436) | hydrothermal vent metagenome | isolation source: Deep-sea hydrothermal vent chimney | place: Indian Ocean: Southwest Indian Ridge | depth 2742 m m | reverse complement strand
TCAAAATAATATTTAGTCAATTTTTACCAAACTCTTGTCAATTCAAAAAATCTTTTTACCTTTGCACGCTATTTTAGCAGTAAAAACAGTTAAAGTTACTGAAATAGACATAGTTAAGGGAACCTGAAAAGGTAAAACGTTATAGGTTCGACGACGATAAAAGCCATATTTTATCGGCGTTGTTTTGAATAGCCAGCCTTTTCGATATTCCTTCAACATATTTTAATCAAAAGTATTTTAGTAAGAAAAATATTTTATACTTTTGCGCCTCCAAAAAAGGAGGATAAAAGAATTAATAAATTTGATATGCCTACAATACAACAGTTAGTAAGAAAAGGACGCAACAAGCTGGTTGAAAAAAGTAAATCGCCTGCATTGGATTCCTGTCCGCAACGTCGTGGTGTTTGTGTAAGGGTTTATACCACTACACCTAAAAAACCAAACTCTGCCATGCGTAAGGTTGCAAGGGTTCGTTTGACCAACGGAAAAGAGGTAAATGCCTATATTCCAGGTGAAGGACACAACCTGCAGGAGCACTCCATTGTTATGATTCGTGGCGGTCGTGTAAAAGATCTCCCCGGCGTTCGTTATCATATCATTCGTGGCGCTTTGGATACCTCCGGTGTTGAGGGTCGTACACAGCGGCGTTCAAAATACGGAACAAAACGTCCCAAGAAAAAATAATCAAAGTTTGAAAAGTATTTAAGCTCAAGATATAATGAGAAAAGCAAAACCAAAAAAACGAATTATTCTGCCCGACCCGCGATTCAGTGACGTGTTGGTAACAAAATTTGTCAACAACATTATGCTTCAGGGTAAGAAAAGCATTGCTTTTAAAATTTTCTACGATGCCATGGATATTGTCGCTTCAAAGATTGGCGAAGAAGAAAAGGCCCTCGATGTCTGGAAAAAAGCACTCGCGAATGTTACACCTGCCGTTGAGGTAAGGAGTCGCCGTATTGGAGGCGCTACTTTTCAGATTCCTTCCGAAATTCGTTCCGGACGGAAACAATCTATTGGCATGAAAAATCTGATTGGCTTTGCCCGTAAACGACACGAGAAAACTATGGGTCAGAAACTGGCCGGTGAAATTCTTGCTGCTTACAAAGAAGAAGGTGCAGCTTTTAAGAAAAAGGAAGATACGCACCGTATGGCTGAAGCTAATAAAGCATTCTCACATTTCAGGTTCTAATATTGACTCAGTACACAGGATTATAGATGGCAGCTCTCGAAAGAAATAACAGCAAATTAAGGTTCACCCGAAACATCGGAATAATGGCCCATATCGATGCCGGTAAGACTACGGTTACTGAGCGTATTCTTTTCTATACCGGGAAGAATTACAAAATCGGTGAGGTACATGAAGGCGCTGCTACCATGGATTGGATGGTTCAGGAACAGGAGAGGGGTATTACCATTACTTCTGCTGCTACCACCGTTTTTTGGGAACTGAATGACAAAAAACATAAGATTAACATTATCGATACTCCCGGACACGTTGATTTTACTGTTGAGGTAGAACGTTCGTTGCGGGTGCTCGATGGTGCTGTCGGCTTGTTTTGTGCGGTTGGTGGTGTTGAGCCACAGTCGGAGACCGTCTGGAGGCAGGCTAACAAATACAATATCCCACGTATCAGCTTTGTGAATAAAATGGACCGGTCAGGAGCCGATTTCTTTGGGGTTGTAGATCAGATAAAAGAACGTCTTGGAGCCAATCCGGTTCCTATTCAGGTACCCATTGGCGTTGAAGACGATTTTCTCGGCGTTGTTGACCTTGTAAGAAATAAAGCCTTTGTATGGGACGATTCCACCAAAGGTGTTAAGATTGTTGAGATTCCCATTCCTGATGACCTTGTCGATACGGCTTACGAATACCGTATGAAACTTATTGAAGGTGTTGCAGAGGAAAGCGATGAACTCCTTGAGAAATTTCTTGATAACCCTGATTCTATTACTGAGCAGGAGATGATTGATGCCATCAGGAAAGCTACCCTTGAAATGCGAATTACTCCGGTAATGTGCGGCTCTGCCCTTAAGAATAAAGGAATTCAGATGTTGCTAAACGCCATTATTGAATTTCTGCCCAGCCCACTGGATATTGATTCGGTAAAAGGTATCAATCCTAAAACCGAAAAAGAAGAAATCAGGACACCGGACCCGAACGACAGCTTTGCTGCATTGGCTTTTAAGATTGCAACAGACCCTTATATGGGACGTCTTTGTTTTTTCCGGGTTTATTCCGGTACGTTAAAGTCAGGTTCTTACATTTTGAATGTTTCTACCGGTAAAAAAGAGCGTATCAGTCGTATTATGCAGATGAATGCCAACAAACAAAATCCGCTTGATCAAATTGAAGCCGGCGACATTGGCGCTGCCGTCGGGTTTAAAACCATTCATACCGGTGATACGCTTACCGATGAAAAACATCCGATCATTCTCGAATCGATAACTTTCCCGGATCCTGTTATTAGCGTAGCCATTGAGCCGAAGACACAGGGTGATATGGAAAAAATGGGGGCTGCATTGGCAAAATTGGTCGAAGAGGATCCCACTTTTAAAGTACGTTCGGATGAAAATTCCGGTCAAACCATTATTTCCGGTATGGGCGAACTTCATTTGGATATTCTTACCGACCGTTTGAAACGCGAGTTCAAAGTAGAATGCCAGGTGGGTAACCCGCAGGTTGCGTACAAAGAAGCCATCACTTCTTCGGTTACTCACCGTGAGATTTACAAAAAACAAACCGGCGGTCGCGGTAAATTTGCCGATATTCAGTTTGAACTTTCCCCTGCTGTGGGCGATGAGGCCGGTTTGGAATTTATTGATGAGGTAAAAGGGGGTAATATTCCGAAAGAATTTATTCCTTCGGTGAAAAAAGGTTTCGAAATGGCTATGCAAAATGGTGTTTTGGCCGGTTATCAGCTTGAGAATATGCGCGTTCGCTTATTCGACGGGAGCTTTCATCCGGTTGATTCCGATCAGCTTTCTTTTGAGATGGCTGCTAAACGGGGTTTTAAATCTGCTGCACGCAAAGCCAAGTCCGTATTGCTCGAACCCATAATGAAATTAGAAGTGGTTACACCTGATGAATATGTGGGCGATGTAACCGGCGATTTAAATAAACGTCGTGCCATTTTGGATGATATAACCGCTAAAATTGGTTTCCAGGTAGTGAAGGCCAAAGTTCCCTTGTCGGAAATGTTTGGTTACGTTACTTCGCTTAGAACACTCACATCCGGCCGGGCTTCTTCTACCATGGAGTTCCATAGTTATAAAGTAACTCCGGCTTCTATTGCAGAAGATATTATAAATAAGATAAAAGGTATTGTTAGTTAAATCCATATAAAGTGAACCAAAGAATCAGAATAAAACTAAAATCTTACGATCATAACCTCGTTGACAAATCAGCCGAGAAGATCGTCAAAACGGTAAAATCAACAGGCGCCGTAGTGAGTGGCCCTATCCCTTTACCAACACATAAGAAAATATACACCGTAAACCGTTCCACTTTTGTGAACAAAAAGTCACGTGAACAGTTTCAGCTTGATACTTACAAAAGGTTGATGGATGTGTATAATTCTTCTTCAAAGACCATTGATGCGCTGATGAAACTTGAGCTGCCCAGCGGTGTTGAAGTAGAAATCAAAGTTTGATAAAAAATTAAAGGCTTAAAGAAAAAAAGCGATGTCAGGAATAATTGGAAAAAAAATAGGTATGACCAGCATCTATGACGAAAAGGGGAAAAATATTCCCTGCACTGTCATTGAAGCCGGCCCGTGTGTGGTAACGCAGGTGCGTACCATAGAAAACGACGGGTATTCGGCAATACAGCTGGCTTATGGAGAAAAAAGAGAGAAACATACCACGAAAGCTATGATGGGTCATTTTGCTGCTGCTAAAACTACACCTAAAAAAGTGGTTGCCGAGTTTACTCGTTTTCATGAGAAGAAAACACGAGGTGAAATTGTTACGGTTGAGGTCTTCACCGAAGGCGAATTTGTTGACGTGGTAGGTACTTCCAAAGGGAAGGGTTTCCAAGGCGTTGTGAAACGTTATAATTTTAAAGGCGTAAATGACGCTACTCACGGTCAGCATAACCGTCTCAGAGCGCCTGGTTCGCTGGGTGCGTCGTCTTCTCCATCCCGTGTTTTTAAGGGTATGCGCATGGCCGGCCGTATGGGTGGCAACCGTGTGAAAATGATTAACCTGCTGGTTATGAAAATTGTTCCTGAAAAAAATTTATTAGTTGTTAAAGGTGCCGTTCCCGGACCTAATAATTCATATGTAATTATAGAAAGATGGAATTAGCAGTTGTTAAAATTAACGGAGAAGATACCGGTCGTAAAGTGGCATTGGCAGATTCCATTTTTGGAATTGAACCAAACGATCACGCTATTTACCTCGATGTAAAGCAAATCATGGCCAACAGGCGCCAGGGTACGTCCGATTCCAGGGAGCGTAGTGACGTTCGGGGCAGTACACGAAAGATTAAAAGACAAAAAGGTACAGGTACTGCACGAGCCGGTGATATCAAGAACCCTATCTTTCGTGGCGGTGGTCGTGTCTTTGGCCCTCATCCCCGCGATTATTATTCAAAACTGAATAAAAAGGTGAAAAGACTGGCCAGAAAATCTGCGCTTACTTATAAAGCAAAAGATAATGAGATTGTGGTGGTGGAAGATTTTAAAATGGAAGCTGCCAAAACCAAAGAGTACCTGAACATACTCTCAAACCTTAAACTGAATGATCAGAAAACTTTACTAATTGTCAACGATACGGATGAAAATCTTTATCTTGCTGCCCATAACCTTCCAAAAGCTAAAGTACTCCGCACCTCTTCATTGAATACTTATGATATTCTGAATGGCGGAAAGCTTATTTTTACGGAAGCTGCAGTAAAGGCAACTGAAGAATTGTTTTAAAAAATATAAATCCGAATAAGATGGGTGTAATATTTAAACCAGTAATAACAGAAAAGATGACCGCCAAAGGCGAAAGTCTTAATCAATTTGGCTTTATTGTTGACAAACGTGCCAACAAACTGCAGATTAAAAGTGAAATTGAAGACTTATACAATGTGGAAGTTCTTTCTGTAAATACTATGAACTATTCCGGCAAAAGTAAGTCAAGGAATACTAAGTCAGGAATGATTTCAGGCAGAACCAACGCTTATAAGAAGGCGGTTGTAACTCTTGCCGAAGGAGAAACAATTGATTTTTTTAGCAACATCTAGACTACAGACATGGCTCTAAAGAAATATAAACCGACAACACCAGGTCAGCGCTTTAAGGTTATCAGCGCTTTCGATGATATTACAGCCAATAAACCCGAAAAGAGTTTACTGGCTAAGAAAAAAAGTTCTGGTGGACGTAACAACGAAGGAAGAATGACTGTTCGTAATATTGGCGGGGGTCATAAACAAAAATACAGAATCATCGACTTCAAACGGGATAAAGAAGGGGTTCCAGGTACTGTTAAGACCATTGAATATGATCCGAACCGTACTGCACGTATCGCCCTGGTTTATTATGCCGATGGTGAGAAACGTTACATCATTGCTCCGCAGGGTTTGAAAGTGGGACAGCAGGTTAAATCCGGTAAAGGCGTTACTCCTGAAGTTGGAAACACTATGTATTTGAGTGAAGTCCCGTTTGGTACTGTCATTCATAACATTGAACTGCGTCCCGGCCAGGGTGCCAAAATGGCCCGTAGCGCCGGATCGTATGCACAGCTCATGTCTCGCGATGGTAAATTTGCTATTATTAAGATGCCCTCCGGCGAAACACGTATGATTCTTCAAACATGTAAAGCTACAGTGGGCATGGTTTCCAACAGCGACCATCAGCTTGAGAAATCGGGTAAAGCCGGTCGTAACCGTTGGCTGGGACGCCGTCCCCGTGTACGTGGTGTGGCAATGAACCCGGTTGATCACCCCATGGGTGGTGGCGAAGGTCGCGCTTCGGGCGGACAACCCCGTTCGAGAAAAGGTTTGCCGGCAAAAGGTTATAAAACCCGTGCCAGGAAAAAAGCTTCGAGCAGGTATATTATTGAAAAAAGAAAGTAATCTTAGCTGAATTAAACAGATACTAATATGAGCCGTTCATTAAAAAAAGGACCATACATTCATTATAAACTTGAGAAGAAGGTTATGGCAAATGTAGAATCCGGGAAGAAAACGATCATTAAAACATGGTCGCGTGCTTCAATGATTTCTCCGGATTTTGTAGGCCAGACAATTGCCGTACACAATGGGAATAAGTTTATCCCTGTTTATATTACAGAGAATATGGTTGGGCATAAACTTGGAGAATTTGCTCCTACGCGGATTTTCAGGGGTCATGCCGGTAGAAAAGATAAAGGTAGAAAATAAAGCACAATAACAATGGGATCTAGAAAACATAACAGTGCTGAAAAGCGTAAAGAAGAGCGTAAAACTCAATATATTGCGCGTTTGCGTAATGTGCCTACCTCGCCTCGTAAGATGCGTCTGGTAGTTGACCTGGTGAGAGGAATGGATGCGGAACAGGCTTTGCATGTATTGGAACATACTCAGAAAGAGGCCGCCGGTCGTGTTTATAAATTGCTTCGTTCGGCAATTGCCAACTGGGAAGTGAAAAACGAAGGCGCCCGTATTGAGGACAACCAGTTATATATTAAACAAATTATGGTTGATAGTGGTCGGGTGCTGAAGCGTATTCAACCCGCACCACAAGGACGTGCTCATCGAATCCTTAAAAGGTCGAACCACGTTACACTGATTTTGGGCAACCGTGTGGAAGAAATGAAAGTATCCGGGGAAGTGGCTGATGAAACAACTAAAAATGATTAAATTAACATCTTTAACAAAATATATTAATGGGACAAAAAACTAATCCAATAGGACTCAGATTAGGAATCATCAAAGGATGGGACTCATACTGGTTTGGAGGAAAAGATTTCTCTAAGAAACTCGTTGAAGATATTGAAATCCGTAAATATCTGAATGCGCGCCTTGCCAAAGCCGGCATTTCCAAAATAATGATTCAGCGCACACTGAAAATGGTAACTGTAACTATTTTTACTGCACGTCCGGGTATTATTATTGGAAAAGGCGGTTCTGAAGTGGACAAATTAAAAGAAGAGTTGAAAAAACTCACCAAAAAAGAGGTTCAGATTAATATTTCTGAAATCAGACGGCCTGAATTGGATGCCAAACTCGTTGCCAACAACATTGCCCGGCAGATTGAAGGAAGGGTTTCTTTTCGTCGTGCTATCAAAACCGCCATTGCCTCCAGCATGCGTCTGGGCGCAGGCGGAATTAAAGTTATTATTTCCGGTCGTGTGGGTGGTGCCGAAATGGCTCGTAGTGAGATGTACAAAGAGGGACGTATTCCGTTGCATACTTTACGTGCCGATATTGATTATGCTCTTGTTGAAGCCCATACTACTCACGGACGTATTGGCATTAAGGTTTGGATATTTAAAGGCGAAATCTACGGACGTCCCGATCTGGTTTCTGTTGTTGAAAAGAATGCCGGTCGCCCGAGAGGTCCCATACGCGGCGGTGGAAGACCCCGCAGAAGAAGATAACAGCATTGATAATATTTTAAAGGGAACAAAGAAATGTTACAACCGAAAAAAACTAAATACAGGAAACAGCAAAAAGGCCGCATGAAAGGCAACGCCCAGCGCGGCGCCCAACTGGCTTTTGGTTCTTATGGCATTAAAACCATGGAACAGGCTTGGATTACAGGCCGCCAGATTGAAGCTGCCCGTCAGGCTGTTACCCGTTATATGAAACGTCAGGGTCAGATATGGATTCGTATTTTTCCTGACAAGCCTGTTACAAAAAAACCTGCAGAGGTTCGTATGGGTAAGGGAAAAGGCGCCCCCGAATATTTTGTGGCACGTATTACGCCCGGCAGGATTCTGTTTGAAGCTGATGGCGTTCCTTTGGCCATTGCCAAAGAAGCTATGAGGCTGGCTGCCCAGAAACTGCCTGTGAAAACAAAATTTGTTGTTAGACGTGACTACGTCGAAAATTAAAAAGAGCTATGAAACAGGAAGTTGTTAAAGAAATGAGCACAGCTGATATTGTGGACCGGTTGGTTGAAGAAAAAAAACACCTCGCCCGGTTAAGATTGAATCATGCTGTTTCTCCTTTGGAAAATCCTCATGTTATTGTTGAGAGCAAAAAAACTATTGCCCGTATGAAAACCGAATTGAGGAAAAGAGAATTAGAGGAAACAAACAATAAGTAAGTACTACAATGGAAAAGAGAAATCTTAGAAAAGAGAGAACTGGTCTTGTCGTCAGTAATAAAATGGATAAGTCGATTGTTGTGACAATTGAACGCCGTTTTAAACATCCCGTTTACGGAAAGTATATTAAAAAGACCAACAAGTTTATTGCTCACGATGAGAAAAACGAATGCAACATCGGTGATACCGTTCGCATTATGGAAACACGTCCTCTGAGTAAAAATAAGAATTGGAGATTAGTAGAAATTATTGAAAGAGCTAAATAACCATGGTACAACAAGAATCAAGACTTGCGGTTGCTGACAACAGCGGAGCCAAAGAGGTACTGGTAATAAGAGTACTTGGCGGAACAAAGAAAAGATACGCCACCGTTGGCGATCAGATAGTTGTAACCGTTAAACACGCTATGCCTTCCGGTAATGTAAAAAAAGGCACTGTTGCCAAAGCTGTGATGGTAAGAACAAGAAAGGAAATTAGAAGAAACGATGGTTCCTATATCCGTTTTGACGATAATGCCTGCGTCTTGCTTAACTCGACCGGCGAAATGATGGGAACACGTATTTTCGGACCCGTTGCGAGGGAACTACGTGAAAAACAATATATGAAAATTGTATCACTTGCACCGGAGGTGCTTTAACATAGAAAGATATCAGATATGGCAAAGTTGCATATAAAAAAAGGTGATAATGTGATGGTCATTGCCGGTAACGACAAAGGACGCTCAGGCAAAGTGCTCGCAGTTTTTGCCGAGAAAAGCAGGGCCATCGTCGAAGGTGTGAACATGATCTCAAAACACACCAAACCCAATGCGGACTACCCTAACGGCGGTATTATTAAAAAAGAAGCGGCTATCCACCTTTCTAATCTGAAAGTGATAGATGCTTCCGGAACGCCAACCCGTATTGGCCGTAAGATGGATGAAAAGACCGGGAAATCAGTTCGTTACTCTAAAAAATCAGGGGAGGTAATTAAATAATGGAATATCAACCTAGATTAAGAAAACAATACTTTGAGGAAATTATTCCTGTACTGACCAAAAAATTTGGTTATAAAACGGTTATGCAGGTTCCCAAGTTGGCCAAGATCGCCATTAACCAGGGAATTGGCGCTGCTCTTGCCGATAAAAAACTTATTGATGCCGGCCTGAATGAAATGACCGCTATCACAGGGCAAAAAGCTGTTCCTACCATTTCCAAACATGATGTTTCTAATTTTAAACTTAGAAAAGGAAACGCTATCGGTGTGAGGGTTACCCTGCGTGGTGATAAAATGTACGAATTCCTTGATAAGCTGGTTGCCGTGGCTTTGCCGCGTGTACGCGACTTCAGGGGAATTAACGATAAAGGATTCGATGGGCATGGAAATTATACCTTTGGTATTCCCGAGCAAATCATTTTTCCTGAAATCGATATCGATAAAGTAATGCGTATCAATGGTATGGACATCACTATTGTGACCAGCGCCAACACTGATGAAGAAGCATTTGCTTTGTTGAAAGAATTCGGATTACCTTTTAAAAATCAAAAAAAATAAGCAAACATGGCAAAAGAGTCGATAAAAGCGCGTGAGCGTAAAAGACAAAAAATGGTTGAAAAGTATGCTAAAAAACGGGCTGCTTTAAAAGCTGCCGGAGATTTCGTGGGTTTGCAGAAATTACCGAGAAATGCTTCTCCCGTTCGTTTACACAATCGTTGTCAACTTTCGGGAAGGCCTAAAGGTTATATGAGACAGTTTGGAATTTCACGTATTGAATTCAGAGAAATGGCCCTCAACGGCCTTATTCCCGGAATTAAAAAAGCCAGTTGGTAGTTACAAAAATTATTGAAAATGAACACTGATCCAATAGCAGACTATTTGACAAGAATCAGGAACGCCGTAGCAGCCGGACACCGTATGGTGGAAATCCCTGCTTCCAACCTGAAAAAAAATATTACAAAAATCCTTTATCAAAAAGGTTATATTTTAAACTATAAATTTGATGATTCGGGGAAATTCGAGACTATTAAAATTGCCTTGAAATATCATCCCGTTTCTAAAATGCCGGCCATTAATACCATTCAGCGTGCCTCAACTCCAGGTTTGAGAAAATATGTAGGTGCAAATGAACTTCCCCGTGTCCTGAACGGACTGGGAATCGCTGTTTTGTCCACCTCTGTGGGGGTGATTACCGACAAAGAAGCCCGTAAACTGAATGTTGGCGGTGAAATAATTTGTTACGTAAGTTAATACAGGAGAAAGCGCAATGTCAAGAATAGGAAAATTACCGATAACAATTCCGCAGGGAGTTCAAGTAAGCGTAAGCGATAACAATGTTGTTACCGTTAAAGGTAAACTGGGAGAACTGACCCAGACTGTTGACCCTGCCATTAGCATTAAAATCGAAGATGGCCGTCTGAAACTTTCTCGAAGCAGCGAAAGCAAAGAATACAAATCGAAACACGGACTTTATCGCTCCTTGCTGAATAATATGGTTACCGGTGTTAGCGAAGGATTTACCACTGTTCAGGAACTGGTTGGTGTGGGTTTTAAAGCTGATGCCAAAGGCCAGTTATTGGAACTGTCATTGGGGTATTCTCACCATATTTATCTTGAGATTCCCGCTGAAGTGAAAATTGAAACGGTTACACAAAGAGGTAAAAATCCGCTGATTAAATTGTCTTCTGCCGACAAACAACTCGTAGGTCAGGTAGCGGCAAAGATTCGTTCGCTTCGTAAACCTGAACCTTACAAAGGCAAAGGGATTAAATTCCAGGGTGAAGAACTCAGGAGAAAAGCAGGTAAATCAGCTGAGAAGAAATAATAGCAGATGCATTAATAAACTGATAAAACCATTAAAGAGATGGGTATTAAGAATAAAAAAGTTTTTCGTAGAAACAGAATTAAAATGCGGGTCAGAAAGGTCGTTAACGGCACTGCTGAACGTCCCCGTATGAGCGTTTTTAGAAGCAACAAACAGATTTATGTTCAGTTGATAGACGACCTGGCACAGCAAACCCTGGTTTCAGCCTCTTCCACTGACAAAAGTCTCGAAGGCGAAAAGACGAACAAAACCGAGCAAGCTAAAAAAGTAGGAAGTCTTATGGCTGAGCGGGCTACTGCTGCCGGCATCAAGACTGTTGTTTTCGATAGAAACGGATATTTGTATCACGGTAGGGTAAAATCACTTGCTGACGCTGCCAGAGAAGGAGGACTTAAATTTTAAAAAACTATGTCAAACGCAAACGTAAAAAAGATTAAATCCAGCGATATCGAATTTAAAGACAGGCTGGTGAGTATCCAAAGAGTTACCAAAGTTACAAAAGGAGGCAGAACGTTCAGCTTCTCAGCCATCGTTGTTGTTGGAAACGAAAACGGTGTTGTAGGTTACGGTCTCGGTAAAGCCAAAGAGGTTACTGCTGCTATTGCAAAGGGAATCGATGATGCCAAAAAGCATTTGGTTAAAGTCCCGGTTCTCAAGGGAACTATTCCTCACGAGCAAACGGGTAAATACAGTGGTGCGCAGGTTTATATCCAGCCGGCTGCTCCCGGTACAGGTGTTATTGCCGGTGGTGCCATGCGTGCCGTACTCGAAAGTGTCGGTGTAAAAAACGTACTGGCTAAATCGAAAGGTTCGTCCAACCCTCACTCAGTGGTGAAAGCTACCATCGATGCCTTGTCGAAATTGCGCGATCCTTTCACTATTGCACAGGTTCGTGGTGTTGAATTAGATACTGTTTTTAACGGATAAGCATACAAAGATGACAAAGTTGAAAATTACACAAGTGAGAAGTGCTATCGACAGGCCTTCGCGACAGAAAAGAACACTCGTTGCCCTCGGGCTGACGAAACTGAACCGTCCCAGAGAGGTGGAAGCCAGTCCTCAGGTTTTGGGAATGATTGAGAAAGTGAAACATTTATTGAAGGTTGAAGAAATTTAAAATAGGGGAAAAAGATGGATTTAAGTAATCTTAAACCGGCTAAAGGTTCTGTAAAGAACAAAAAAAGAATCGGCAGGGGCCAGGGCTCCGGACGTGGTGGTACTTCCACCCGCGGACATAAAGGTGCTCAGTCGAGATCCGGTTTTAAAAGAAAAAGCGGTTTTGAAGGTGGCCAGATGCCACTGTTCAGACGTGTTCCGAAATTTGGTTTTAAAAATATTAACCGTAAAGAGTATCAGGGTATTAACCTCGATACACTGCAGCAACTTGTGGATGATAAAAAAGTTACGGTTGTCGATCAGGCTGTTTTGATTGAAAATGGTCTGGTGTCTAAAAACGATTTAATTAAAATTTTGGGGCGTGGAGAATTGAAAGCCAAACTCAAAGTTTCGGCACATGCTTTCACAAAATCCGCAAAAGCAGCTATCGAAACACAAGGAGGCCAGACCAATATAATCTAACATGGGATGAAAAAATTTATCGAGACCATAAGAAATATTTACAAGATTGAGGAACTCCGCAAGCGTATTCTCTATACGTTGGGAATTATCATGATTTACCGCCTCGGTTCGTATGTTGTACTTCCCGGGGTTGACCCGAATATGCTTGCCAACCTGCAAAATCAGGGTAGTAAGGGACTCATGGGCCTGCTGAATATGTTTTCGGGTGGTGCATTTTCTCATGCTTCTATTTTTGCATTGGGTATCATGCCTTATATTTCCGCTTCCATTGTCATCCAATTGCTCGGTATGGCAATTCCCTATTTTCAGCGATTGCAGCGTGAAGGGGAAAGCGGGACGAGAAAAATTAATCAGATCACCCGTTACTTAACGGTGGCTATTGTTGCTTTTCAGGCTCCTGCATATATTGCCAACCTTGTATCGCAAGTGCCGGCAAATGCTATTACTCCATTTAGCCTCGCTGTTACCAGGCCTCCGATTTATTTTTGGGTATCCTCTACAATCATCCTTATTTCGGGCACGTTGTTTGTGATGTGGCTCGGTGAAAAAATTACAGATAAAGGCGTTGGAAATGGTATTTCCCTCATCATTATGATTGGTATCATTGCCCGTCTTCCCGGTGCTTTGTTCCAGGAATTTGTTTCGCGTATTGTTGAGACAAACGGTGGGATGGTTTATTTCCTGCTGGAACTCCTTGTGCTGGTACTGGTCATTTTGTTTACCATTCTTTTGGTTCAGGGTACAAGAAAAGTGCCGGTTCAGTATGCCAAACGAATTGTCGGGAACAAACAGTATGGTGGTGTGCGTCAGTATTTGCCTTTGAAAGTGAATGCTGCAGGCGTTATGCCCATCATTTTTGCTCAGGCTATTATGTTTCTTCCCCTTACGCTGGTTGGCTTTGCCTCCAATAGTGCACTGAGTGGTTTCGCTGCCGCCTTTACCAATTTTAACGGTATGTGGTATAATCTTACTTTCTTTGTAATGATTATACTGTTTACCTATTTTTATACGGCAATTACCATTAATCCTAATCAAATGGCAGAAGACCTTAAGAAAAACGGTGGATTTATCCCCGGTGTGAAACCCGGACGTAAAACTGCCGATTATCTAGATAATATTTTGTCAAGGATTACACTTCCGGGGTCCATTTTCCTCGGTTTGATTGCTATTTTACCACTGTTTGCCCGGCTGATTGGTGTTAACAGCGGTTTTGCCGCCTTTTATGGTGGCACATCACTTTTGATTCTCGTAGGTGTTGTGTTAGACACCTTGCAGCAGGTTGAAAGTTATTTGTTAATGCGACACTACGATGGTCTGACTAAATCAGGAAGAATTAAGGGAAGACCATCGGCATTTGGCGGAATGTAATTTTTTCTTCGGATGATACAGATTAAAACAAACGAGGAAATTGAAATACAAAGACACAGTTCTTTACTTGTTGGGAAAACACTTGCCGAAGTAGGCAAAATTATCCGGCCCGGGGTTAAAACTATTACATTGGACAGGATTGCGGAAGAGTTTATCAGAGATAATGGTGCAGTGCCCGGCTTTAAAGGGTATGGCGGTTTTCCGGCGACACTTTGTGTCTCTGTGAATGATGCAGTAGTACATGGTATTCCTGATGAAACCGAGCTGAAAGATGGTGATATTGTTTCTGTTGATTGCGGCACCGTTTGGAGAGGCTTTTACGGCGATTCTGCTTATACTTTTCCGGTAGGCGAAGTGGATAATGAAGTTTTGTTACTTCTCGAACGTACAAAACAATCACTCTACCTCGGAATTGAACAGGCAGTAGCCGGGAAACGGGTCAGAGATATCGGCCATGCTATCCAAGCTTATGTGGAGAGCTTTGGCTATTCGGTGGTAAGAGATCTGGTAGGCCATGGCGTTGGCAGAAATTTGCACGAAGAACCCGAAGTGCCCAATTACGGCAAAAGGGGTACCGGCCCGAAATTGAGAGCCGGAATGTGTATTGCCATCGAACCCATGATTAACCTCGGGGTTAAAGAAGTTTATCAGGAGGCTGATGGATGGACCGTCCGGACAACGGATAGAAAACCTTCTGCCCATTTTGAGCATGACGTGGCCATTAGGAACGGTAAGGCAGACATCTTATCAAGTTTTGAGGAGATTGAGAAAGTTTTAAATAAAAAATAGTCATTTTATGGCAAAACAACAGTCAATAGAACAAGATGGTACGGTAATTGAGTCGTTGGGTAACGCTATGTTTCGTGTAGAGTTGGAAAACGGACATACCATTATCGCACATATTTCCGGTAAAATGCGTATGCATTACATAAAAATATTGCCGGGCGACAGAGTAAAATTGGAAATGTCTCCTTATGATTTAACAAAAGGTAGAATAACATTTAGATATAAATAATTGCATCATGAAAATACGCGCATCAATTAAAAAGAGAAGTCCCGAAGACAAGTTAGTCCGTCGAAAAGGGAAGTTGTATATTATTAACAAGAAAAATCCAAAGTATAAACAAAGACAGGGTTAATCCTTTTATAACAATAAATAACAAGAATTATGGCAAGAATTGCTGGAGTTGATATTCCCCAAAACAAAAGAGGCGAAATAGGTTTGACCTACATTTATGGAATTGGGAGGAGCACTGCTCAGAAAATTTTAACCGAAGCCGGTATCGACTGGAATAAGAAAGTTCAGGATTGGGACGACGATGAACAAAACAAAGTTCGTACTATCATTGGCGATAACTTTAAAGTTGAAGGTGAATTGCGTTCTGAAATTCAGATAAATATCAAACGTCTGATGGACATTGGTACATATCGCGGAATTCGTCATCGTATCGGGCTTCCTTTGCGCGGTCAGAAGACTAAAAACAATGCGCGTACACGTAAAGGCCGTAAGAAAACCGTTGCCAATAAGAAAAAAGCCGTTAAATAACAAATAGGATTATACATTTTACGAAATAGAACGAAAATGGCAAAAAGGACAAGAAGTACAAAAAAAAGAGTAGTCAAAGTTGACCCTGTGGGCAGGGCGTATATCCAGGCTACATTTAATAATATTATTATCTCGTTAACAAACGATTCAGGCCAGGTTATTTCATGGTCTTCTTCGGGAAAAATGGGATTCAGGGGTTCTAAAAAAAATACTCCTTATGCGGCTCAAATGTCTGCCGAGGATTGTGCTAAAGTAGCTTACGGCTTGGGTTTGCGTAAAGTAAAAGTTTTTGTGAAAGGACCCGGAGCCGGTCGTGAATCAGCGATCAGAACCATTAATTCTTCGGGAATTTCGGTGATGGAAATTGTTGATGTTACTCCCATGCCTCACAATGGTTGTCGTCCCCCAAAAAGAAGAAGAGTTTAATTTCTAATATTCGAAACAGACAAATTAATAGATTATGGCAAGATACATTGGCCCAAAATCAAAAATTGCACGTAAATTTAACGATCCCATTTTCGGTGCGGATAAATATCTTGAAAAAAAGAATTATGCACCGGGACAGCATGGTCAGATGAGAAGGCGGAAAAAGCAATCGGAGTACGGAATACAGTTGCAGGAAAAACAAAAAGCCAAATATACTTATGGTATTCTTGAAAAACAGTTCCGCAATATCTTCGATAAAGCCTCACGCAAAAAAGGTATTACCGGCGAAAACCTGTTGAAACTTATCGAAGCACGCCTCGATAACACCGTTTTCAGATTGGGTATTGCTCCTACACGTGCTGCTGCCCGCCAGCTCGTTTCTCACCGGCATATTTCGGTGAACGGCAAAGTTGTGAATATTCCTTCCTACTCACTCAAAGCTGGTGATGTGGTCGGTGTTCGCGAAAAATCTAAAAATTTGGAAGTAATTACCGATTCTCTTGCATCCCGTAATAAATCCTTCTCATGGCTTGAGTGGGACGATGCAAAAAAAGAAGGTAAATTTCTGAATTATCCTGAACGCGATGAGATTCCCGAAAATATAAAAGAGAACCTCATTGTTGAGTTGTACTCAAAATAATATTTTACTTCGGTATTTAATAAAAAAAAGTTAAACTGATACTATGGCGATATTAGCATTTCAAAAGCCTGACAAGGTTATAATGAATGAAACTGATGGCTACAGAGGCGTATTCGAATTTCGCCCCCTCGAACCCGGTTTCGGAATCACTATCGGTAATGCCCTGCGGAGAATTTTGCTTTCCTCGCTAGAAGGCTTTGCCATTACCAATATAAAAATTGCTGGCGTAGTGCATGAGTTCTCTTCTATTGATGGCGTAATTGAGGATGTTACCGAGATTATTCTAAACCTGAAGAAAGTGCGCTTTAAACAGCAGATCCCAGATGAAAATACGGAAAAGGTAAATATCGTTATTGGTGATCAGAGTGTGTTCAAAGCTGGAGATATTAACAAATTTCTGTCTGTCTTTCAAGTGCTTAATACGGAAGAAGTGATCTGTAATCTTGATACTTCCGTTAAATTGAGTATGGAAATTACCATTGCCAAAGGCAGAGGATATGTTCCGGCCGAAGAAAATAAAGATCCGGAAGCTACGCTCGGAACAATAGCTATCGACTCTATTCACACGCCAATTAAAAATGTGAAATACAGCATCGATAATTATCGTGTGGAGCAAAAAACCGACTACGAAAAACTGGTGCTGGAAATTGAAACGGATGGTTCTATCCATCCTAAGGATGCTTTGAAAGAATCAGCAAAGATTCTGATTCAGCACTTTATGCTCTTCTCCGACGAAAAAATTTCTATGGACGCAGAAGAAAAGTCCATTTCAGAAGAATTTGATGAAGGGACGCTGCATATTCGCCAGTTGCTTAAAACCAAATTGGTTGATATGGACCTCTCTGTCAGGGCACTTAACTGTTTGAAAGCTGCTGATGTGGATACTCTAGGCGATTTGGTTTCCTATAATAAAAGCGATTTGTTGAAATTCAGGAATTTTGGAAAGAAATCTTTAACTGAACTGGAGCAATTAGTTGAGTCGAAGAATCTAGAGTTTGGAATGAATATTGCAAAATATAAATTAGATAAGGATTAAGAACAATGAGACACAGAAAGAGTTTTAATCATCTCGGAAGAACCAGTTCACACCGGAAAGCAATGTTGTCAAATATGGCCACTTCCCTGTTATTACATAAAAGAATCACCACAACGGTGGCTAAGGCTAAAGCTCTCAGAAGTTATGTCGAGCCGCTGATTACCAAATCAAAAGACGACACAACCCATTCGCGTAGAATTGTATTTAGTTATTTGCAGAGCAAAGAAGCAGTTACCGAGCTTTTCCGTGAGATTGCAAAAAAAGTGAGCGATCGCCCCGGTGGTTATACCCGGATTATTAAATTAGGGAATCGTCTCGGTGATAATGCAGACATGGCTATGATGGAACTGGTTGACTTTAATGAAACCCTGCTTGCTGAAAAATCAACTTCAAAGGTTAAAACATCAAGACGGCGTCGGGGTGGTAAGAAAAAAGCTGCCGGTACCGAAGCTGCTGCCAAAACTGTTGCCCCTGTGGCCAAAGAGGCAGAAGCCGAAGTTAAAGAAGCTCCTAAAGCAGAAGAGAAAGAGGAAACTCCCAAAGCTGAAAAAGCTGAGGAAGTGAAAAAAGAAGAAACTCCCAAAGCTGAAGATAGAAAAGAAGAACCTGCTACTGAAAAAAAGGCAGAAGCCAAAAAAGAAAAAAAAAGCACTGAATCCAAAGAAGAAAATAACGAGGATAAAGGAGAGGAGCCAAAGAAGTAGAAGGCTGTTTTCTTATAAAAAAATGGGTGTTGGTTTTGCCAATACCCATTTTTTATAAAATATTTTGTCAGACTTGTTACCTGTTAGTATGTTGCTTATCTCTGCCTTTCTAGATGTGTTATTAATTTCGGTTTTTCAAAAAATATTTATCACCTGTATTGCGGAGAGCCAACCATCTAAAAATTATTCTGAAAAAGTTTCAGAAAGTATTTGTAAGAAGGATTTTTTTTATTTTTGCCGCTCGAATTTAGGGAAACGTTCATAGGAGAGAGGGGGGTAATACGCAGAGGGGATGCAAGATATATAGAGGCAGGATGGCCGGTAATAATGATAGGGAGTTATGTTAGGAGAAAAAGTTAAAAAAAGATCAGAAAAGGCTTGTAAGGAATAAAAAGAG
>VAOW01019538.1_pt1 | contig 18752 bp, 17 predicted proteins | sample 3393921 | NCBI WGS metagenome assembly VAOW01 (sample SAMN08290428, study PRJNA428436) | hydrothermal vent metagenome | isolation source: Deep-sea hydrothermal vent chimney | place: Indian Ocean: Southwest Indian Ridge | depth 2742 m m | reverse complement strand
TCCCCCTGGGTGCTGACCTCTTTTCTTTGCAGGGGCTGAAAAATCTTGGGCCGACATTGCGCAGTTGGCAGAGCCTTTGGGGTAAGCGCCTGGATAACTGGTGTGATAGCCAGGAAGTAAGCAGTTATCCGGATTTCAGGTTACCCGAAGGGAAAATGAAGCCCCTTGGATATCTCTGCCAGCAGCATGGCGTGAGGCTGAATCGCCCCGTCAAGGCCTATGACAAATGGGTCAATCGTATTCCTACCGCGTATCGGAAATTTATACGGCAAGAAACACCTGATCGAACAGCGAAGTTGGAAAACGATCCGTATTGTCTGGCGACCATTAAACATTACCGAAGCCTGATACCCATGGCTCAGGAACACCGTAAACCAATTTTTAATCTTACTTCTGCTGATGGCGCTATAGGCAGTCATGCCAATGCGGTCCAGGGTGCCAGGAAAGATTTCAGGATGCTGGCAAAGAGAATTACTGATGAAATTGATATAGACCGGAATCAAAGCAGTTTACAGCAATAGCCCCACAAAGACCGGAGGAAACTCTGATTTTTCAGGGCCGGACCTGATGATTCTGTTTTTTGGGAATTGCGGTATCATGATATCCGAAAAGGCAAAGCTGTTTCTTCCCCGCACCCTATGCCGCCGATCCGGGGGCTTTTCCAGTTTGCTGGCATAGAGCCATGTGACCGCCACGGCCATCATGCAGAAGTTCAGGTGATTCATGGAAAGTCGGGTACATCGGCGCGGCCCGTGCGGCTGGAGGTTTGCTGACGCACATAATGATAGCCCGGAAGTCCCAAAGTAGCTGGAAAACAGTTGTCCCTGAATCAAATGCACTCTCCCCGCCGAATGGGGAGAGACTACCTCAAAAACGCGCCCGGGGTAAATTCTCCGGAAACATGCCGAGGCGGGGTTAGCGCCCCTGTTGAATCTGACGCAGAGCCTCAATGCGCGCGGAGGTCGGCGGATGGCTGGCGAACAGCCTGGCAATGCCGCCCGATTCTCCCCCGTGAATCTTGAGCGTAGCCAACGCATCCTTCGGCGCCAGCGTGGGGGATGATTTTTCCTCGCCCGGCTGGGTTTGCCGCGCAAGGGTGTCAATCTTTTGCAGGGCGCGAATCATCGGTTCCGCACCATACATCCGGGCGGAGTGTGCATCGGCGCGGAATTCGCGGCGGCGTGAATGCCACATCACCACGATCATGGCGAGAATGGAGAACAGAATTTGCAGGACGATGTCCACAATGAAATAAACCATGAAGTTCGGTTCGCCATTGCGGGAAGTAGCGCTGGCGACCAAACGCGCAATCATGCCGGCCAGAAAATAGACAAAGGTGTTCATCAGACCCTGGAGCAGCGTGGTGGCTACCATATCGCCATTGGATACGTGCCCCATTTCGTGCGCCAGAACGGATTTAACTTCATCATCGGAGAGGCTGTTCACCAGCCCCGAGGAAACGGCAATCATGGAACGGTTGCGGCCGGGACCCGTGGCGAAGGCATTGGGTGAGTCATCCATGTAGACCCAGACTTCCGGCATTTTCAGGTTGTCCCGGTGCGCCAGTTCCCGGACTGTTTCGTACACCAACCGCTCCTTCGGGGTGGACGGCTGGGTCACCTGTTGCATACGGTACATCCGTTTGACCATCGGCTTGGACATCAGGAGTGAAATAAATGCGCCGCCAAAACCGAATACCATGGCCCAGGCGAACTGATAACTGGCAAAGCTTCCACGCACATCAATGCCGAATTTCGGCAACACGAAATTAATCAGGATATTGCCGGAAATGATCAGCGTCAGAAAGACGAGAAGGTTGGTAACAATCAATAAAAACAGTCCCTTAAATGAACGCACATGTTCCTCCGTAAAAGTATTGTTAGTTCGGTATAATGTCCAAACCGGTAATTTTCAAGCCTTGAAACGTTGTCCAGGCTCCATTATATACTATGAATGATAGATGAAATCCACGATCCCGACATTATAGAACCGGACGATATTGACGGCAAACCGCCAGCCGGAGGCTCCGGCCTGGTGGTGGCCCGTGAGCTGTTGCCGCCGTTTCTGAGTATTCTTCCCCTGTCCAACCGCCCGCTGTTTCCCGGTCTTATCGTACCACTGGTGTACGAAGGTGAGGAAATGAGCAAGGTCTTTCGTGAGATCGCCAATGCGGAAGAGCAACACGTCGGCCTGATTCTGGTACGTAACGAGGATGCGCCGTTTGCTACCGAAAATTTGTATGAGGTGGGCGTTGTCGCCAGGTTAATCAAGGCCGTGGAAATACCCGGCCATGGGCTGCATGTTATTATCGAATGCATGGAGCGTTTTCGCGTACGGGATTTTTCTTCGGGGCCGCCGCATATTCGGGCGCGGGTGCAATATCATGCCGAAACCAGCTATTCGGATAATATTGAACTGAAGGCCTATACCGTAGCCATCGTCAATACCATCAAGGAACTGCTTAAACATAATCCGCTGCACGAAGAGGAGTTGCGCCTGTTCTTGTCACGTTTCGGGCTGGATGAGCCGAATCATCTGGCTGACTTCGCCGCCAGTCTGACAATGGCCGGACGCGAGGAACTACAGGATGTGCTCGAGACCTACCCCATCTTCGATCGCATGAAGAAGGTGATGAGTTTGCTCAACCGCGAACTCAATGTCAGCAAGATTCAGAGTCGCATTCGCAGCAATATCGACGAGCGCATCTCGGAGCAGCAGCGGAAATTTTTTCTCAATGAGCAGTTACACGAAATCCAGCGTGAACTGGGCAGGGAGGAAGACCCGCGCGATCAGGAGATTAATCGTCTGAAAAAACGCGCCAAAGGACTGACCTTCCCGGATGAAGCCAGGACTGTTTTTGCCGAGGAGATGCACAAGATCTCGATGCTGGATCCTTCCTCCCCCGAGTATGGCGTATCACGTAATTACCTCGACTGGCTGACCAGTCTTCCCTGGGGTAAATTCGGCAAGGATCGCTTGAATCTGAAGGCGGCGTCCCGCGCCTTGAACCGTCATCATTCCGGCCTGGAAGATGTCAAGGATCGCATTCTGGAATTTATTGCCGTAGGCGTACGTAAAAAGGAGGTGGGCGGATCCATCATCCTGTTCGTTGGCCCGCCGGGGGTGGGGAAAACCAGCATTGGCCGCGCCATTGCCGAGGCGGTGAATCGCCCCTTTTACCGCTTTTCGGTCGGCGGCATGCGCGATGAGGCGGAAATCAAGGGGCATCGCCGCACCTATATCGGCGCCATGCCGGGCAAGATTGTCCAGGCGTTGAAACAGGTCAAGGTCGCCAATCCGGTGATTATGATGGATGAAGTGGATAAGATCGGATCGGATTTTCGTGGCGATCCATCCTCCGCGTTGCTGGAAGTGCTGGATCCCGAGCAAAACAGTGATTTCCTCGATCATTATCTGGACGTGCGCTTCGATCTCTCCCGCGTTCTGTTTCTGTTAACCGCCAATCAATTGGATACCGTCCCCAAACCCTTGCTGGACCGGGCGGAAATCATTCACCTGGCCGGGTATATCGCACCGGAAAAGATGGAAATTGCGCGCAAGCATCTTTGGCCGCGGTTACTTGAGGAGAATGGTTTGAAGCAAAGTGACCTCACGCTCGGCCGGGCGGCACTGGCACGTCTGGTGGACGAGTATACCCGTGAACCGGGGGTGCGCAGGCTGGAGAAGTTGTTGAAAAAAATTCAGCGCAAGGCGGCAATCCAACTGGTACGGGAAGAAGTATCCACGCCGATCAGCATCGGTGCGAGAAATCTGGATAAGTATGCGGGCAAGCCGCGTTTCCGCGACAAACATCTGCGTCAGGGCGTGGGCCTGGCGACGGGACTGGCATGGACGGCACTGGGCGGCGTCACGCTCATGCTCGAAGTTACGGTGCCCCATCATGACAGACGAGGTCTGAAATTGACCGGTCAATTGGGCAAGGTGATGCAGGAATCGGCGGAGATTGCATACTCCTACATTACTGCCAATCTTGCACGCTTTGGCGCTCCGCCGGATTTCTTCGACAAGGCTTTTGTTCACTTGCATGTACCGGAAGGCGCGGTGCCGAAGGATGGTCCTTCAGCCGGTATTACCATGGCCACGGCCCTGTTATCGCTGGCCCTGGACAAAGTGCCGTTGCCGTTCGCCATGACCGGGGAGATGACGCTGACCGGCGATGTGTTGCCCATTGGCGGTGAACGCGAGAAACTGCTGGCGGCCAAGCGCCTCGGCATTTCGGAGGTGATTCTTCCTGCTGCCAATCAGGTGGATGTCGAGGAACTGCCGGAATCGGTGCCGCAGGGCCTTACCATTCATTATGTCAGGCATTTTAATGATGTGGCACGCTTGCTTTTCGGCCTTCGTATTCGTCCGGTTAAGGTTGCCGCCTGATCTTTGGGGGCTCGTGGATGGATAGCGGGATAGCCGCGTTGCTTTCGGCTGGATGGCAGGCACATTCCGAAGATCTTTTGTCACTTTTGTCATGGTAGGGTTCGCCCATGCCGGTGATGACGCTCAATCATATTGCCAAGGCCTTCGGACCACAGGTGTTGCTCGACGATGTGTCACTCAGTATCGGCCGCGGCGTGCGCCTTGGCCTGATTGGCCGCAACGGTGAGGGTAAATCCACACTGCTGAAAATCATGGCCGGCCAGATGGAAACGGATGCCGGAGAAATCACGCTGCGCGGCGGCACGCGCGTCGACTACCTGCCACAAACGCCGCATTTTGATGCCGGACAGACTGTGTTTCAGGTGGTCGCGGCGGGTTTGGGCGATGTGGCCCGCTCCCTTGATGCCTATCATGCTGCATTGCGAATGCTGGATGAGGATGCATCGGCACAGGCGCTCAAAAGGCTGGATATCTTGCAAACGGAACTGGATCGTATCGGCGCGTGGCAGTTTCATGCACGTATCGAGACAGCGATTTCAAGGCTTGGACTGGAGGAGGAACGTGATGTCGGCGAGCTTTCCGGCGGCTGGTTGCGCCGTGTCGCACTGGCCCGCGCCGTGGTAGCGGATCCGGATGTGTTATTGCTTGATGAGCCGACCAACCATCTGGATATCGCTTCCATCGAATGGCTGGAGGATTTTGTTGCGGATTTTCCCGGTGCGGTGATATTTGTCACTCATGACCGCTACTTCCTTGATGCCGTGGCCGAGGAGATCATCGAGCTGGATCGTGGGCATTTGACGCATTTTGCCTGTAGCTATGCCGAATACTTGGAAAAGAAGGCCGAAATACTGGCGCGGGAGGTAACGCAGCACCGCAAGTTCGACAGGTTGCTGGCCGGAGAGGAGCGCTGGATACGCAAAGGCATACCGGCCAGAAGAAGGCGCAACGAGGGGCGCGTACGGGCTCTGGAAGATCTGCGCAACCAGCGGGCGGCACGGCGCTTGCGCGGCGGCGATGTGGATCTTCGCGTGGCCAGCGGCGTCAAGCCCGGCAAGATGCTGATCGAGGCTGTAGAAGTATCACATAGTTTTGGCGATACGGTGATTGTGCGTAATTTTTGTCATAAAATCATGGCGGGCGATCGTATCGGACTGGTCGGCCCGAACGGCATCGGGAAGACAACGTTACTTGGAATACTGCTTGGTGAAATAAAACCGGAATCAGGCCGGGTACGCCCCGGAGTACGTTTGGCTCCGGCGTTTTTAACCCAGATGCGAGAACTTGATCCAGCAAGCAAGCTGAAAGATATATTGCTGCCAAATGGTGGTCATTATGTCCATGTCGGCGGGCGTGAACCACGACATATCGTCTCATATTTGCAGGATTTTCTGTTTGATAAGGAACGTCTCCATAGTCGCGTCGCGGCACTCTCCGGCGGCGAAAAGGGACGCCTGATGCTGGCGAAGCTGCTGCTGGAGCCGGCCAACCTTCTGGTGCTGGATGAACCGACCAATGATCTGGATATTGGCACGCTGGCCGTGCTGGAACAGGCGCTGGCTAACTATGACGGCACGGTGATGATTGTCTCACATGATCGCGCCTTCATGGATCGTGTCGTATCAAAGGTGCTGGCCTTTGAAAGCGATGGGCTGATTGTGCCGATTGAGGGTGGCTATTCTGGCTTCCAGGCATGGAAGGCGCGCCAAAATGAAAAAAGAGAATCAAAAAAACATGATCAAGGGGAAAGAAATAGTGGAAAAACAGCAAAAGTAGTCAAAACAAGGGGAAAGCTGTCGTACAAGGATCAGCGGGAGCTGGATGCGCTTCCCGGAGAGATAGAAGCGATGGAATCAGAAAAAGATGAAATTGAAGCACGCTTCTGCGATGTGGATTATTTCAGTAACGATGCCGATGGTTATCATCGGGATCAGCAGAGATTATCTGATTTGGAAGGGATCCTCGCCGACGCCTATGTGCGATGGGATGCACTGGAATCCAGGCAGAGAAAATTGGCCCTCAAGTGTTGAGCGTTACCCTTGCGCGCTCCTTATCTGACTTTCAGCCAAAGGCTTGCAGCCTGCGCCGTAGGTCAATGTCGGTTCTTGGGTGAAGCCGCGGTGCTTGCTTTCCGGCCGCTCATACCTTTATGATTTCGGATCCCGTGATAATTTGCGCCGGAAAATACCCCATACAGTTCGCGGAACCGCGCCATGCGTTTTAACCTGCATTGTTCACCAATAATGCAGGCTAAAGAGCCTCTTGCAAAACTCATGAGCGGCGATCGGCTTCCCCGCTTCGGCCCATTTCCGAGCTGGAATTTCGCTCCATGGAACCACTATGCAGCTCATTCCATCCCGAAAATTGACTCGAAGCGGGATTGCTGTTCATCCACTCAGAGTTTTGCAAGAGGCTCTAAAGAATAGGCATATGGACGCTCTCTTTATCAAAACTTATGGCTGTCAGATGAACGAGTATGACTCGTCGCGCATGGCGGATTTGATGCGGGAGGCTTACGGCCTGCGTTTGGTTGCCAGTCCCGCGGACGCCGATGTGATTCTGATGAATACATGTTCCGTGCGCGAAAAAGCCGAAGAAAAGGTGTACTCCGAACTTGGACGCTACCGTCTGCTCAAGGAGGAACGCCCTGACCTGATTATCGGGGTGGGTGGTTGCGTAGCGCAACAGGAAGGCGACCGCATCATGCAGCGCGCGCCGTTCGTGGACATGGTGTTTGGCCCGCAGACCTATCACAAGCTGCCGGACATGGTAAAGAAAATCCGGCGAGACCGCGTACGCCTTACGGCAACGGAAATGTCGGAGATTGAGAAATTCGATCATTTGCCCATGGCGGAAACAACAGGGCGCTCCGCTTTCGTTACCATCATGGAAGGATGCGACAAATTCTGCACCTTTTGTATCGTTCCCTATACGCGCGGACGGGAATTCTCCCGGCCTGTCTCCGGCGTTCTGGATGAATGCCGGGGTTTGCTGGATCAGGGCGTCATGGAAATCACACTGCTGGGGCAAAATGTCAATGCCTATCTCGGCGTGGGGCCGGACGGTGAGGAATGGGACTTGTCCATGCTACTGTATGCGGTAGCGGAACTGGACGGGTTAAAACGGTTACGCTTTACCACCAGCCATCCGATGGAGATGAGCGACGGGCTGATTGATGCCTTTGTCGCAAACCCGTTCCTGATGCCCTATTTGCATTTACCCGTACAGAGCGGCTCCAATCGTATACTCAGGGCGATGCATCGCGGACATACGCGCGATCAGTATCTGGAGATCATTGGACAGTTGCGCGAAACATGCCCGGAGATTGCCCTGTCGTCGGACTTTATTGTCGGCTTCCCGGGTGAAACCAACGCCGATTTTGAGGATACGCTGTCTCTGGCGCGCCAGGTCGAGTTTGATTTCGCTTATTGCTTCAAATATTCGCTACGTCCCGGCACGCCCGCTTCCCGGATTAAAAATAATATAACTGAATCGGTGAAAAATGAGCGGCTACAATGCTTGCTGGCCCTGATGCGGGAGAGCAGCCATGTGCGTTATCAGCGGCAGGTGGGCAAAACAATGGATGTACTGGTGGAGAAGGAAAGCCGTACGGATGGTGACATGCAAGGGCGCACGCCGGATTTCAAGGTTGTTCATTTCAAGGGAAGGAAGCGGCAAACAGGGCAATTGTTGCCGGTACGCATCACCGGGGCTTATGGGCAGTCATTACGCGGCGAACCGGTCATGGCCGGATGATGGTTGACTCCGCGTTGAGTCTGCATCTTACCGACACGGATACTGAAGTCCTGCGCAGTCTTTGCGGCAGCGGGAACCGTATCCTGCATCGAATTGAAACCAAACTCGGCGTGCGTTTTCTTGGGCAACCCGGCGACTGGCGCATCGAAGGAAGTCAGGCTCACGTAGCGGAAAAGGTGATTTACGCACTATTACCGTGGGCAAGACAAGGGGCTGTTGAAGATGTTCAACTGGAAGGCGCGTTGCGCACGCAGGCGGCTTTTGACGCGGATGAAAATGAAACGGTGGAAGCGGGTGAAGACATCGTAATGGCCGGACGCCGCCGCATTCAGGGAAAAACGCCCAATCAGCGGCGGTACCTGAACAGTATCCGCCAGCATGTATTGACATTGGCGGTGGGTCCGGCGGGTACGGGCAAGACCTATCTGGCCGTAGCGTTGGCTGTTGAGGCGTTGCAATCGCATCAGGTTGAACGCCTTATTCTGACGCGCCCGGCGGTTGAAGCCGGGGAGCGCCTGGGTTTTCTTCCAGGCGATATGCAACAAAAAATAGATCCGTACCTGAGGCCGTTATTTGATGCATTGGCCGATATGATCGGGCTGGAGAAGATGAATAGCCTCATGGAATCCGGCCTCATCGAGGTGGCCCCGCTGGCCTATATGCGCGGACGCACGCTCAATAATGCGTTCGTTATTCTGGATGAGGCGCAGAACACGACGCGCGAACAGATGAAGATGTTTCTGACGCGCCTCGGATTTTCCTCAAAAATGGCGGTGACCGGCGATACGACGCAGGTGGATCTTCCCGCCAAGCATCGTAGCGGCCTGTTGCATGCCTTACAGGTGCTGGAAGGCGTGGATCAGGTAGGCATCTGTCGTTTGAATGGCCGTGACGTGGTGCGTCATCCGCTGGTGGAACACATTGTGGCTGCCTATGAGCGCAATGAGGCGGGCGAGGATGCTTGATATTCTCGTGGATGAGGGTATCAATCACTCGGCTTTGCCGGAAGATGCAAGGATACGCCAGGCTGTGGCGATCGCTTGCGCTCAGGCAGGCGTGAGCTGTATGGTGATATTGTGCCTTCGTATTGCCAATGACGATGTAGTCCGTGCCCTGAATAAACAATGGCGGCATGAAGACCATGTCACCGATGTGCTGTCGTTTCCCATGCAGGTCGGTCCCGACTTTGATTTTGGAGAATCGCTGGGAGATATCGTTGTGGCATGGCCTTTGGTACAAAAAGAAGCCATCCGATTGAACCTGGATGCCCGCCACCATGTCCTGCATCTTGTAATGCACGGCGTGTTGCACCTGTTGGGACGCGATCACGCCGAAGAAACGGAGGCAAAACGCATGCAAGCCATGGAAAGCCGGGCCATGGCGCAGCTTGGCCTGCATGATCCGTATGTTTGAACGTGTCAAAGAGCGATTGCGCACGCGGATACTTGCGCAGTTACGGCCTGGCCGGGATGAAGATGAATTGCTGGCATTGATTGGAAGAGCGGAGGCCGTGCGGTCCGATGACCACCGCCGCATGCTTGAAAGTCTGGTGATGTTTCGCGACGTTCGGGTGCGGGAGCTGATGGTTCCTCGTTCGGAGATCGTTGCGCTCAAGGCAAACATATCACTTAAGGAGGCTTTGAAGAAGATTACCGAAAATGATTATTCCAGGTTGCCGGTCTATGTTGACAACCTGGATCATATCAAGGGCGTGATTCATGTGCGGGATGTATTTCCCGCCTGGATCGAGGGCAAGAAGAAACAGCTTTCCGACCTGATTCGACCATGCCTGAAGGTACCCGAATCGCAATTGGCGCTTGGTCTCCTGGATCGCATGAAAGAGCAGGGCGCTCATCTTGCCATGGTGATGGATGAATACGGTGGTACGGGAGGTCTGGTTACGCTTACCGATTTGTTGACCGAGATCGTCGGTTCCATGGATGAGGTAGGCGAAGCCTGCGAGTTCGGGGGATGCGTGAGGGACGATGATGGCGGCTATGTCGTGGCTGGCCGCATGCATGTCGAGGATCTGGAAGGGGTGCTGGATCGGCCATTGCCGGAGGGTGATTATGATACGGTCGGAGGTCTGGTGACCAGCCTGTGTGGACGTATTCCGGACCAGGGGGAGCGTATCGAGGTAGCGGGATTGACCGTTCGGATACTGGCGGCGGAACCCCGGCGAGTTCTCAAATTGCATATTACGCCCATGGCAGATGCCACCCCTGAATAAGCGGCGTCGCCGGCTGTTGCGACATTTGCCGTGGGCCGCGCCGATGATGGCATTCCTTTTGGGCAGCCTGATGCCTTTTGCATTTTCTCCTTATGACCACAAATGGTTGGCTGTGCTGGTATTGGCTGGCTGGATTTTACTGTTGATGCGCGGGCGCGCTTTTGCCACGGGATGGGCCTTCGGGCTTGGCTGGTTCGGTGTTGGCGCATGGTGGCTGGCGCCTACATTGCACACCTTCGGTCCGCTGGCATGGCCGTGGGCCGTGTTGGCGACCGTGCTGGTCGGCGTTGTTCTTGGTTTGTTTCCGGCAGTTCTGGCCTGGGCCAGCTACAGGCTGGCGGGAGATAGCGCTCGCATGCTGATCGTCTTTCCAATTCTGACGGTGGGCGAGGAGTGGCTGCGCGGGCATCTGTTGACGGGACTGCCGTGGACGCCGATCGGTAGTCTGTTGCTGGACACGCCTGCCATTGGCTGGGCGGCTATCATAGGCGTGTACGGTGCGGCCTTTCTCCCCGCCTTGCTGGCGGTTTCGCTGGCGATTATCGTCCGGCGAACGTACTACCGTATGGGCATTGTTGGCGCAACAGTCGCCGGTCTGTGCCTGTTCGCCGCACCCGCGCCTTATCGGGCCGAAGGTGCGCTGCATCATGTTGCGCTGATCCAGGCCAATATCCCCCAGAAACTGAAGTGGAACACGGATTTTCTCAACGAAACCATGCACCGCTATGTGCGCTTGTCGAAACAGGCGGCCAGCCGGAGCGATTTGATTGTCTGGCCGGAAGCGGCCGTGCCCATATTTCTGGAGCAAACGCCGGAATGGAAGGCATGGCTGCTGCACCACATGAAGGCATGGAATACGCCGGTGCTGTTTGGCGGCCTCAAGCTCGATGGTAACGGACGCATCGCGCACAATGGCATTTATCTGTTCGAGCCCGGCAGGAAAGAATTAACATTCGTGGGTAAGCAGCACCTGGTGCCATTCGGCGAGTATGTGCCATCGTGGATTCCGTTCCTGCATGCGCTGGTGCCCGGTATCGCGGATTTCAAACCTTCCAGGGATTCAGGCGTGTTGCAGGGCGTTCATGAACGCTATGGTTCGCTGGTGTGTTACGAAGCAATTTTTCCACGCGAGGCGAGGAAGCGTGCGGGTACGGCATCAGTGCTGATCAATGTGACCAATGATGCATGGTACGGACATACACCCGCGACATGGCAACATTTGCAGGCGGTCCGCATGCGCGCCGTGGAAACCGGGCGTTATCTGCTACGCGCCGCCAATACCGGCGTATCGGCCATTGTTGCGCCGGATGGAACGATTCGGCAAACCATGGACTGGTTTACACAGGGCATTGTTTACGGAAAATATCGTGACTCTGATGCACGAACGCCTTATCAGCGCTGGGGTAATATGCCATTGCTGGTCTTGATCATTCCACTCCTGTTGGTGGTCTGGACAGGAAGGAGAAGTCCATGAAAACATCGATTTGCGTGATCGGCGCGGGCTCATGGGGTACGGCATTGGCCATAGTGCTGGCGCGGCAGGGAAGGCGAGTCCGACTGTTTGCCCGCGATCCGGCAAGGGCGGCGCGCATGCGGCAAGCGCGCGAGAACGATGTTTACCTCCCTGGCATTCCACTTTTGGAGAATCTTGAGGTTACATCTGATCCGGATGCTGCGCTTTCCCATTCCCGCGTTATTGTGATTGCCACGCCCAGTTCGGCGGCGGAATCTGTTTTGCCACAAATAGCAAAGGTATCCGACGGCCCCGTGATTGCCGTCTTCAAGGGGGTGCGTCCGGATACGCTGGAGCGTACGGATGAATTACTCGTCCGGTATCTTGGATGTGAAAGAAGCATCGTGCTTTCGGGTCCGTCTTTTGCGGTGGAAGTCGCCCGGGGATTACCGACGGCCATGACCATGGCCGCATCGAACATTCAGCAGGCCGAGGTTGCGGCCACATTCTTTGCGGGTACGAATCTTCGTATTTATGCCAGTGATGATATGGCCGGCGTTTCATTGGGCGGAGCGTTGAAGAACGTGGTTGCCATTGCCGCGGGCGTAGCGGATGGCATGCGGCTCGGTCATAACGCCGTAGCGACTGTGATTACCCGGGGACTGGCGGAAATGGCGCGTATTGCATGCGCCTGTGGCGGCCGTCGGGAAACTTTGATGGGGTTGTCCGGTTTGGGCGATCTGGTACTTACATGTACGGGCGAATTGTCCCGGAACCGCCGTTTTGGCATCGCACTGGCTCAGGGAATGGATGTTGTCAGCGCCCTGGAACATATTGGTCAGGTGGTCGAAGGCGTGGAGACGACACGGGCCGCGCATGCCCTGGCGGCCGGACTGGGCGTGGAAGCGCCGCTGATGGAATCGGTATACCAGGTCCTGTACGGGAACATGCGGTTAACGGACGCTGTTCGGGGGCTTATGAAGCGCCCGGAGAGAAATGAATGCTAGAGTCCGATGATGACGATTTGTTTGGCGATGCCATGCGCGGCGTGCGAAAATTATGGAGCGAGCCCCGCCGCCAGGCAAACAGGCCACACCCCCGGATCCGCAAGGCAATGGAAGCGGAGCTCCCTTTCTCCGCGGAGTTGGGGGGCATCCGGTCGGATCGGTTAATCGAGCCGTGGATGCTGAAGGCCGATGGTGTTTCGCGGGAACGATTGCGCCAACTGGCGAACGGACGACCACCGACGGACAGGGAGGCGGATTTGCATGGCATGTCGCGCGAGGAAGCCTTTGTTGCGCTGGAACGATGCATGCGGCAGGCGTTAACGGGGCATGATCGCGTGCTGTGTCTGGTGCATGGGCGTGGCTTGCATTCGCGGGATGGCCGTCCGGTTTTGAAAGAAGCAGTCTACCACTGGCTGGCGGAAGGCCCCTTTGCCGGTCATGTGCTGGCTGTGATTCCCAAGCCGGGAACCCGTGGCGGCTCGTGTCTGGTACTGTTGCGGCGAAAGCGCTAAACCTGCGATTGGCTCCAAGCTAAAAATACTGAACCTGGGGGAGATTCATACCTGTTTGCGCTGCGATCTGAAACAATAGAACCACCAGCAATAACAATGAAAGGCCAAGAACAACAAAGGATGCAAGAATAATCAGCAGTGCTGATCCGCCGCCTATTCTGGCATGCGATACCAGTCCTTGCCAGTTTAGATACAGGCTCCATAAGGTCGTGATAACACCCACAAACGGAATCATTGAAACGACGGTTGGCGCCGCGCCATAAGCGCAGATCTGAAAGGCATCGACGGTGGTTAACGACGATTTGCAGAATGTGCGGGCGGCCCAGCCAAGATACCATGCCCATGACCATGTTCCAATAATGCCAAACAATAATAATGCAGGAAGAATGAACACAATGGTCATAAGGCCGGAGGAGATGCTGACAACAAGCGCCGGGATGAGAAGATAAATGACAAGCAGGACTATTGAATTCTTGTATCCTTGTGCGACGGGCATATTTTCGAAGCACGGGGTAGGCGAGGTCATCGTTGCCTTGAATGCTGGCAGCAGCGTTTCACCGATGCGTTCGCTGGAAAAATAATTCTGTTCGTTTTTCATGGTTCCCCCTCAAAGCGTTCAATCCAAGTCGATACGATACGGTTGTGCAAGGTATTGTGTAAGATCGAGGGCTCGTCTATATTCAGGAATATGAATATAAACCGATATCTTCTCCTTATGTTCCTGATATGCATGCCTGTCTTTACCGCGGTGGCGTCGGATCGATCCGACGCATTGCCACCGCCAACAGCCGTGCAGAACACACCTGAGGCCCGGGAAACGGTGCAGCCATCCGGCAAGGACAGCTCTGTGGGCAAGCAGTTTTCAACCTCGGGTGCCAACAAGGATGTACATGTTCGTACATACAAACGCAAGAACGGGACGACGGTGGAGGAGTATTCCCTGCACGGACACGTGTATAAGGTCAAGATCAGTCCGGCCATGGGCACGCCGCCCTATTACCTTTATGACAATAATGGCGACGGGGAGTTTGATCGGCAGATGCCGGGGGGTTACCAATACATCACCCCTCCCGAATGGGTGCTTAAACGTTTCTGAATCGTTCGGGTTAACTTTTTGTCAGTTCCCGAACTTATCCTGATTACAGACACCACACGCATGGAGCGCGAACAGTTCTTCGAAACCGCGGAAGTAGCTTTATGTGGTGGCGTGGATGCCGTGCTGGTGCGTGAAAAGCAGATGGACAGTGCGCGGTTGCTGGCCTTTTGTTCACGCCTGAGATCAATGACAATGGCGCACAATGCATTACTGATTGTCCATAGCCAGGCCGATGTAGCGCGAGCTGTCGAAGCCGATGGCGTGCATGTGGCCGCTGCGAATGTGGCGGAAATTCCAGCCATGCGCAAATGGTTAGGGCATGCGGGAATGACGATCTCGATATCGTGCCATAATGCCGAAGAGATGGATTTGGCGGCGCATTACGGGGCGGATTTCGCGTTGTTGTCACCTGTGTTTTCCACATCAAGTCATCCGCAAGCGCTACCGATCGGCGTGGACCGGTTCATGGAGATTGCAAGGAATACCGCCCTGCCGGTTGTCGCGCTGGGCGGTATTGGACCGGGGAACCGAAAAGCGCTTACCGGCTGGGGCGTAGCGGTGATCAGCACGATTCTGGATGCGGCTGATGCGGAGCTGGCCGCTCGTGAGATGTCAGGTTATGCTTGTCCATAAGCATGGCGATTCACGAATAGTCCGGGCCAGGGCGTACCGCCTTGTAGTGCATGCCGTGCGTTTCTGTTTGTATGGGGTGCTTGTTATACCTTCCCCTGTTGGGCGATCTTTCGCGAGATCTCGAAAATCCGGGCTTCAACGGTTTTGATCAAAAATTCGCGCAAGGGCGGATAGGCTTCCACCACATTCCTGAAGGCGGCAAACGGAATATGCGCCATGACGGTATCTTCCACCGCGACGATATCCGCCGGACACCCTGTTCTACGCTTTGCCGAGGTATCGTTTTGCAGCACGGACATGTCTCCAATTAATTGGCCGACGGGGAGTTCATGCAGTATCGTCCTGCTTCCGGATTTGCCAGCAGGAAGGACAGCACTTTTTTACGCGGGAGTTCGACCACCGAACTGTCCTTGTTGGCGACCACGTCCGCACCACGTGGATTGGGATCCAGCAGAGCGCCTTCACCGACGACATTGCCATAAGCGATCATATTGAGCAGCACCAGTTTGCCCGTGTCGTCCGGTACATAAACCGCCAGTTCTCCCTTAAGTACGACATACATGGAGTCTCCCGCGTCTCCGCGCCGGAACAGGTGTTCGCCTTCCTTGAGCAGACGTCGATGCATAGCCGCCCATGTTTTTCCACCAATACCTTGCGTCACGAGTCCCAGGAAAGGATATTCTTTACCGGCGTCTTCCCTTCCTCCACTGATCCGGCCAATCCGGGGGAACTCTTTGCCAAGCTCCGCCGCCTGGTTTTTCTCACCGGATTCAATCAACACATCATACAGGCAACGGAGAACTCCCGTGGCCGTAGTATGTCTTTTATTGACAATCAGTGCTTCCGCATAGCGGCGAAGGTAACGTATATCCTTGGGATAGATGCGTACCAGATCTGCATATACCGCTTCTGTTTTCTCGTTATCGTTCTTGTCATTCATGTTAACCCGGATGATCCATGAATGATCCGGGATTCAAGATCAGGGGATCAGGCCGGCCGGGCACGTTGGCCTTGCTGGCTGATTTCGCTTACATCTTCCGGATACATGCAACGTTTCACCATGAGCGTGGGCTGGGCTTGCATATTGACATCGCGTGGCATAATACCGTTTCCGTGGCGGTCCATGGATAAATGCACGACCGGCCGCAGCGGAAGACGGCGGTGAACGCGAATAACCTGACCAATATCACCGGAATTGAGCTGGACGTAGGTACCAACCGGATAGAGCGAAATAGCATCAATCAGGCACTTCAGAAATGCCGGATCAAAGGTGCTTTTGTGGTGAATCAGAAGCTCCCGGATGGCATCGCGGGGAAGCAGGCGTTTGCGATAGGGACGGTAATGAATCAGCGCTTCAAACATCGAGAGTAGCCCGATAATACGGGCGGTGCGGCTGATTTCATTTCCCTTCAGCCCTGCCGGGCCTGAACCGTCAAAACGTTCCTGCGCCTGTGATGCAGCGGTGAGGATGCGATCATCGCGTATACCACATTGGCGCAGGTATTCTACACCACGCTCAGGCGCTGCGTGAATCCGGTCCATTTCCGCGGGTTTGAGTTTCTTTTTCTTGTGACGTATGTCGGCGGAGATCTGCGCCATGCCGATATGATGCAGCATGCCAGCCAATACGAGTGCGTGCAGCTCATCTTCGTTGAATCGGAGCTGACGTCCCATTTTAATGGCATAAAGCATCATCATAACCGATTTCTCGACAAGATCGCCAAGATCGGTATCGGCATCGCGGATGCTCATGGAATGGCCACTCACCTCCAGTTCCAGATGCGCAAGCCTTTCCGGTTGTTTCGACAGGTGGGCAAGCAGGGATGCGACATGTTTTGAAAGGGGATCGGTCTTGCCAGGCTGATGTGCGGCAGCAGCCCTGAAAATGGCCAGAATACGGATCACGCACTGGTCGAGCCATTGCTTGCCATCCCCGCCTGCGCCATCGGGCGCTACATACCCGGCCGTTGCCGCTTTAACCTGTTGTTCGCCCGGATCTTCCTCCATCAATTGGCTGGTTTCATCGGGGGGCGGGGTGCCGGAACTGGTATAACCGGTTTCCTCATCCACGAGTGCGTACCCGGCCGATTCCGTCTCCGGGTTATCGGAGGATGTCCGTGGTGAATGGTGGGAACGAAGCAGGTCAATGTATTTGGGCATCAGTAAGGATACCTTTCCAGGGTCTCCGAAACCAGGCGGGAATCCAGCAGGGATACGCCCTCGCGCATGCCGAGTAGCAGGCAACGGTCCGCCAGATGGTTGATACGGCGGGGTACGCCACCGGTATGGCGGTACATGGATTCAACCGCCTGCCGGGTCAACATGGCGCGGCCACTGCCTGCCGCGCGCAAGCGGTACAGCACATAACGGGTTGTATCCTGAGCTGACAGCGGTCCCAGATGAAGGTGCAAGGCGATACGTTGGCGCAACTGCGGCAATTTGATAATTTTCCGCTGTAATTCCGGCTGCCCCACGAAAGCCAGCGTCAACAGAAATCGGTTAGCCAGTTGAAAATTCAGCAACAGGCGCAACTCCTCGAACGTGTCGAGTGAAGGGATACTCTGCGCCTCGTCAATGCAAATCAGCGTGTCGCGATTGGATGTGGCGTTTCCGGCCAGGTGCTGTTGCAGGGCGCGCAGCAGCATATTTTTGTCCACGTCATCGCAATCCAGTCCCAGTTGTCGGTTGATTTCCCGTAACATTTCCACGGGAGACAGGCAGGGGTAAGTGATAAAGGCGATATTGAAGCGTTTTTCAGGCAGGGACAACAGCACACGCTGGATAATGGTAGTTTTACCGCAGCCGATATCCCCGGTGAGCATCATGGCGCCTTGGCGGCGCATGATGGCATCCGTTAAATCGTCAAACACCCTATGATGAATATCCGACTCGAAAAAGTAGTCGGGATCGGATACGTTTTCAAATGGAAAATGTTTCAAATGCCAATGTTCAAGATACATTCATATTCGCCCTCACGCTGCATCATCCTTGAAAGGGCTGATAAAAGTCAAGTTTTAACACTATCAAAGCTATGGTTAATTCGACTCTTTTTACCGCCTCATGGCGAACAAATTAATCGCAATTCAACCGATAGTCCCCATTGCTTTTCCGTTAAATGCTGTCGTTTCTTCACCCGATCCGAGCCTTACAGGCGGACCGTCATGATGTGGTTCCGACAAATCTATTGTAACGCCGCTCGTGTTAATGACTCCAGCGATGGCCACATGCTCGGAAACAGCGGGACCGTCCCGCTCAATACTGTAAGGCGCCCGGGACAGTGGACAGACAAAGGGAAAACGAAGCTCTGCAGGACTGGTATCCGGCGTCACCATCGTCGCTGTCTTACGCTCTTCGGTATAGAATTTAAGGGATACTGATATCCCCCGCCCACTGTAAAGATAATGGTATTGCGCGGCGTTACTGATTGCGCCCCGAATGAAGCATGGCTATGATTTACCAGGACATCTCCTTCCGGGGAAGTGATGGTAGGTTCGGTGTTACATTCAATACGAAATGCTATGCTCGTAAGCAAATGATAGGAGTTGGTTATGAACTTGAAAGATAAAAGCTGTGTTCCCTGTCAGGGCGGAGTGCCGCCGATCACCCTGGAAGCTGCTCGTGCCATGCTATCCAGGGCGCCTGCATGGGAGCTGAACGATGAAGGTACAAGATT
>VAOW01009868.1_pt1 | contig 18755 bp, 15 predicted proteins | sample 3393921 | NCBI WGS metagenome assembly VAOW01 (sample SAMN08290428, study PRJNA428436) | hydrothermal vent metagenome | isolation source: Deep-sea hydrothermal vent chimney | place: Indian Ocean: Southwest Indian Ridge | depth 2742 m m | reverse complement strand
GCCAGCATACCTGCTGACATACTCGGAGAATCATTCCGTGGTTATCTGCAAACCGATGGGTATAGCGGCTATCATGCTATTTGTTCGCGTGATGGAGTATCTGGTGTTGGCTGCATGGCGCACACTCGTCGCAAGTTCGTGGATGCCGCCAAGGCTAATGGCCTACCATTGATGGCATGGCTTACATTTGTGCTCGAAGAACTCCCTCGCTGCACAAATGATGAAGAGCGCCGTACTTTACTGCCTCATCATTTCGACACCAGAAGGCTCAATAAAGAAATTTAGGCAGCTTATGCCATTGCTTTGACGCTTACCCTTTGTCCGCAACGAATCCCGGGAATAGTCGTCGCGACTGATCATGGCGTGGCATGAGCACGTTTACAAAGTGGGCGACGCACACACAGGTCTCCTTTTCGCGTTCGTCCTGACGGCTCGACGTATGAGCTTTTACAGATCGTAATGCATTAGCAGTGCATCTTCACGGGAAAATCCGATGGCGTTCGGCGTATAGTAATTCCTGCGTGTGCCGCTGATACGAAAACCAAGACCAATATAGAGATGCTGCGCCACCACATTGGATGCTCGCACCTCCAGCCAGACGTGACGCAGGCCTTCGTAGCGTTTTTGATCCAGGATGTGTCGGGTCAGCCGAACCCCGAGTCCTCGTCGGCGAAATGCGGGCGCGACGGCCAGTTGCATGATGTGCACTTCATCCAGAACGTCCTGTCCGAGGTAGTAGGCGGCCAGTTTCCCATGGGTGGTGCGCCACACATCCAGATTGTAATCATGATCGAGGGCATCCGTGAGCGCCTGATGCGACCATGCCTCAGCGAACGAAGCCAGATTCAGTTCAAATACGGCCTGAATATCTTCATGGAGGGCGGGACGGATATTTTCCATATCATCCGGCAGCGGACTTGGCCTGGCGGACATGGTTACTTACGAAGCGCGGCTATGCGGTTTCGACCTGCTCACGCCAGTCACACCCTTCCTCGGCGCATAGATGCTCCAGCCCGCGCCGTTTGGTGATTTTTTCGGTTACAAAAGGGGCACCACATTTGGGGCAGGGCTGATCGATCGGCTTATTCCACAGCGCTTTCTTGCACTTTGGATAGGTTGAGCAGGAATAAAACACCTTGCCGCGACGGGATTTTTTCTCCAGAAACGTGCCCTTGCCGCATTCAGGACAGGGGATACCGGTATCCTTCGGTTTTTCCATCGGCTGAATGTTTTTACATTCGGGATAGGCCGAACACCCGAGGAATTTTCCATAACGACCGTGCTTAATGACCATCGGCGAACCGCATTTGTCGCACTTCTGATCGGATATTTCGGGTTCGGGCTGCTCTTCGCCGTTACCGTTCAACGGTTGGGAGTGCTTGCATTCGGGGTAGCCGGTACAGGCTAGAAAACGCCCGAAGCGCCCCAGCTTGATGGCCATGGGCTTGCCGCATTCGGGACAGGTCTGATCGGTTTCTTCATGGGTGACATCGGAACGTTTCACATTCTCCATGGTATGATCCACGCGCTCCTTGAATGGCGCCCAGAATTTGCGTAACAAGGGTTTCCATTCCGCCTCGCCGCGTGCTACGGCATCCAGCTTATCCTCAATGTCCGCCGTGAATCCTGTTTCCACGATGTCGGCGAAATATTTCGTCAGGAACTTGCTGACGATTTCGCCAATATCGGTTGGCGTAAAACGCTTTTTATCCATTTCCACATAGTTTCGGGTCCGCAGCACATTCAGAATCGAAGCATAAGTGGAAGGTCGCCCAATGCCGTGCGATTCGAGCTCCTTGACCAGGCTGGCTTCGCTGAAACGCGGTTTGGGTTCGGTGAAGTGCTGTTTGGCCTCGGCTTTTTCAACCTGTACGGATTCGCCTTCCTTCAAGGGCGGTAACATGCCGGTATCTTCCTCGCTGGCCGGTTCGTCGCGGCCTTCCAGATACAGCTTGCGAAAGCCGTCAAAGGCAATGGTTGAGCCCGTGGCGCGCAGCGTGGCATGGTCCGAGGTAACATCGGCGCTGACCTGGTCCAGAACGGCAGGCGCCATCTGGCAGGCCAGCGCGCGCTTCCAGATGAGTTCATACAATCGGGCGGCATCGGTATCGAGCACATTCTTCATCGCCTGTGGCGTGCGCGCAATCAGGGTGGGGCGAATTGCTTCATGCGCTTCCTGCGCATTCTTGCTTTTGGTTTTGAAACGACGCGGTTTGCCCGGCAAATAGTTAGCGCCGAAATGCTCCGTGATATGCGCGCGCATATCGGCAATGGATTCTTCGGCCAACGAGACCGAATCGGTACGCATATAGGTAATCAGGCCGGTGCGTTCGCCTCCCACATCAATGCCTTCATACAATTTTTGCGCCAGTTGCATGGTTTTCCGGGCGGTAAACCCCAGTTTGCGTGCGGCATCCATTTGCAGGGTTGATGTAATGAACGGAGGCGACGGATGTTGTTGTTTCTTCTTTTTACTGACGCTGGCAACGGTGAAGCCGCCCGCCTTGACCTTGCGCTCGGCGGCACGGGCGGTCACGCCATCGGCCAGTGCGAACTTGCCCAGTTTGTTACCGTCCAGCGCATACAAGCTGGCCTTGAATTTACCCTGTGATGCGATGCAGTTCGCTTCCACCCCCCAGTATTCTTTGGGTGTGAAGGTGCGTATTTCCTGTTCACGTTCGCAAATAAGCCGTAAGGCGACTGATTGCACTCTTCCGGCAGACAGCCCTGTCTTGACTTTGCGCCACAACAAAGGCGACAAGGTGAATCCGACCAGATAATCCAGCGCACTACGCGCCTGTTGCGCGTCCACCAGTTGATAATCAATGCCACGCGGATGGGCGACGGCTTCGGTAATTGCCTTTCTGGTGATTTCGTGGAAGGTGATGCGCTCAACTACTTTATCTTTCAGTGCGCCGCGCTGCTTCAGTTCCTCGCTGACATGCCAGGCAATCGCCTCACCCTCGCGGTCCAGATCGCTGGCGAGGATCAACGTATCGGCTTTCTTCAGCGCATTCTCAATGGCATCGATCCGCTTTTTCTTATCGGCAATGACTTCGTACCGCAATGCAAAGTCCTGTTCAGGATCGACCGAACCATCCTTCTTGGGAAACGCACGCACATGACCATAGGAAGCCAGCACCTTATATCCCTTTCCCAGATATTTTTCGATAGTCTTGGCCTTGGCCGGCGACTCCACGACAACGACGGAACTCATGAATGGGCACCCCCCTTTCAATTGGTATTAACCTGGACTATTCATAATTCATGAACAGTTCAGGCCAGGGAGAAAGGCTTACCCGTCTCCCATGGCGTAGCGGCTACCGGGCAGATGTTCCACCACGCCGAGTAACTCAAGGGCGAGCAAGATGGGGGAAAGTTCAGGGACGGTCAAGCCGCAGTGTTCGGCCAGTCCGTCGATGTGAAGGATTTTACCTTCCAGCGCCTCGATAATTTTAATCTCCAATGGATTTGCGGGCTTGTAACGAGACATTTTTTTCTGCGCTGAGTTCGTATGCCATCCAAGAATGCGTGGAATATCTTCCGCGGACTCTACCAGGGTGGCGCCTTCACCAATCAATTGATGACACCCGGCATGGTTGCCCGCCAAAACAGAACCGGGGACGGCCATCACCTCCCGTCCATAATCAGCCGCCTGCCGGGCGGTGATGATCGAACCGGATCGAATATCAGCTTCCATCACCAACGTGGCGCGGGCGAGCCCCGCAATCATCCGGTTGCGACGGGGGAAGTGTTCGGGCCGCGCTTCCGTTTCCGGCAAAAACTCGCTGATAACACATCCCTGACCGGCAACAGCTTCAATTTGGCGCTGTTGTTCGGAAGAGAAGGGTGCGGCCAGCCCCGATCCCAGCACGGCAATGGTCGGCGCATGACCCTCCAGCGCTCCGCCATGCGCCGCGGCATCAATGCCGTAAGCCATGCCGCTGACGATACCGATGCCACGCCCGGATAAAAAACGGCACCAGCGTCGGGTAAGCATGCGTCCTTCCCTGCTGGCTTTGCGCGCTCCCACTACCGCCAGTAATTTCGGGTATTTCAGGGCAGCCGGTTCGCCTTTGACAAACAATACCAGTGGCGCATCGCCCATGGCGTTGAATGCTTCGGGCCATGAGCCGTCATCCGGGCAAATGACGTCAATGGCGTTGGTCTCGCATTGACTGAGAATGTGGGATACATGATCCGGACTGGATTGTTCCAGCGCCCGGATCAGTCCGGCTCCAGCACGGTGTATAGGCAGCCAGTCCGCCGCCTTGCGGTTCCAGACAGCCTCGATGGAACCGCTGACGCTTATCAGTTGGCGACCAATACGCGGGCCGACGCCCCGCACCATGCTAAGTCGCAACCAGCCTGACGCCGCACTGCCTGTATCATTCATGATGAAGTCGCAAAAAGACCGCCCATGGTTTTTTTACTCTACGGAAAGCGAACGTCTTCATGAACAAGACAGGACCAGTTGCGGTCAAAGGGTCAGATTAACGTGCGGCCTGATTGCGAACCGAATCCCCCATATTGATGGGACCGGTAGATTTTGTTATCAGCGCAATGGATGCCTTCTGTTGTGGAACCAGCACCATCAATTCACCAATTCTTTCCTGTGGCAACGTCACCATCTTGTGGCTGACCTTGTCCCGGATGATACGGCCATTCTTGTATACCGAGATCATGGTTCCGGGTTTCATGCCATCTTGCAGACCCAGGCTGATGCCGACGATTTGATGTTGTCCGGCTTCGGAGGCATCGTTGCGGATGTACAGGATATCCCCGTTTACTTTGTTTGCGGGGTAATCGGGGATAATACGGGTATTGATATCATGGGCGGGTTTGAGACGATCTCCACGGGAAATTTCCTCAAACGAGCGAACCACACGTCCCCTGGTAATGCCGTTCGATTGTGACATAACCTTGATCTGGCCGAGTTCATTGATCAATACGCCGACGACCTTACCCGTTTCCGGATCACGTATTGGCTTGCCCGTGCGGAAAACATCAAAGATGGCGCCTTCCTTCGCGGGGGACCTGAATTTGAGATAAACATTGTCATTGGCGCCGTAATTGATACGCTCGTCGGGAGAACCGAGAACGTATCCCACGCCTTTCACCGCCTCGGGCGAAATAAAGTCCTGCTGTTTCAAAGCGGTCACCAGCAGGCTGGGATCGATGGCGGCTTCCAGGCGTTCCACCGGTTTGATACGCACCACCGGATGCGGCCGAACGGTGGTCAATCCGCCCGCTTTTTCTTTTTTGACATCAAACCAGATCTTATTGCCTGGATAAATCAGATCCGGGTTGCTGATATAAAGGTTTCGTTCCCATATATTCAGCCACTTTCTCGGGTTTTTGAAGAAATAGCGGGCAATATCCCAAAGCGTATCGCCCTTTTTGACAATATAAGGCTGGGGCAGGTTGGCCCTGATATCGGCAGCCATTACACGGCTTGGCAATGCCAGTTCATTCGCGATCGCCAAGGAGGGCGTTTGCATAAAAAGCACACACGGAAGCCACGTCAAAAAGATAGCTAAATTGTATCGAAGTTTCATATGAACCTCCCGGCCTAACCCTCTGCCTAACCCTTTGAGTCTATCAAACGATGGCATAGTTTCAAAAACAGCGCAACCTTGAACCTCTTCTAACCCGGGATTTCGCTCCATGGAACCGCCATGCGGAAACTTTCACCGTCCTTGCCGTTTCCCGGCCATGGAAACAGACCGCGAGGGAATCTTCAGCCGGTGATTCCGGCCGGACGTTAATCCCTGAAATTTACGAACGCCAGGGGCCGATCAGCTTCCATGCCCTTGATAAGGGTAATGGCTGCTTGTAAGTCATCCCGTTTTTTACCGGAAATCCGTACCTGTTCTCCCTGTATGGAGGCCTGGACTTTCATTTTATTTTGTTTGATCGTCTTGACGATTTTTTTAGCCAAATCCTGGCTAATCCCGTGTTTGACTGTAATGGCCTGGCGCTTCGCGCCACCGCTGGCATCTTCCGTTTCACCATAATCGAGGCACTTCGGATCCAGATTCCTGCGCACCAGCTTGGCGCGCAGGATTTCAGTCACGGTATTGAGTTTGTAGTCGTCATCGCCGATAATGATGATCCCTTCATGGTTCAAGGCAATGCTCGATTGACTGCCCTTGAAATCATAGCGCGTGGTGATTTCCTTATGGGTCTGATTTACTGCGTTGTCCATTTCCTGCATATCGGTTTCACAAACTACGTCGAAACTGGGCATAACGTCCTCCTGTCACGGTTTATAACCTGCATGCAGGCTAATACTTTCCTCAATAATATCAGGCGGGTACTTTTTCATAAGCAGGTGATGAAGTATTTCAACTTTTGCACGCAAGGAAGGCAAATCAGCATCATTTTTGATCATATAATCCGCTGTTTCGTGGCGAGTAAGATCATTGCACTGTCGCTGAACAACCGCATCAAAATACGCGGCATTCATATCTCTGCTGGCCAACACACGCTCACGGCGAATACTTTCGCCGGCCACTACCGCCACCACATCATCCATTCGGGATACGCCGCCGGATTCAATCAGCACGGATGCTTCAATCAATGCATAGCATGCATGTTGGCGGTCGATCCAGGCCTCCGCCGCCTCCCAGATAGGTGGATGCATGATCCGGTTCAGGCGCTTTGTTTTTTTAGCATCGGAGAAACAGATGCGCGCCAGTTCGTGCCGATCCAGACTTCCATCCCCGCATAATATCCTGTCGCCGAATGTATTAACTAACATCGCAAGATGATCCGGTTGCGCTGCCAGACGCTTACCGACGTCATCCAGGTCCAGAACCGGAATTCCGAATTCTGAAAACATGTTTGCTGCGGTCGATTTTCCACTACCGATACCCCCGGTCAGTCCGACCCGTGCGACCCTGCTCATATCCCGATCATATCAAGATACCAGCTTAATAGATCGGAACCCCACAACAGCCAGACCATGCCCGATATCGCAAGATAGGGGCCAAAGGGAATTTGCGTGCGTGCATGTTTGCGTGCCAGCAACAGGTATACGCTTCCAATCATCGCACCACAGAATGATGAAAGAAAGATGATAAAGGGGAGCGCCTGCCAACCCAGGAAAGCGCCCAGCATGGCCAATAGTTTGAAATCGCCGTAACCCAATCCTTCGCGTCCTGTCAAAAGCAGGAATATCCTGGCGACCAGCCAAAATACGCCATATCCCGCTACAGCGCCAATCACGCTATCCTGCCAATGCCCCGAAATGATACCAGACAGTATTCCGGCGGCGATCCCCGGAAAGGTTATCGCATCGGGAAGCAACCCCGTTTCCAGATCAATCCATATCAGCGGCCACAACATCAGACTCAAAACCAGAGGCATTACGAGTTCCATGCTCAAACCAAAATACCATGCCATATAACCCCATGTCAGCCCCAGGCATAGTTCCAGCAAGGGGTAGCGCACGGAAATAGCCACGCCACAGTAACGGCAACGCCCCTTGAGTGCCAACCATGAGACCAGTGGTATATTCTCAAACCACGCAATGCCATGGCCACAGGAAGGACAATGGCTTCCGGGAAAAACAATGGATTCATTTCTTGGCAGCCGGTAAACCAGCACATTGGCAAAGCTGCCGAAGATCAACCCCGACAACGAACACACGGTCACCAGTAACGGCATGGATGTCACGTCAGCTTGAGTCCAAGCTTGCGCAAGCGGTAGCGCAATGAACGAAAACTGACGCCCAGAAATCCCGCGGCCCTGGTAATGTTGCCATGACTGGCATCCAATGCCTGTTGTACCAGACAGCGCTCCATACCATCCAGGGCATCATCCAGATTTACCCCATCTTCCCGCAGTTGCCGCAAGGACAATTCTTTTTCCGGAGTTTCCTCCATTCGTAATTCGTCCAGGATATCCGTGGTAAGCACGGATCCATCCGCAAGCGCAATCATCCGCTGCAAGAGATTCTCCAATTCGCGGACATTGCCCGGCAGTGGAAGGCTGGCCAGTTTTTTTATGGCCTCCGGCGAAAGGCGAAGCTGTTGATCCCCTTGTGACCAGCGCGCCAGCAGGTGTCCCGCCAGTAATGGAATATCTTCTTGCCGTTGTCGTAAAGGCGGCATATGCACCGGCACGACATTCAAACGGTAAAACAGATCCTGGCGGAAGTTCCCGCGTTTGACCTCGGTCGCAAGATCACGATTGGTTGCCGCAACCACACGAATATCAACCTTCCGCTCCTCTTCCGCTCCAACACGCCGTACCCTGTAATCCTGTAGCACGCGCAACAGTTTCACCTGAATGGTCAGAGGCATATCACCAATCTCATCGAGAAACAGCGTTCCGCCATCCGCCGACTCCATCAAACCGAAACGATCCCTTTCAGCGCCGGTAAACGCCCCGCGAACATGACCGAACAGCTCGGACTCGAAAAGATCGGCAGGGATTGCACCGCAATGCACCGGGACAAAGGGGCCTGAACTTCTGACGGAATGCGTATGGACAAAACGGGCGGCAACCTCCTTCCCCGTGCCGGACTCGCCGGAAATCAGTACCGTAAAATCCCTCCTGGCCACGCGCAGAAGGCGTTCCCGAACGCGCCGCATGGCAATGGATTGCCCGATTAAGCCTCCATTCCCTGTCTTCTGTCTTCTGTCTTTCGTCCTCCGTCTTCTGTCTCCCTCCTTCCACTCTTCGCCCCCCGTCTTCCGTCTCCTGTCTCCCGCCCTCCGTCTCCTGTCTCCCGCCCTCCGCTCTCTGTTCTCTTCAATATCCGTCAGGGCGCCCTCCACGGCCTGAGCGAGTTCTTCACCGGAAACCGGTTTGGTCAGATAATCAAAGGCGCCATGCTTCAAAGCTTCCACCGCCGATTCGGCGCTGGCATAAGCGGTCACAAGCAATACACGAGCCTCGGGTTGCTCACGCACGCTCATTTGCACCACATCCAGACCGGCATCCCTGCCTTCCATGCGCAGGTCAGTCAACACAACCTCGAAGCGGTCTTGTGTGAGCGCCGCTTCAGCCTCATCGGAACCCGCGCAGACGGTCACATGATGGCCCTTCCCCTCTAACCCGAGAGCCATCAAACGGCGAGCATTCCTGTCGTCCTCAACCAGTAATACGTTGGCCAAATTCTTCTCCTCCCGATCCATTCTCTGCGGCGCAAAGCAACCCGGTCACAGTGAATATAGCGCCTTTCTTTCCATTTCCTCCGATCGAATCTTCCGCCGTAATTTTCCAGCCATTGGATTGGCACACCTGCCATGCTGTAGCCAACCCCAATCCCGCACCATCCGCTTTACCGCTGACAAAGGGTTCAAATACATGCTGTTTCACTACCTCGGGCATACCCCCACCGGCATCTTCCACCTCGAGTTTCCATTGTCCATCACCCGTCATGCGAATACGAATACTGCCCACCGTCGGGCTTGCATGCATCGCGTTACGTAACAAATTGTCGAGTACCAATCGCAAGTGACTGGCGTCAATTTCAAGCTCACTAATCGTACAGTTCACATCGATGCCCATATTTCCCTGCGCATCCACCTGATTGATCGCCGCATGGATTACATCGGGGATGGCAGTGGATTCCGGCTTGGGATACAAAGGTTTCGCATAATCCAGCATGTCCGATACCAGGTGATCAAGGCGCTGAACTTCCTCTCGCATAATATTGGCCACTTCCTGCCGCTCATGACTTTGCCCGTTCGAAAGGATTTCAACAGCCTGTCCGATGCTTTGCAGGGGATTACGGATTTCGTGCGCCAGCATAGCGGCCATGCGCCCCATCGCCGCCAGCCTTTCCTGACCCGCCAGTTTTTGTTCAAGCTGACGAAAGTCCGTGATGTCTACCAGAGACAGTAACCATTTGGCCTGTTCATTACCTTCCGGCATCTGTACGGCCATGATCAATGATACCCGCCCCTGCTTCTCGTACTCACATCGGCACGCATGCCTGTTGCCATCCTCAAGGAAACGTTGCAATTGCAACGGCAACGGTATCACCATGGGCAAAGGCTTTCCCCGGATATCACTACCCGCGGCCAGCATGGAACACGCGGCCCGGTTACAATCCGATATATAACCGGCTGTATCCAGAACAAGCACGCCATCGTGCATGGTCTCCATCACCTGTCCATGCAATATCTTCAGCTTGCGATGCATACGGACAGCCTGCGAACCCTCCGCGAGCAGTCGTTGTTGGCGGCGCGCAATATACCCCATGGCGCCGCCAACAAGCAGCAAAGCGGACACCTGCATCAAAACAGACAGGGATTCACTGACCGAAAGCGCATGCTGATCATACCATGCAGCGATGTAGACACTTCCCAGGTAGCACCCGCTTGCGGCAAGAGCCACGGTAAGCGACAGCATCACCTGCATCTGGGTTCCGGCCGCAATAATGATCAGGCCGAACAGCAAAACAAAGGGACTGACTAGCCCGTCCGTAACAAATACCAGCACTGACACCAGGAACATGTCACCCAGAAGCTGGAAACCAATCTGCACGCCCCGAGGAACCCGCGTGCTCGTCAACCTCCATTGCACCATGAGTAAAATGGCCTGAAGAAACGCCGTGGTTACCAGTACGCCACGCTGCATCCTGGGCAAAGGATAAAAATAAAAGTAGGCAACGGTGAGCATTAGCAATACCGCAATGATGGCTCTGGCAATGAGCAGATGCTTTATCTGATGCCCGGTTTTATTGTTTATTTCCAAGGAAAGCGAAGATCGCACTTGTCACTTTCCGTGGAGTAAAAAGGCCATGGACGGACTTTTTACGGTTTCATCATGAATGCCCAGGTTAAACCACCGAAGCCATCTGGAAGATGGGCAGATACATCGAAATAACAAGCCCGCCAATCACGACGCCCAAAAAAGCCATAATAAGGGGTTCCATCAATGCTGTCATATTATCCACCGCGGTATCCACTTCTTCCTCATAAAAGTCCGCGATCTTGGCCAGCATATCCTCCAGGCTGCCCGTTTCCTCGCCAATACTGATCATTTGCGTCACCATGATGGGGAAAACCCCGCTTTGCTCAAGCGGCATGGCCAGCGTCTGTCCCTGGCTGATCGATTCTCTGGCCTTAAGGACCGCTTCTTCGATAACGACGTTACCCGCGGTTTCCGCCACGGTGCTCATCGCCTCAATGATCGGTACGCCTGCGGCGGCCAGGGTCGAAAACGTCCGGCAAAAACGCGCCACGGCTCCCTTGCGCAGCACATCGCCCATAACGGGAAGGTTCAGCAATAATTTATCGATCTGATAACGCCCCCGTGGCGTCTTGTAGAGATAGCGCACACCGAAAACAAGGGCAATGGGAGCCCCTGCCACCACATACCAGTACGTGACAAAAGCATCGGAGATCGCCATGGTAATTTTGGTTGGTCCGGGAAGATCCGCGCCAAAACTCGCAAACATCTCTCCAAAGACCGGAATCACAAAAATCATTAAAATTGCCGTGACAATAAATGAGACCGTGACAATGGCTGCCGGATACACCAGTGCCGATTTGATCTTGGCTTTAAGCGATAGCGCCTTTTCCTTATAGGTGCAGAGCCTGAGCAAAACAGTGTCCAGGATGCCGCCCTGTTCGCCTGCTTCGATTAGGGAACAGGTCAGACGATCAAAGTTCTTGGGAAACTGGCGCATGGTTTCTCCCAGGGGAGAACCGCTTTCCAGCCCGGTACGTATATCTTTCAATAATTTCCCCATGGCCTTCTTTTCCGTGCCGCGCTCGGCCAGTTCAAAGCACTGAACCAGGGGAAGACCCGCATTGATCATCGTGGATAACTGGCGGAAAAATACCGCGATATCCTTTTCCGTTACCTTTTCGGGAAAGATAACAATTTCAGTCGGCTTTTTTTTGACCTTGACATCAACCATCCCCTGACGCCGCAGGGTCGCTATCGCAACATCACGATTTGCGACCTCCATTTCGCCGGAACGATCCTGGCCCGCCCGCGTTTTCCCCTGCCAACGATAAATCACCATTAGTCCGTCACCGTTACCCTTAAGCATTCCTCGAGAGAAACGATCCCCTTTTTCACCTTGGAGAGCGCCGCCATACGCAACGTTTTGACTCCCTTGCTGACTGCAATTTCGTTAATCCTGTCCGCATTTTCTCCTGTATATACCGCATCCCGGATTTCCTGGAAGATTGGCATCACCTGATAAATCCCCACGCGACCTTTGTAGCCCGTGCCATTGCATACGGGGCAACCCTTCCCCTGTTTCGGATGAAAATCACCAACTTCATTTTCCGGAACGCCGGCATCGATTAGCGCTTCCGGCGGAACCTCAATATGCTCCGCGCATTCCATGCACGTGCATCGGGCTAAACGTTGCGCCGAAACAAGATTAACCGCGGATCCCACAAGAAAATTCTCCATACCCATATTCACCAGACGATTCATGGTGGATGGCGCATCGTTGGTATGCAGGGTTGCCAGTACCAGATGGCCGGTCAGCGCCGCCTTGATACCAATCGCAGCCGTTTCGTGGTCACGAATTTCACCGATCAGGATGATATCCGGATCCTGCCGCAGAAAAGAACGCAAAATACGGGGAAAATCAAGACCAATATCCGGATGGACATTTACCTGGTTGATGCCCATGAAATTAAATTCCACCGGATCTTCGGCGGTGGAGATATTGACACCCGGCTGGTTCAGTTCCGCCACTGCCGAATACAGACTCACCGTCTTGCCCGATCCCGTGGGTCCTGTCACCAGGATCATGCCATAGGGCTGATGAATCATCTCCTTGAACCAGCGCAACGATTGCTCATCATAGCCCAGTCTGGTCATATCCAGTTGAAGACTGGAGGGATCAAGAAGGCGCATCACGACTTTCTCTCCAAACAGGGTCGGCAGCACGGACACACGAAAATCCACAGTCTTTGCCCTGGACAAGCGCAGCTTGATACGACCATCCTGTGGCAAGCGCCGTTCTGAAATATCCAGCCGTGCCAGAATCTTGATACGGGATACAAGCGCATCGCGCAACTTCATGGGTGGCCGCATAATCTCATGCAGCACGCCATCAATTCGGTAACGCACTCGCAGCACTTTCTCGTAAGGTTCAAGGTGAACATCCGATGCGCCGCGTTTGATCGCATCCAGCAATACCAGATTTACCAGCTTAACAACGGGGGCTTCTTCCGTTTCCGTCGCCAGCGCATGCTCTTCCGGATCATCCTCGCTGGTATCCACAATTTCCATATCACTGGCGTTCATGTCGGACATTAAATCGTCCAGATGCTCTTCGGCATCGTCCACCTCATCCAGTTGTTTCAGCAACTGACGCTCCAGGGCAATCACCACCTCGACCTGACAACCGCTAATGAATGCCATCTCGTCCAGGGCATTGATATCATAAGGATCAGCTACAGCCAGTGTGAGTATATTGCCCACCCGCTTGATCGGCATCGCCATATTTTTACGCATGATGTCCATGGAAATCTTGGTAATCCCCGGTTCCACCCCAATCTTTTCCATATCGACAATGGGACGGCCAAAACTTCTGGCAATAAACCGGGTGATCTCTTCTTCGGTAAACAGGCTCTGCTTGACCAGTTGCGATACCAGCGTGTCACCATTAAGATTCATCTCACGAATAATATTATCCAGTTGTTCGCGGGTAATGCGTTTCTGACGCAGAAGAATATCGCCCAGCCGTGTAGACTTCATGCTGCATTCCCCCATCCTGGAAACTCGGTGGGTTCTCTCTCAAGCCTTGCTTCCAGCCAGCGCAGGACAGATGTGCGCACAGGTTCAATCCGGTGCCAATAATAAAAGGACGCCACGCCTTGCGCCAGTAACATGGGTAGCCCGTCAATCGCTTTATGCCCGGATTGTTTCGCCGCGCATACAAAGACGGTGTTCCCATCCTGTGCATAAACCGCATCCAGCGCCACGCCATTCCCTGGGAGTTGAAACGGGAAAATTTCCGCCCTGTCTCTCAAACCAAGACTGGTCGTATTCACTATCAACGCAGCCCGACCGCATGCTTCGCCAACGTCCCGTTGATTCCAGCCCACCGTTTCAACGACCAACGTCGGCCAGGTTTCACCGGCGTGCCCGATGAAGGCGCGCAGCCGATCCCGACCTCGGTTACAAACACTCACTTTCGCTGCCTTTTCCTGCGCCAGAGCATACAGCACCGCCCGCGCGGTACCGCCCGCGCCAAAAAGAAACACCTCAGCCCCGCTGATATCAATCTTCATGCCGCGCAATACGTCCCGGAAACCTTGCCAATCGGTATTGGTCCCCTGCCATCCGGCAGCATGGCGTCTGATCGTATTCACCGCGCCAATACATTTCGCGGCTGCATCGGCCTCAACCATAGGCAACACCACCTCCTTATGAGGTACGGTCACATTGAACCCCTCAACGCCCGTGGCCCACAAACCCTCTAGCGCTCCAGCCACATCGCTTCTCCCGACGTGGAACGGCACATACACGGCATCCATCCCGCATTGCTCCAGAAATCGGTTCTGAAACAATGGCGACAACGAATGCGACACAGGATCGCCAATGATTCCAAACAGCTTTGTTTTTCCGCTTATGTTCACTTCCGTGCCAGCGTAGAACCTGACATCACAGGTGTAAAGCATGATGACTTTGCAAAAAGGCCACCCATGGCCGGGGCATTTCGTATCCCGTTCTCTGGTTGGACTAATCCATCATGGCGATTCATGGAATAATGCAGGCTAAGGAGCCTCTTGCAAAACTCGTGAGCGGCGATCGGCTTCCCCACTTTGGCTCCGGTCCAAATCCGGCATATCAGATCAGGAACGAAACTGTTCCCGGTAGAAACATTATCCGCGCGGCAAATATTTTAACGGGTTGAGGGACCGTCCATAGCGATGGACTTCATAATGCAGATGTGGTCCGGTGGAGCGCCCCTTTGATCCGATCCTCCCAATCAGTTGATCATCATCCACTTCGTCTCCCACATGAACGGCAAGGCTGGACATATGACCATAACGCGACACATATCCATAACCATGATCAATATCAATCATATTACCGAACCCCTTCATTTTTCCGGCAAACGTAACGATACCATGGCTGGCGGCCAGGACAGGCGCGCCGAAACGGTTGGCAATATCAAGTCCGCGGTGCATCTCCCGACCTCCGTTGAAGGGATCGATACGCATCCCATAGCGAGAACTTATCCATCCGCCTTCCGTTGGCCATACATGCGGTTTTGCTGCCTGTACCAGGCGTTTTTTCTCAAGCACATAGTCAATGACCGCAAGTTGGGTGTCCATGCTCGAAAGGCGGGAATCCAATCGTTCCAGTGATGCATCAACAGGATCGGGAATGGCATTCGCGACAGGCCCGCGCGGACCGCCGATGGCAGGCTCAGCAGCAAAATTGAATTCAGATGCATCCAGTGAAGCGACTTCGACCAATTGCGACCCCAGCGCATCCAGCCGTGTCAAGCTGGCTTGCATGGCGCCAATATTGCGCACATATACCGCCAGCCGCTTACGATCCGAATCAATGCGGGCTTGTAGTTTGCCAACCTGGCCTTGATAGCGGGAATGGGCCATGGTCAACCGGTTTTTCAGAGACATGATTTGATGATTCTTTATCTGGCCGTGCCAAACCTGCCATCCTCCCCATGCTCCGATTACAAGTAACGACACTAATGAGCCACTTAGGACAGCAAGCAACCGGGGTGTCATGCGCAGGGAACGAACGCTCCCGCAATCAGGCACCAGCATCAAAGAAAATGGCTTAAACAATATAAAAACCTCCCACTCAGGCAGTTTACTACTCATCCGGAAAAAGATTGTCAAGTTTAGCGTTTAAAAAAAGTTAAACATTGACCTACGTCACAATTGTTCCCAACCTTCTACAATGCAGGAGACTGTCGAAATGAAAAACAGCCTTTCCATCACGCGTCACGCTACCCAGGAATTGCTACGCAGGGCCTTCAATGCATTGCCAGCGGTCACGTATGGTTTGCTACGTGGCCGCCATGGCGTGGTTCAGGCTATTTGCCCGTTCAACTATCACCGCCCTGCCTCCGCTACAATGACAAAATACGCCCAATCGCTGGCCCAATCGCTGGCCCAATCGCTGGAATCAGATGGCATGGAACTGCTTGCGCTATATGCTTCCAGCGCATCTTCTGACGAGTGCGTGGATGATTTGCACAACCGGACAATACAAGCAATATCCGGAATGGATGGAGAAACATGCACTCGCCTGCGTGAATTGCCATTATTGATGGTGCGCCTGGATACCGAAGGACGAATGGAGGCTGTACTGTTCGCTGCTACTCCCGCGGGCGTCATCGAATTACCCCTTATTCTGCAAGAAGGTATTAGCCCGGGCGACTCATGAATGATACAGGTTAGTATACCCCTTGCAGTATAAAGAATAGGTTTCGCAACCATGCGGATTTGCCACATTGGTCTGAATCATAAAACGGCGCCGATTGAGTTGCGCGAACGCGCCGCTGTCGCTGAAATGGATGTCCCCGCGTTACTGCAACGTCTTGTAGCGGAGCCCGCCGTACGCGAAGCAGCCATGTTGTCTACCTGTAACCGCGTTGAATTCACACTCGTGACCCACGATCCGGACGCGGCCATTGCCCTGATGCATGAATGGTTTGCGGAAATCTCGGAACTTCCTCTGGATGTGGTTCTGGAACACTTGTATTCACATACATCCGAACCCGCCGTACGCCACCTGTTTGCCGTCGCGACGGGACTGGATTCTCTGGTGTTGGGCGAGCCCCAGATTCTTGGCCAGGTTAAATCCGCTTATGAGCACGCCCTTGCCGCCGGCACGGCCGGACACATCCTGCATCGCCTGTTCCAGGCCACCTTCTCCGCCGCCAAGCACGCCCGCACGGAAACGGGGATCGGCAGGCAGGCAGTCAATGTCTCTTCCTGCGCCGTAGAACTGGCCGGGCGCATCTTTGGCAGCCTGACCGGCAAGACCGTACTTCTGATTGGTGCCGGAGAAATGGCTGAACTGGCAGCCAGACACCTGCAAGGCAACGGGGTTAAAGAGATTCTCGTGGCCAACCGAACACTGGAACGCGCCAGGAAGCTCTCACGAGAGTTTGATGGCCATGCACTGACGCTTGATCAACTGGACGATTATCTGGACGCGGCGGATATCATTATTTCCAGCACGGGCGCCAATACTTATGTATTGCTGCCGGAGTCCATACAGCAGGCCATGGAAAAACGTGGTCAGCAACCGATGTTCCTCGTCGATATTGCCGTCCCTCGCGACATCGATCCGCGCGTGGGTGAATTAAATGGCATCTATCTCTATGATATTGATGATTTGCAACAGGTCGTACAGGGGCATTGGGAAAACCGTGAGAAGGAAGCGGAGGCTGCGCGCATCCTGCTGGAAGAAGATGCGGAGGATTTTCTTTCATGGCTGAAATCGCTGGAATCGGTACCGCTGATTCGCCGGGTTCAGGAAAAGATAGATATGCTTCGCCGCGATGAGCTGGAAAAAGCGCGCTACCTGAACGGGCTTGATGCAGATCAGCGGGAAGCGGTAGAACGATTCAGCCGCGCCCTGATGAAGCGGTTTATACATCCCACCCTCAAGGCATTGAAAACCCTGCCCGAGGATATCGAGGGCGATCTGTTTATGGGAGCGGCGCGCACACTGTTCGATCTGGATAATGAAATGCCTAAACGGGCACAGAAGCCCCATGAACGCTGACCTGCATTATTCGCAACGACTACCGCGCCCTTGCTTGTTCCTTTGTTCCTGCGCACAAAAAGGCCGAAGGCCGGTTGGACGAACTTCAGGTCACCCGCAGGGTGAGGGCCAGAGGCCCGAATCAATCACCCCGGCGATTGATGAATGATGCAGGCTAACCTTGATGATATTCTCAACCGTAAGGAAGACCTGACTGTACAACTATCCAACCCGGAACTCACTGGCAATCTCAAGGAATACACCAGGATTTCCCGTGAATATGCCGAAATCGAGCCCGTCGCCGAGGTTGTCACCCGGATTAAAATGGTGGAACAGCAAATCAGTGATAACCGGGAACTGCTGGACGACCCCGACTGCGATGCCGAACTGCGAACCATGGCCGAAACGGAACTGGATGAACTGAAATCCGAGGTCGAATCCCTTCAGGAGAAACTGAAGGTTCTACTGCTGCCAAAAGACCCGAATGATAGCCGCAATGTCATCCTTGAGGTGCGCGCCGGAACGGGTGGCGGCGAAGCAGCATTGTTCGCGGCCGACCTGTTTCGCATGTACTGCCGCTTTGCCGAGCATCAAGGCTACAAAATAGAAATACTCTCCTCCAATGCGACGGGAATCGGCGGTTACAAGGAAGTCGTGGCGCAAATCACCGGTCAGGGCGCATTTTCACAATTCAAGTTTGAATCCGGCGTGCACCGGGTGCAACGTGTTCCCGAAACTGAAACCAGTGGACGTATTCATACCAGCGCCTGTACCGTGGCCGTACTGCCGGAGGCCGATGACGTGGATGTGCAGATCAACAACGATGACCTGCGCATCGATATATTCCGCGCCTCCGGTCCCGGCGGCCAGTGCGTCAACACCACCGATTCGGCGATTCGCATCACCCATATTCCGAGCGGACTGGTGGTGATCTGTCAGGATGAAAAGAGCCAGCACAAGAACAAGGCCAAGGCCATGAAGGTATTGCAGGCGCGCCTGTTCGACGCCGCTCAACAGGAGGCGCACGACGAACGCGCCGAAGCGCGACGCGGCATGGTGGGCAGCGG
>VAOW01001923.1_pt1 | contig 18789 bp, 16 predicted proteins | sample 3393921 | NCBI WGS metagenome assembly VAOW01 (sample SAMN08290428, study PRJNA428436) | hydrothermal vent metagenome | isolation source: Deep-sea hydrothermal vent chimney | place: Indian Ocean: Southwest Indian Ridge | depth 2742 m m | reverse complement strand
GGCTACCGCAACTTCTGCAACAAGCTCTGGAACGCGGCGCGCTACGTACTCATGAACACCGAGGGACACGACTGCGGACAACGCGGCGGCGAGTGCGAACTCAGTGTCGCAGACCGCTGGATCCGTTCTCGGTTGGAGCAGACGCGCGCCCAGGTGGTCGTCGCGATCGAGGCGTACCGGCTCGATCGCGCCGCCCGGGCCCTCTACGAATTCATCTGGAACGAGTTCTGCGACTGGTATCTGGAACTGTCGAAACCCGTGCTGCAGGATGCGAAGGCGGGCACCCCCGCGCACCGCGGCACCCGGCACACGCTGGTGGGCGTCCTGGAAACGGTACTGCGCCTGGCGCATCCGATCATGCCGTTCATCACCGAGGAGATCTGGCAGCGCGTGGCGCCGCTCGCCGGATGCGGCGGCGAGACGATCGCCCGACAACCGTATCCGCAACCCGCCCCCGATCGGATCGACGCGGCGGCGGCGAACGAAATGGCGTGGATAACGGCCTTCGTCCTCGGGGTGCGCCGCATCCGCGGCGAGATGAACATCGCACCGGGGCGCCCGCTCCCGGTTCTGCTGCAGGGCGGCGAGGCGCGCGACCACGAGCGCCTCACCGCCCATTGGCGTTACCTCGAACCGCTCGCGCGCCTCGCCTCGGCGCGCCGGCTGGAGCCGGACGAGGCCGCGCCGGAGTCGGCCACCGCACTGGTCGGCACCCTCAAGATCCTGATCCCGATGGCCGGACTCATCGACCGCGATGCGGAACTCGCGCGCCTCGCCAAAGAGGCCGCGCGGCGGCGCAAGGACCTGGAGCGCGGCGAACGCAAGCTCGCCAACGCCGATTTCCTGGAACGCGCGCCCGCCGAGGTGGTCGACAAGGAACGCCGCCGCGTCGCGGAGCTGCGCGACGCCCTCGCACGCCTCGACGAGCAGGCCGAACGCATCCGGACCCTGTAGGGCGCGGGCCTCGGCCCGCCAGCGGCATCGAAACCTCCAACGGCGACGACATGGTCCCGCGACGTCGGCCGGGCTCGCCCTGCCCTACCGGGTGGGCACAATCGCCGATGCGCGCGCAGGGCGGGGTTCGCCCCCCACCGGGGCGGCGTCATCCCCCTGTAGGGCGGGGCAAGCCCCGCCGACACCGCCCGGGATTTCGGCACCGCTGCGGATTTCAACGGCGTCGGGTGGGCTCGATCAACGATGCGCGCGCAGGGCGGAGTTCGCCCCCCACCGAGGCGGCGTCATCCTCCTGTAGGGCGGGCCTCGGCCCGCCGACACTACCGCACAATCCAAACGACAGCGAACGAATCCGCGCTGCCGGGCATGGCCTTTCCCGACCCGCTACAGCCCTTCGGCCGCCCGCCGGCCCGCCTCCTCGTCCACCGACCAGACGATCCATGCCCCGGCCACGAACGGAGCCAACAGGGCCAGCATCGAGGCCCGGGGGCTCCCCGTCACCCAGCCCACCCAGCCCATCAGGACCGGGCCCAGGACCGCGGCGAATTTGCCGAGCATGTTGTAGAAACCGAAGAACTCGCCGGACTTCTCCGCCGGGATCAGCCGCGCGTACAGCGACCGGCTGAGGGACTGGACCCCGCCCTGGACCAGGCCGATGGTGATCGCGATGCCGAAGAAGTCCGCGCGGTCGTGCATGCACGCGGCCCACACCAGCACTACGCAGTAGACCGCGATGGCGATGAGGATGCCCGTACGCGGGCCGAAACGCTCTCCGATGCGCCCGAACACGATCGCCGCCGGGAAGCCGACGAACTGGGTGATCAGCAGCGCGAGGAGCAGGTCGTCGGCGTGGAAGCCCAGCTCCAAACCGTAAGCGACGGCCATGCGGATCACGGTACCGACCCCGTCGATGTACAGCCAGTAGGCCACCAGGAAACGCGCCACGAAGCGCAGCCGGCGCACGTGCCGGAAGGTCGCGGCGAGTTGGTGCAGGCCGGCGCCGACGCTGCGCACGAGCCCCCGCCCCGGGCGCTCGTGCACGTGGCGCAGCAGCGGGATCGTGAACACCGCCCACCACACCGCCACCATCGGAAACGCCAAGTGCACCGCCTGCGCGGCATCGGCCAGTCCGAACCATGCCGGGCGCCACACCATGAGGACGTTGACCGCGAACAACAAACCGCCGCCGACGTAGCCCAGCGCATAGCCGAACGCCGACACCCGATCCAGCCGCGCGGGTGCGGCCACCTCGACCAGGAGCGCGTCGTAGAAGATATTGGCGCCGGAATACCCCACCGCGGCGATCGCATAAAGGGCGACCGCCGTCAGCCAGTCGCCGCGCACCACCAGATAGAGCGCGCCGGTCGTCGCGATACCGAGCAGCGTGAAACCCGCAAGCAAATGCTTGCGGACACCGCCTGCGTCGGCGATCGCGCCGAGCACGGGTGCGATCGCCAGGATCGTGAGACTGGCGACCGAGTTGGCCACGCCGAGGCGCAGGGTGGCGACGGTCGGCGCCGCCCCGGCATTCCAGTACTCCCTGAAGAACACCGGAAAGAAGCCGGCCATCACCGTGGTGGCAAAGGTCGAGTTGGCCCAGTCGTAGAGCGCCCAGGACAGGGTTGCGCGGTCGATCCTGAACCGGCCCGGCATGACGGCCCCCGCGTTGCGCGCACGGACCCCCGAGGCCCGCCGCCGTTATGCTACGCGCGGGCGGCGCGCGGGTCGACCACATCCAACAACAAGCGGGCGATGCGCGCGTGATCCCCCGCATCACCTCGGTTAGACTCCCCGAAAGCCGCAGGCCCCCGCGGCGACCATCCGGTCCGGATCGGATCGGCAGCGCTGCACAGACGTGGATCCCCCGACGGACGATGGCAACGACACTGATTCCGATACTGGTGCTGATGGGCGCCTTGGTGCTCGGCTTCGCCCTGCACAGCATTCACCGCATCCGCGCCGAGATCCCCACCAACCACGGCTGGTGGATCGTCATCGAGGGCTGCGTCGCGCTGTTCGTGGCCTGCTACTTGGTCTACGCCTACAGTTATGCCTACGGCGTCTATCGGGTCGACGACATCACCACGGCCACGGTCTTCGTCGCCGGCGCCTTCTTCGTGCTGCTCATCAGCCGGATCAGCCACCAGGCGATCCACTCCCTGCAGCAGGTGGCGACCCTGGAACACGAAGCCATCACCGATCCACTGATGGATATCTACAACCGGCGCCACCTCAATCGCAAACTCGAGGAGGAAGTCGCGCGCGCCGACCGCTACCAAACCCCGCTGTCGCTGCTGCTGCTCGACATCGACCACTTCAAGCGGGTCAACGACACCTACGGGCACGACCTCGGCGATCGGGTCCTACGCTGCATCGGCGCACACCTCAAACGTTCGGTGCGCCGCTCGGACGTCCTGGGCCGGTTCGGCGGCGAGGAACTGCTGCTCATCCTGCCCCAAACCGGGCGCCACAAGGCCCGGCAACTCGCCGAAAAACTGCGCCGCGGCATCGAGGGGGCGCAATTGCTGACGCCGAAAGAAACTCCGGACGGCACCCCGCTGCACTGCACGGTGAGCATCGGCGTCACCTCTTACGAGGCATATGTCGACACACCGCAACGCCTGCTCAAGTCCGTGGACGAGGCCCTGTACCGTGCCAAGGCCGAGGGCCGCAACCGGGTGTGTGGGTGAAGACGGCGAAGACGGCGAAGAATCCGGGCGGTGATCTTGGGGGAGGAGATGGGAAACCGGCGACCGGCGGCGAAATCAGCCCACGTCCCTGTGGCTCACCGCCCGCCTGGCGCCGTCAAGTCTTCGCGGCAGGTCTCGATAGTTGTTATTGTTCTTGCCCCTAATCGGCTCATCGTATTTTTTCTTCTGAGCCTTATCGTTTTTGATGGCTGACGCCTGCATCCGCGTGCCGACCCGCGAGCCCCTGGCTGTTAGAATTATGTCGCCTTATCGTGGGCACGATTCCCGCCCTTTCTTGGTGATGGGGTGGATCGACTCCCCAAGAACCCCGGCGGTAGGGCAGTTGGTCACCCAACCCGCCGATACTCCTCCTCGCGTGCCATGGTTGTTACAAGACCCATGCCAACGCGACATTCAGCCTTTTATAACAGATAGTTACTGGATCCATGGCAGGTCATCGCCGGTCCGGCGTCGAGATTTGTCAAATTTTCCGACAAACACCAACCCGCAATTTCCGTATCTTTCCGGGAAATAGCAATAGAACACAAAGGATTGAGGCCGAGTCATCCGAAAATGCCGGAAGTGTAAAAAATCTCGACACCCGATCGTCGATTACCGGCATTGCGCCGGCAATTCAGCGAATGAATATCGAAATAACAAAAGATTATCGCCTCAACCCCCGTGTAAAATTTTCCGACAGTCTCTGTAGGGGAAAGGCTGACGTGAGGGTCATCCAAGGCGATAGGCAAGGATCAACGCATCCTCACGACCGCGAACCGCCGGGTAGTAGTCGCGCCGCACGCCGACCTCCCGGAAGCCCACCCCCTGGTAGAGATCCAGGGCGGATCGGTTGCTGGGGCGCACCTCCAGAAGCACGGTATCGGCGTGGTGTCGGTGCGCCAGATCGAGCAGATGACTCAGCATGCGCCGCCCCAGACCGCACCGGCGCGACTCGGGGCGCACACAGAGGTTGAGCACGTGGGCCTCACCGTAGCCGACCGACATCACACCGTAGGCCGCAACCGAACCCACCTCCTCGTACAGCCAGCAGCAATAGCCCACACGCAGGCAGTCGCGGAAGATCCCCTCGGTCCAGGGGAAATCATAGGCGTGCTGCTCGATCTCCATGATCCACGGGAGATCCCGCTCGCGCAACGGCCGAAGGCGAAGCGGGCTGTCTTTTAGGATGGCACTCATCGGAAGAGTCCCGGGCCGGAATCGCCCATCGTAGAGCTCCCTTTATAGTATATACCACCCGGTACACCGCACCGGAGAGAGCCACCGATCAATGCGCCGCGTCGTCGTCCGCTTGCGCAACCACCCGTCGCGCGTGACACAGATCTTCCCAGACCTTGCGCTTCTCGCCCGGGAAGCGCAGCAGGTAGGCGGGATGATAGGTCACGACCACCGGGATCCCCTGCGGTCCGTAGCGGTGCACACGCGCGCGCAACCGGGCCAGGCTGGTCTGGGTCTTGAGCAGGTTGTGGGCCGCGATGCGCCCCAAGGCGACGATCAGCGCGGGTGCCGCCAACGCCACTTGGCGCTGCAGATACGGCTCGCAGCACGCGACCTCCTCGGGGAGCGGATCGCGGTTGCGCGGGGGCCGGCACTTGAGGATATTAGCGATATAGACTTGGCCGCGCTCCAGATCGATGGCGCGCAGCATGGCGTCGAGGAGCCGGCCGGCGCGGCCCACGAACGGCTCGCCCTGGCGGTCCTCGTCGGCGCCCGGGGCCTCGCCGATGAACATCCATCGTGCGCGCCGGTCGCCGACGCCAAACACGGCCTGAGTGCGGGTGCGCTCGAGACCGCAGCGTGTACACGCCGCCACCTGCGCCTGTAACTCGTCCCAACCGAGGCCCTCGTCCCCTCCCGTGCCGCCCGCAGACGGCTCGGACCCGGCCGTCGCGGGCGTCGACGCGCCCCGTTCCCGCGGGACCCACAGCGCAATCCCCATCGCCTGCAGGTAGCGCAGGCGCCGCGCCGCGGGGCCCTCAGACATCCGCCGCCTGCGGGTGGGTCCGCTCGCGCGGCCGGATCAGCTTATTCAGGGCGTTCACGTAGGCCTTGGCCGAGGCGATGACGATATCGGTATCGGCGCCCTGCCCGTTGACGATGCGCCCGCCCATCCCGAGGCGCACGGTCACCTCGCCCTGCGAATCGGTACCGGTGGTAATGTTGTTGACCGAGTAGAGCAGGAGTTCCGTGCCGCTGTGGACGATCTCCTCGATGGCCTTGAAGGAGGCATCCACCGGCCCGCTGCCCGAGGCCGTGGCCTGATGCTCCCCGCCCTCCACCTGCAGCGTCAACCGTGCCGTGGGCGTCTCCCCGGTCTCGCTGCACACCCGGAGGTAGAGCAGTTGGATCCGCTCGTTGCCGGCGGCGAGGCTGGCCTCGGTCGCCAACGCCTGGAGGTCGTCGTCGTAGATCTCGTGCTTCTTGTCGGCGAGCTCCTTGAAACGCACGAACGCCTGGTTGAGTACCTCCTCGGACTCGAACTCGATGCCCAACTCCTTCAATCGCGTGCGGAAGGCGTTGCGCCCGGAGTGCTTGCCCAGCACGAGCCGGTTCATGCTCCAGCCCACGTCCTGGGCGCGCATGATCTCGTAGGTCTCGCGACTCTTGAGCACGCCGTCCTGGTGGATGCCGGACTCGTGGGCGAAGGCGTTGGCGCCCACGATCGCCTTGTTCGGCTGGATCGGGAAGCCGGTGATCCCGGAGACCAACCGCGAGGTCGGCACGATCTGCGTGGTATCGAGGCCCACGTCACACGGAAAGAGATCCCGGCGCGTGCGCACCGCCATCACGATCTCCTCGAGCGCGGCGTTTCCGGCACGCTCGCCGAGCCCGTTGATGGTGCATTCGACTTGGCGCGCCCCGTTGAGCACCGCGGAGAGCGAATTGGCCACGGCAAGACCCAGGTCGTTGTGACAGTGCACCGAGAACACCGCACGATCGGCGTTCGGCACGCGCTCGATGAGCGTACGGATGAGTGCGCCGAACTGCTTCGGCAGATTGTAGCCCACGGTGTCCGGGATGTTGACGGTGCGCGCGCCCGCCTCGATCACCGCTTCGAGTACACGGCACAGGAAATCGGTCTCCGAGCGCCCGGCGTCCTCCGGCGAGAACTCCACGTCGTCGGTGTAACGCCGCGCCCGCCGCACGGAGCGCACCGCCTGCTCGAGCACCTGCTCGGGCGCCATGCGCAGTTTCATCTTCATGTGGATCGGCGAGGTCGCGATGAAGGTGTGGATACGCGCGCGCTCCGCGCCCTTCAACGCCTCGCCGGCGCGGTCGATGTCGCGGTCCACGGCGCGCGCGAGGCCGCACACGATGCTCTCGCGCACCGCCCGCGCCACCGCCCCGACCGCCTCGAAATCCCCGGCGCTGGCGATCGGGAAACCCGCCTCGATGACGTCCACCCGCATCCGTTCCAAGGCCTTGGCGATGCGGACCTTCTCATCGCGGGTCATGGAGGCGCCGGGGCTCTGTTCCCCGTCGCGCAAGGTGGTATCGAATAGGATCAGTTTGTCTCGGCTGCCCATGGGAGAGCCCCCTTGGTAGTGCCCACTGAGTGTACCCGCGACCCCCGGGAACACAAGCGGTCCCCGGCCGCGGCCGGTGTAATCCTGGAACGATGGGGTGGCGAGTCCTTCGCCGTGCAGGGGGGGGTATGCTGCCTTACGGCAGCAGTCGCAGGGACGGGAGCAACCGGCCGGTCGCAAAGCGACCGGCGCGGCGGCGGGCGATGGTGAGCACGATCGGCATTGATGCATCCGGAAATCAAGCTTTAATGGTTTCAATATAACGGATCTCGGGCTCCCAGCCAAGGCGCGGCGCGGGACCCGCAGCAAATCCGGGAACCGCAGGCGTCGATTCCCCGCCCTTGGTAAACTTCCAAGGACACGGTCGTCCGGCGACGGGGGCCTTGGCGGGGACAGACGTTGCGGAAACCGGATATCGAACAAGCTTGGCAAGGGCGGGCCGAGTGCCGCGAATGCGGGATCCGCGATCTCGTCTTGTTCGCCGATCTGCGCCACCCCGACTTCGCCTTGATCCACCGGCCGATCGACGATCTGCACTATGGGAGCGGCTCGACCCTCTACCGCCCGGGCGACCGCCCCGGGCACGTGTTCACGATCCGTGCGGGACTCGTCAAGCTCGTTCAGTACCTTCCCAGCGGCGACCGGCGCATCGTGCGCCTCTTGCGCCGGGGGGATCTCGCCGGGATCGAGGTCCTCGTCGACCAGCCGTGCCAGCACGAGGCGGTAGTCCTGGAACCGGTCCGAGCGTGCCATATCCCGGTAACCGTGGTGGAACGACTGAGCCGGGGGACCCCACGGCTGCATCGCCAACTCCTCGCCCGATGGCAACGGGCGGTCAGCGACGCCGATGCCTGGCTAACGGCGCTGTCCACCGGTCCCGCGCGTGCCCGCGTCGCGCGCCTGCTGCTCCGGCTATCACAGTCGGACCCCGACGGCACATGCTACCTACCGGGCCGGGAGGATCTCGGCGCGATGCTCGGCATCACCACCGAGACCGCGAGCCGGGTGGTCGCGGAATTCATCCGCGCCGGCTTGATCCGCCCGAGCGATCCGAGGCACGCACGGGTCCGGCGCGCCGACCTGGAACGGATCGCGCTCGCCTGAGCCGCCCGTCAGCGGCGGATTGACAATCTTCAATGCGTACGCCCCCCGCGCACCTTAGACTACCTCCAGAATTGGTGGTGCCCGTCGGCATCACCCAACCCTCCTCCGGAGGAGGGCTTTACCACGCCGCCGGCAGGCGGGCTACAAGGGCGCCCACCACGGGTGCTCGGAGGAACGAGACCATGAAGATCGCCGTTGCCAGTCAGAATCGGCGCAATGTCACCGACCACGCCGGGCGCTGCCGGCGCTTCTGGGTCTATGAGATCGAGCGCGGCCGGATCGTGCGCAAGGACCTGCGCGAACTGCCGATCAGCGGCTCCTTTCACGAGACCCCCGCCGGGACCCCCCACGCCCTGGACGACGTGGACGTGCTCATCGCCGGCGGCATGGGTGCGGGAGTGCGGCGCAAGCTCGACACCCGCGGCATCACCGGGATCGTGACCGCCGGCGCCGATCCCGATGTAGCCGTCACCGCTTATCTCGCAGGCACCCCGACCCTGACATCGGCAGTAGACCACGGCTGCGCGTGCCACGGGGACCCGGAGCGAGCATGAAACGCATCACCATCATCGGCGCCGGCTTCGCCGCCCTGACGGCGGCGCGCCGCCTGCGCCGTCGTAGCCCGGACGCAGAGATCACATTGATCGCGCCGAGCGAGGAATTCCACTACCTGCCGAGTCTGATCTGGATACCCTCCGGGCTGCGCCGCGGCGAAGACCTGCGGATCCCGCTCGCCGGCTTTCTGAAACGCCTTCGCATCCGTTTCCATCGGGGCCGCGTCACCGCAGTCACGACGGGCGGGCGCACCGTGCACACGGATCACGGCGACGTCGTCAACGACGGGCTGTTGATCGCGAGCGGCGGCCGATTCCTGAAGGCGATGCCGGGGATCGAGCATGCGCTGACGCTATGCGAAGGGGTAACCGCAGCCGAGACCATACGCGACCGCCTCGCGGCAATGCACGGCGGAACCATCACCTTCGGCTTCGGAGCCAATCCCAAGGAGCCGTCGGCGATGCGCGGGGGACCGATGTTCGAACTGCTTTTCGGGACCGATACGCTACTGCGCAGGCAGGGGCGGCGTGCACACTTCAGGTTGGTCTTTTTCCACGCCGCAGCCGAACCGGGGAAGCGCCTCGGGGACAAGGCGGTGAAACGGATCCTGCAGGAAATGCACCAGCGCGGAATCGAAACGCGGCTCGGTCAAAAACCCGTCGGCTTCGATGCCGGCGTCGTACGGACCGAGGGCGGTGAAATCCCCGCCGATCTGATCCTGTTCATGCCCGGGATGACGGGCCCCGCGTGGCTCGCCGACAGCGAGGACTTCGATCTGTCCGAGGGCGGACTGATCAAGGCCGACGGACACTGCCGGGTTTCCGGCCTGCGCGCCTGTTATGTAGCGGGAGACAGCGGGAGCTTCCCCGGACCGGCCTGGATGCCGAAGCAGGCGCACATGGCCGACCTCCAGGCGCGTGCCGCCGCCGACAATCTGCTCGCAGAGCTTTCGGGCCGTCCCGCATCCGCTTCCTTCAAACCAGAACTCGTATGCGTCATCGACATGCTCAACAAGGGCATCCTCGTGTATCGCAACCCACGACACACCGTGGTATTCAAGGCGCGCGTCCTCCACCGAATCAAACGCCTGTTCGAACGCATGTACCTGCGCCGCTACCGCACCCCGGCGGCTGGAACCCGGGACGGCCCAGAATCGGTTATGCCGTAAGGGACCGAAGACCGCACGTGTCTCAGCCGCCGCGCCCCGCGGCGCGACGCTCGGCACGGTGGCGGCGCAGGCGGTAGAGGGTATGCAGGGGACCCGCGATCAGGTAGGCCAGGGTGACGCCGAACAGGACCTTGGGAGGATCGATCGAGATGAGCACGAAGGCCATCACCACCAGGAGTATGGCTACGAACGGGACCCGGCGTACGAAGTCCACTTCCTTGAAACTGTAGTAGCGGATGTTGCTGACCATCAGCATGCCCGCGAGAATGGTCAGGATAAGGGCGGGGAACGCAAGTTCGGTACCGCCCACGCCGGTCTCGTTGCCGACCCATACCAATCCGACCACGACCGCCGCCGCGGCGGGACTGGGCAGACCTTGGAAGTAACGCTTGTCGAGGATTCCGACCTGCGTATTGAAGCGCGCCAAGCGCAGTGCGGCACCCGCCGCATAGACGAACGCTCCCAACCAGCCGAACTTGGCCCATAACCAGCCGTAGTGGGCAAGCCCCGACAGCGACCACTCGTAGATCACCAGCGCCGGAGCCAGTCCGAAGGAGACCATGTCCGAGAGACTGTCGTACTCCACGCCGAACGCGGTCTGGGTGTTGGTCAGGCGCGCCACGCGCCCGTCCAGGCCGTCGAGGATCATCGCCACATAGACGGCGAGCGCCGCGGTCCCGTAGCGGCCACCCATGGCGGCGACGATGGCGTAGAAGCCGGCGAACAGGCCGGCGGTCGTGAGCAGGTTCGGCAGGAGGTAGATCCCCCTGCGGCGCTTGACCTCGGTCGGTTCCGGCTCCATCGGGCATCCTCCGGGATGCTCCCGGCCCGCGCGCCGCACCGGCGGCGCAATCACTTGTGAATCAGTGTCGCCAGCACGCTGACGCCGGCCATGACCCGGTCGCCGGCCCGCACATCCACGCGCGAGTTGACGGGCAGATAGACCTCGACCCGCGAGCCGAAGAGGATATGGCCGCAACGCTGGCCGTGCCCTATACGCTCGCCGTGCTGTACGTAACAGCGCGGGCGCCGGAGCCGGGAACCGCCGACCATCGCCAGGACCACGTCGTCGCCCTCGTCGGTACGCACCTGCACCCCGTAGCGCGGCCTGCCGGATCCCACGCCCGCCTCGGCGCGCGCCGTGTACCAGCGCTGCACCACCTTGCCCTCTACCGGACTGCGGGTCGAGTAGACACCCAGCCGGTTCATCTCGATACCGATGCTCACGGCGTCACGCCCGAGGTAGGGATCGACCCCCTTCCCCACCGCCGCCACGCGCCCGTCCACCGGGCTGAGCACCGCCAGCGGCAGGGCCGGGATCGGGCGCTCCGGATCGCGGAACACGAACAACAGGGCCGGGACACCGAGCCACAGCGGCACGGCCCAGGCGAGACCCGCGAAGTGGTGCACCGCCACGGCCAGCGCCGCCACGCCGAAGATCGCGGGCCATCCCTCCCGGGAGATGAGCGGATATCCGGTACGCGACATGGCGTATGCGTCGCCTGCGCTCGGACGCGGCGGCCGCGCCGGGGCCGGCCCGCACCGCGATCTGCGCTCAGTTACGGGTCTTGTCGACGATCCGCCCGGCCTTGATCCACGGCATCATATCGCGCAGACGCTCCCCGACCACCTCGATCGACTGCTCGCGGCTGAGCCGGCGCATCGCCTTCAGGGTCGGCGCGCCGGCCTGGTTCTCCAGGATGAACTCGCGCGCGAACTGCCCGGTCTGGATCTCGGCGAGGATGCGTCGCATCTCGGCGCGCGCCCGCTCATCGATAATACGCGGACCGCGCGTCAGATCGCCGTATTCGGCGGTATTGGAAATTGAATAGCGCATGTTCGCGATGCCGCCCTCGTACATCAGGTCGACGATCAGCTTGAGTTCATGCAGACACTCGAAGTACGCCATCTCAGGCGCATAGCCCGCCTCGACCAGGGTCTCAAAAGCGGCCTGGACCAGCGCGGTCGTACCCCCGCAGAGCACCACCTGCTCACCGAAGAGATCCGTCTCCGTCTCCTCGCGGAAGCTGGTCTCGATGATGCCCGCGCGCCCCGCACCGATCGCCACCGCATAGGAGAGGGCGATATCCTTGGCGACGCCGGAGGCGTCCTGCTGCATGGCGATCAGCGACGGCACGCCGGCGCCCTTCTCGTAGGTCGAACGCACGAGGTGCCCGGGCCCCTTGGGGGCGATCATCACCACGTCCAGGTCCGGGCGCGGCTCGATCTGCTGAAAGTGGATGTTGAACCCGTGGGCGAAGGCCAGGACCGCGCCGCGACCGATGTTCGGCTCGATGACCTCGCGATACAGGCGCGCCTGATGCTCGTCGGGGGCGAGCACCATCACCAGGTCGGCGCCCTTCACGGCCTCGTCCACCGGCTTGACCGTAAGGCCGGCGTTCCCGGCCTTGGCGACCGAGGCGGAATCGGCGCGCAGGCCGACGGTCACCTCCACGCCGCTGTCCCTGAGGTTGTTCGCATGGGCGTGGCCCTGCGATCCGTATCCGATGACGGTGACCTTTTTGCTGCGGATGACGGACAGGTCGCCGTCTTTGTCGTAATAGATATTCATCACGGTCGTTGGCTCCAACTGCTGATTGTGCGCCGCGCACCCGGCGGGCGGGATGGTTTCTGCACTATGCCTGCAACACCTTCTCCCCGCGGGAGATACCGGACACCCCGGAACGCACGACCTCCAGGATCAACGGACGATGCAAGGTGTCGAGGAAGGCGTCCAACTTGCCCCACGCGCCGGTCAGCTCGATGGTATAGGTCGTATCGGTCACGTCGATGATGCGGCCGCGGAAGATGTCGGCGACGCGCTTGATCTCCTCGCGCGTGCCGCCGCCCTCGGCGCGCACTTTCACCAGCAGCATCTCGCGCTCGATGTGCGGCCCCTCGGTGAGGTCGATGAGCCGTACCGTATCCACCAGCTTGTTCAGCTGCTTGATGATCTGCTCGATGATATCGTCGCTGCCGCTGGTCACCAGGGTCATGCGCGAGAGCGAGGGGTCCTCGGTGGGGGCCACGGTCAGCGACTCGATATTGTAGCCGCGTGCGGAGAACAGCCCGGCGACGTGCGACAGGGCCCCGGCCTCGTTCTCCAACAGGATCGAGATAATGTGCCGCATGATCTATACCAGGATCATCTCGTTCTGCCCGGCACCGGCGGGAATCATGGGGTAGACATTCTCCGCCTGATCGGTGGCAAAATCCAGGAACACCGCCTTGTCACGGACCTTGAGGGCCTCGCGCAACGCCCCCTCGACGTCCTCGGGCCGCTCGATGTGCATGCCCGCGTGCCCGTAGCTCTCGGCGAGCCGCACGAAGTCCGGCAGCGCCTCCATATACGACATGGCGTAGCGCCCCTGGTAGAAGAACTCCTGCCACTGGCGCACCATGCCCATGTAGCGGTTGCTCAGGTTTACCACCTTGATCGGCAAGCCGTACTGGCGGCAGGTCGCCAGTTCCTGGATGCACATCTGCACGCTCGCCTCGCTGGTCACGCACACGACCGTCTCGTCCGGGAAGGCGAGCTGCACGCCCATCGCGGCCGGCAGCCCGAACCCCATGGTGCCCAGACCGCCGGAGTTGATCCAGCGGCGCGGGCGGTCGAACTTGTAGAACTGCGCCGTCCACATCTGATGCTGGCCGACATCGGAGGTCACGTAGGCATCGCCCGCGGTCAGCCGGTACAGGCACTCGAGCACATACTGCGGCTTGATCACGTCGCTCCGGCGATCGTACTTGAGACAGTCCATGGACCGCCATTCGTCGATCTGCTTCCACCACTCGGCGAGCGCCCCGGGGTCGGCCCCGCGAGCGCTCTCCCCGACGACCTTGATCATCTCGCGCAGCACGGTGTCCACCGATCCGACGATCGGGATATCGACCTTGACATTCTTGGAGATCGACGCCGGATCGATGTCGATATGGATGACCCGGGCGTGCGGGCAGAACTTCTCGATGTTGCCGGTGACCCGGTCGTCGAAACGCGCGCCCACGGCGATCAACACGTCGCAGTTGTGCATCGCCATGTTCGCCTCGTAGGTGCCGTGCATGCCGAGCATGCCCACGAACTGGCGATCGGTCGCCGGGTACGCGCCGAGCCCCATCAGGGTGTTGGTGATCGGAAACCCGAGCAGGCGCGTGAGTTCGGTGAGCGCCCCGCTCCCCTCGCCGAGGATCACGCCGCCGCCGGTATAGAGGATCGGGCGCTTGGCGCGGAGCATCAGATCGACCGCCTTGCGGATCTGGCCCGAATGCCCGCGCACCACCGGGTTGTAGGAGCGCATGGAGATCGTCCCGGGGTAGTTGAACACGGTCTTGCGGGCGGTGACGTCCTTGGGGATGTCGACCACCACCGGGCCGGGCCTTCCGGTCGTGGCAATGTAGAAGGCCTTCTTGATAGTCAGGGCCAGGTCCTTCACGTCCTTGACCAGAAAGTTGTGCTTCACGCACGGGCGCGTGACGCCCACCGAGTCCACTTCCTGGAAGGCGTCGTTGCCGATCAGGTGCGTGGGGACCTGGCCGGAGAACACCACCAGGGGGATCGAGTCCATATAAGCGGTGGCGATACCGGTCACCGCGTTGGTGACGCCGGGCCCGGAGGTGACCAGCACCACGCCGGGGCGGCCGGTGGCGCGCGCGTACCCGTCGGCGGCGTGCGCGGCGCCCTGCTCGTGGCGCGTCAGGATATGCTTGACGGCGTCCTGCCGGAACAGCGCATCGTAGAGGTACAGCACCGCACCGCCCGGATACCCGAACACGTACTCCACGCCCTCTTCCTCGAGGCAACGCACAAAGATATCGGCACCGGTCAATTCCACCGCGGGGTCCTCTGAAGCCGTCTGCCGCCGACCCTGAACGAGAGCCAGCGTAAGCGTAGAAAATTACTGGGTTTTCATAGGACAGTCAATAGGTCAAACAAACGCCGTCGGCGCTCCACGGATGTTCGCCGGGGTCGGGACCTCTCCGGCGTCGAGCGTCTCACGGACCGCGTTCACCGCCGCCCGCGCGATCCACTTCGCGCAATGCACGTGCGCTTGTCACGACCGAATGAATGGCACCATAATGGCAAATGCCGCGTCGCCCGGACCCGGGCGACGGTGCGAAACCGCCGCTCCGACCCCGGAAGAGGCGGAGCGGATACCGGACCGGGATGCCAGACCGGCACATGCACAAGGAGAACGACAAATGGGGGTACACACCCTGTTCACCCATGCCCGGTCGATCCCGCTCCTGCTGGCCGGACTCCTGCTGGCCGCTCCCGCATCCGCGGCCATCTATCGATGGACCGACTCGAGCGGGGTGATCCATTACTCGCAGACGCCGCCCGCGAACCCGGAGCGGGATCTCGTCCGACTCCCCGAAAACGGCTCCGGTGTCGGTGCCGTCCCCGTCGTCGCGAAGCCGCCGGGCAAAAGCGCGGATCGGCCGGCCGGAAAGAAACCGGACCACCCGGGCAAGGGGCCGAAGGCCAAGACCCCCGAGAATCCGGCGCAGCACGCGGCGCGGTGCCGCAAGACCCGCAAGACCCTGACCCTGATTCAGACCCACGCGCGGATCCGGCTCCACGAGGCAAACGGCAAGGTGCGGCGCATGAGCGAGGCACAGCGCCAGGCGAAGATCCGGGCGCTCGAGAAGGAACTCGCCAAGGACTGTTCCTGACGGCGCCCGATACCTCCGCCCCCCGGCCTGCGCGACGCGGCCCGTTTCGCGCCGCGCGTGAAGGGTGCCGGATTCCGAACACCGGCCCGGATCGAGGAGAACCGCCGCCATGCCCTACCTCAGAATCCAGACCAACCTCACCCCGGAACCGGCGGCGCGGAAGGCGCTCCTGGAAACCGCCTCCGCGCGCGTGGCCCAGGCGTTGGGCAAGCCGGAGAGCTATGTGATGGTGGCGCTGGAGGCCGGGACCGCGATGGCGTTCGCCGGCAGCGACGCCCCGCTCGCCTATCTCGAGCTCAAGAGTATCGGGCTGCCGTCGGAGTCCACGTCGGATCTGTCGCGCGAACTCTGCGCGCTGATCGAATCCGCCCTCGGCATCCCCGGGAAGCGGGTGTATATCGAATTCACGGACGCCCCGCGGCACCTGTGGGGCTGGAACGGCGGGACCTTCTGATCGCGGCCTTTGCTCCGTCACCTCCCGGCGGGCCCTGCGGCGGAGCGCTCACGAAGACGCCCGTGCCGGGCCGCGCCGGGAACCGCCCGCGCACCCGCCGGTCGCTCGTCGATCCGCACGCGGCAACCCCCGCCTTGGGGCCGGCGGCACCCCCCACGTCGCCGGCCCGGCGAACGGCCAACCGATTGTTCCGTAAAACGGTAGTGACCCGCCCGCCGGGAGGTGCCGCAACCGACGACATCGCCCCCGGAAGGATGATCGGAGAAACCGGCCCGCGGGAGGTCGCCGCGGGCCGGGATGGTTCCTGTTTCAGTGCCTTATCGCTCCCCACTCAGAGTAGGCATATTCTCCAGTTTGAAGAGCCTCGGGAAAAACGGCTTGATCTTGCGCAGAAAGTCGAGGGACATGAGCACGGCACCGGCGGCGAATACCACATCGCCGGGGAACCGCAACCACTGCCACAACAGTGTCGTGTCATAGAACTTGAGGCTGCGGGCATAGGCATAGCCGTGTTCATACACCGCCTGCAACTGAGGCCAGCCGATGGGGAAGAAGTTGAGCGCAATCCATAACACCATTCCCCCGTTGTAGAGCCAGAAGGCCCATATCCCGACCCGGTCACTCCAGCGATAGCGATCCCCGGCCGCATAACGCAGGCAGAAGTAGATCAATGCAATCGCCATGAGACCGAAGGCACCGAAAAGCGCGGTATGTGCGTGGTTCAAGGTGAGGAATGTACCGTGCTCATAGTAGTTGACCAACGGTGCGTTGAGGGTGCCGCCACCGAATACCCCGGCACCTATGAAGTTCCAGAATGCCGAGCCAAAGATGTACAGGAAGGCCAGGCGGTAGGGGAAGGCTTCTCCGCGCGTCTTGATGGTGCGGTACTGGTGCGAAGCCTCCACGACCAAGAGCAACAGCGGCATCACTTCGATGAAGGAGAAGACGCTGCCCACCGAGATCCACATGCCGGGCTCGCCCACCCAGTACATGTGATGCCCAATCCCGAGCATGCCGCCGAGAAAGATCAATATGACATCGAACAACGCCGTTCGCGTCGCCAAGGTTCGTGAGACCAGCCCAGTGGCCATCAGCAGATAAGCCATCACCATGGTGAAGAAGAACTCGAAGGACTGCTCCACCCACAGATGCACCACCCACCAGCGCCAGAAGTCGGTGATGGTAAAGGAGTGATTGATGCCGGTAAGCGGAATCATCCCGAACCAGTACAGTAGAGCGATGTTGAGGGTGCTCGCCCACAACAAGTGTTCGAGTTCCACCCGACCGGTCAAGAATCGCCGCGCGGCATCCTTGAGATCGATCAGCCGCGGCCAGATCGCACGACCCATCATCAGGCTCCACAGGAGCAGCCCGATGAAGAAACCGATTTGCCACAGACGCCCGAGTTCAAGATAGGCCAGCCCCTGGTTGCCGACCCAGAACCATCCCTGCCGGATCCAACCCATGATGCCCATGTAGTCCCCGATCAGGGCACCGGCCACCACCGCGAGCGTCACCCAGTACAGCGTGGCGTTCATCCACCCCTGCCCGCGCCCCTCGCGCCCGGCGATCAAAGGCGCCAAGAACAGACCGGAGCCCAACCAGGCGAGGCCGATCCACACAATCGCCCCCTGCAGATGTAGGTCACGAAGAAATTGGAACGGCACCAGATAATCGATGTTTATACCGTAAAAACTTGTTCGATCCGAATAGTAATGGGCCATGAGCGCCCCGGCGGCGATCTGCAACAGAAACACCGCCGCAACAGTCAGAAAGTACGGGGCGACCGCGCGCTGGCCGGGGGTGAGCGGATTGAATTTGTCGAGCAACACCCTGGGTGTACCCGCATCCCGGTTGATCCAGTGTTCAAAGATGAAGACGACGACCCCGAACAAGGCGAAGGTGATCATGAACGAGATCCAGGTCCAGATAAACGTCCCCGGGGTGGGCACGTTGCCGACCAAGGGCTCATAGGGCCAGTTGTTGGTCCACGAAGCAGCGACGTGCCGACGCCGGGCCACGGTGGTGAACACCGAATAGAGGATGAAGTCGGCCGCCTGTTTCGCCCGCTTCGGATCCAGGCTGTAGGCCCGGGTATAGCCCTTCTTGAAATCGTTGGTGAGGATAAAGTGGGATATTTCCGTCTGTAGCTTGCGTATCGCCTGGGAAACCGGTGCGGAAACGACCAGGCGCTTATCCCAAAGATGCAGCCCCCAGAGGTCTTTTTGCATTTCGTTCTTGACCACCGCCTTGGGGCCGATACCCAGTTCGGCGTAGGGTTTACCGTAACGGGGGATGGCGATGGCATCGGCCGTCAACCGCCCGAGTCGCACCAGATATTTGGCGGTCCAATCCTCGCCGAAGTAAGTCCCCATGCCGAAAATACTGCCATAGTCACCCAGATCCGCCTGTTGAAAAGCGCCTTTGCCGGCGACGATATCACGCCCCGTAAACAGGACTTCGCCTCCGGGCGCCACGATCTGCTCGGGCTGCGGCGGGGCATACCGATAGGTCAGAACGGTTCCGTAGATAAGCGCTCCAAGCGTGACCACACCGACGAAAAACAAAATCCACTTGAGCCAGGAACTCATCCGATCCGGTTCATCGATACCGGGATACATGGACGCATCCGCCATCTCGCACCTCCTT
>VAOW01040130.1_pt1 | contig 18827 bp, 12 predicted proteins | sample 3393921 | NCBI WGS metagenome assembly VAOW01 (sample SAMN08290428, study PRJNA428436) | hydrothermal vent metagenome | isolation source: Deep-sea hydrothermal vent chimney | place: Indian Ocean: Southwest Indian Ridge | depth 2742 m m | reverse complement strand
GGGGTGGGTAATATTGATGCCCGCCACATCCATAAGCGCGAGGTGCCCGAGGGTTCCCTGATTATTCAGTTGGGCGGGCCCGCCATGCTGATCGGTCTGGGTGGCGGTGCGGCATCCAGCATGGATGCAGGCAGCAATGTGGAAGCGCTTGATTTCAATTCGGTTCAGCGCGGCAATCCCGAGATGGAACGCCGGTGTCAGGAAGTGCTGGATCGCTGCTGGCAGAGGGGTGCGGAGAATCCGATTTTGTTTATTCACGACATTGGCGCGGGCGGATTGTCCAATGCCGTGCCGGAATTGATTAACGATGCCGGACGTGGCGGCTGGATTGATTTGCGGGCCGTACACAATATGGAGCCGGGCATGAGTCCGATGCAGATTTGGTGCAATGAGGCGCAGGAGCGCTATGTGCTGGCAATTGACAAGGTATCGCTGGCTTTGTTCAGAGAAATATGCGAACGCGAGCGTTGCCTGTTTACCGTCCTCGGCGAGACGACGGAAGAGCGGAATCTTGCGGTGAATGATCCGGCTTTCAGCAATCAACCCGTCAATCTTCCGCTGGATGTATTGTTTGGCAAACCGCCCAAAATGACGCGCCTGGCCGAGTCTGTTCATCCGGCGCTCATGCCGCTTGATCGGGGTGCCGTGGATATACATGAAGCGGTGATGCGCGTATTGCATCTTCCCGCCGTGGCCAGCAAGGAATTTCTCATCAACATTGGGGATCGCTCGGTTACGGGGCTTGTCGCCCGTGACCAGATGGTGGGACCATGGCAGGTTCCCGTAGCGGATTGCGGCGTTACCCTGACGGATTATGAAGGGTATTCAGGCGAGGCCATGGCCATGGGCGAGCGCACGCCGGTGGCGGTGCTCAATGGGCCGGCTTCCGGACGCCTGGCGGTGGGGGAGGTCATCACCAATATTGCGGCGGCATGCATCGACAAACTTTCCGATGTGAAACTGTCGGCCAACTGGATGGCGGCCTGTGGTCATCCGGGTGAAGACGCCAAACTGTATGCAACGGTGAAGGCCGTAGGTATGGAACTGTGCCCGGCGCTGGGGATATCTATCCCGGTAGGCAAGGATTCGTTGTCCATGAAAACGGTGTGGGAGCAAGCCGGAGAGCGGCGTGAAATGATTGCGCCATTATCGCTTAATGTGTCCGCCTTTGCGCCGGTTTGTGACGCGCGCAAAACGTGTACGCCGGAATTGCAAATGGATCAGGGCGATACCGATTTGATCCTGATTGACCTGGGGAATGGAAAACATCGGCTCGGTGGTTCGGCGCTGGCGCAGGTGTACGGGGCAAGCGGCAATGAGACTCCCGATATGGATGATCCGGCGTTATTGAAAGCGTTCTTCAACGCCATTCAGCGATTGAACCGTGCAGGTTTGCTGCTCGCCTACCATGACCGGTCCGATGGCGGATTGTTTGTTACCCTGTGCGAAATGGCCTTTGCCGGGCGCGCCGGCATCACGGTGCATTTGAATGCGTTGGGGCATGATGACCTGGCCGTGCTCTTCGCCGAGGAGCTGGGCGCAGTGATTCAGATACGCCGGGCAGAGCGCGAGACCGTGCTGTCGCACCTTTCCGAACTCGGTCTGGTGCATATTTCACACATTATCGGGCACCCCCGTAAAGATGGGGTGGTGTTTATCCAGGGTCGGGAAGGCGGGCTGATTGACGAAAAAGTGACGGATCTGCAACGAATATGGAGTGAGACCAGTTATCGGATGGCCAGCCTGCGCGATAATCCGGCGTGTGCCGCGGAGGCATTCGAGGCAATTGACCGTGGCAAGAATAAAGAGTTGTTCGCCGAACTTGCGTTCGACCCGTGTGAGGATATCGCCGCACCGTTTGTGAATCTGGCCAGACCGGGAATGGCTGTGTTGCGTGAGCAGGGCGTGAACGGTCAGGTGGAAATGGCGGCGGCCTTTGACCGGGCGGGTTTTGCGTGCGTGGATGTGCATATGTCCGACATCATTGAGGGGCGCGTTTCTCTGGCGGAGGTTCAGGGGCTTGCGGTCTGTGGCGGGTTTTCATTCGGCGATGTGATGGGTGCGGGGCGCGGCTGGGCCAATTCCGTTCTGTTCAACCACCGGGCCAGAGATGAATTCGCGGCATTTTTCCACCGTTCCGATACTTTTGCGCTGGGCGTATGCAATGGTTGCCAGATGATGGCCAATCTGAAATCCCTGATTCCGGGAGCACAGCGCTGGCCACGGTTCGTGCGCAATCGTTCCGAGCAGTTTGAAGCAAGGTTGCTGATGGTGGAGGTGCTGGATTCACCTTCCATATTGATGGATGGCATGGCGGGGTCGAAACTGCCACTGGTGGTGGCGCATGGTGAAGGTAGAGCGGAATTCGACTCGAACGAGCAGCAGACATTTGCTCTGGCGTCTCTCCGCTATCCGGGTCCGGACGGGAAGCCTGCAAGCACCTACCCGTATAATCCGAACGGATCACCGGATGGCTTAACCGGTTTCACTACGCCCGATGGCCGCTTCACCATTATGATGCCGCATCCGGAGCGGCTATTCCGAACGGTGCAGTACTCGTGGCATCCGGCGGAATGGGGCGAGGATGGTCCGTGGATGCGGATGTTCCGCAATGCCCGCCGCTGGGTGGGGTAGCGAATGTCGTGCATCAGCGTGGTGGCGTATGCGCCGGCATTCTGATAACTTCCCGGCCCGTCTATGAATAGCCAAACACGTTTCGTTTTTGTCACCGGCGGAGTCGTCTCTTCGCTCGGCAAGGGTATTGCCGCCGCCAGTCTTGCTGCGTTGTTCGAAGCGCGCGGATTGACCATTACCATGCAGAAACTCGATCCCTATATCAACGTTGATCCCGGCACCATGAGCCCCTATCAGCACGGCGAAGTATTCGTTACCGATGACGGTGCGGAAACCGATCTTGATCTCGGGCATTATGAGCGGTTTACGCATGCGATCATGAGCAAGCGTTCCAATTTCACGACCGGGCGCATTTATGAGTCGGTGATCAGGCGCGAGCGCCGGGGCGACTATCTGGGCGCAACCGTGCAGGTGATTCCCCATATTACCGATGCCATCAAGGATGCGATTTTGTCCCTCCGAAGCGACAATGCGGATATTGCACTGGTTGAAATCGGCGGCACGGTGGGCGATATCGAATCGCAGCCGTTTCTTGAAGCCATTCGTCAGCTTCGTTTTGATCTGGGTCGCGAAAACACGGCCTATGTGCATTTAACACTGGTGCCGTACATCGGTTCAGCGGGCGAAATGAAGACCAAACCTACGCAACATTCGGTGCAGAAACTGCGCGAGATTGGTATCCAGCCGGACGCACTGTTGTGTCGTAGCGATCATCCGATTTCCAAGGGCCAAAAAGATAAGATCGCGTTATTCTGCAATGTTCCGGGGCATGCCGTGATTGATGCGCCGGATGTGGATACGATTTACGCGGTACCGCTTTCATTGCGCGAGGGCGGCCTGGGAACGGTGATTCTGAAGCATTTCGGCATGTCCGATCCTGATCTGGATTTGAGCGAGTGGCAGGATATTTGCCACAAGATTCGTGATGCAAAGGATGAGGTTCGCATTGCCATGGTGGGCAAGTATGTGGAACTGGCCGATGCCTATAAATCGGTCAATGAAGCGTTGTCCCATGGTGGCATGGCAGGTGGCGTGCGCGTAGCGATTGACTACATTGATGCCGAATCGCTGGAGAGAGAAGGGTGCGACGCTTTGCGGAAAGTACACGGCATTCTGGTGCCGGGAGGATTCGGGCAACGCGGCACCGACGGCAAGATGATCGCCATCCGGTTTGCGCGCGAGAACAAGGTGCCGTATCTGGGAATATGTCTGGGCATGCAGATGGCGGTGGTGGAGTTTGCACGTCATGTGGCAGGTATCGAGAATGCCACCAGCAGCGAGTTTGACGAACGCCCCGAGCATCCGGTCATTGCCCTGATGACCGAATGGGATCAGGAAGGACAGCGTGTTCAGCGAACGGGTAAGGATGATCTCGGCGGCACCATGCGTCTGGGTGGGTATCCATGTAAATTGATTCCAGGCACTCGAACTGCCGATGCTTATGGTATCCCTGAGATTCGTGAGCGGCACCGGCATCGCTACGAGTTCAACAATACCTATCGCGAACAACTGGAAGCGGCGGGACTCGTGGTTGCCGGCGAGCTTCCGGACGGGTCGCTGGTGGAAATCATTGAGGTTAAGGATCATCCCTGGTTTGTCGCATGTCAGTTTCATCCCGAATTCAAATCGCGGCCGTATGCGCCGCATCCCCTGTTTGCAGGCTTTATCAACGCAGCGAAGGAACACGCCGGAAAAACGACATGAATCCACATTGTATTCCTATCGCCGATTTCGAGATCGGCAACGATCTTCCTTTTGTGTTGATGGCAGGCCCGTGCGTGATCGAGAGTGAGGATTTCACCCTGCGTGTTGCCGGGGCCATTCGGGATATTGCCGCAAGATGCGGTGTGCCATTGATCTTTAAATCCAGTTTCGATAAAGGGAACCGGACCAGTAAAGACGGCTTCCGTGGTCCCGGTCTGGAAGAAGGCATGCGTATTCTTCAGCGCGTAAAGGATGAAGTGGGTGTGCCGGTCATCACCGATGTGCATACGCCGGAGCAGGCGGAACCGGTCGCTCGAGTAGCCGATGTATTGCAGACCCCCGCATTTTTGTGTCGGCAGACGGATTTTATCGAAGCTGTGGCGAAAACCGGTAAGCCGGTGAATATCAAGAAGGGCCAGTTTCTGGCCCCCCGGGATATGCGGCATGTACTGGACAAGGCGCTGGCTACGGGAAATAAGGATATGATGCTGTGCGAACGGGGTGCGAGTTTTGGATACAATAATCTGGTTTCCGATATGCGATCCTTGCTGGTGATGCGGGATTTTGGTGCACCGGTGGTGTTTGATGCCACGCATTCCGTGCAACAGCCCGGTGGCTTAAACGGCGCGACGGGTGGTAACCGCGAGTTTGTGCCGGGTCTGGCACGCGCAGCGGTGGCAACAGGCGTGGCGGCCGTGTTTATGGAGGTACATCCCGATCCGGATCAGGCCTTGTCCGACGGCCCGAATTCCCTGGTGCTGGATGATCTGGAGGACTTGTTGAAGGTGTTAAAACGGCTGGATGAAGTCGTAAAGAAAGTTTAAACCACAAAGACACGAAGGCACAAAGATATTCTATATGATTTACTTTGTGCCTTCGTGTCTTTGTGGTGAATATTTTATTTTAAGGAGCAGGACGTGAGTGAAATTGTAACGGTTCATGGACGTGAAATTTTTGATTCGCGCGGTAATCCGACGGTGGAAGTGGATGTAGCACTGGCTTCCGGCGCCTTCGGGCGCGCTGCTGTGCCCAGTGGCGCTTCAACCGGAACGCGTGAAGCGGTGGAGTTGCGCGATGGCGGAGACCGGTTGAACGGGAAGGGCGTGCGCAAAGCTGTATCCCATGTCAATGGCGAGATTGCCAACGCAGTGAAGGGTATGGAGGCGGTGGATCAGGTCAGTCTGGATCGAGCCATGATCCAACTGGATGGCACGCCCAACAAGGGCAGACTGGGCGCGAATGCGATTCTCGGTATTTCCATGGCAGCGGCCAGAGCGCAGGCGGTGGAAGAGAAGAAATCACTGTTTCGTTATCTCGGCGGCGATGATGCGAACCTGTTGCCCGTACCGTGCATGAATGTGCTGAACGGCGGGGTTCATGCGGATAATAACGTCGATTTCCAGGAATACATGATTGTTCCGGCGGGTGCGGAAAGGTTTTCTCAGGCGCTTGAAATGGGTGTGGAGGTATTTCATGCACTGAAATCCGTACTTAAGGGAAAGGGCTACAATACGGCTGTGGGAGATGAAGGGGGATTTGCTCCGTCACTGCCATCCAATGTGGCGGCGCTGGATGCCATTCTGGAAGCGATCGGGAAAACAGGTCTGAAGGCGGGAAGTGATGTGTTTATCGGCATTGATCCGGCGTCCTCCGAGTTTTATGCCAATGGTATCTACAATCTGAAGGGTGAGGGCAAACAACTGGATTCCGATGGCATGATCGACTTCTTGAGCGGATGGGTTGAACAGTATCCGATTATTTTTGTTGAGGATGGTTTGGCCGAGAATGACTGGGATGGCTGGAAGCGGATGACGGATCGTCTGGGCGGCGGAATAGAACTGGTGGGAGATGATATTTTTGTCACCAACCCGGCGGTTCTGAAAGAAGGTATCGACAAGGGCGTGGCCAATGCGCTTTTGGTGAAGCTCAACCAGATCGGCACCCTGACGGAAACACGTGAGGCGGTGAGCATGGCTATGGATGCCGGTTACCGTTGTCTGGTGTCGCACCGTTCGGGTGAGACCGAAGATACCATCATCGCCGATCTGGTCGTGGCGCTGGGATGCGGCCAGATCAAGTCCGGCTCGGCTTCGCGCTCGGATCGCCTGGCCAAGTACAACCAGTTGTTACGTATCGAGGAAGAACTGGGAAGTTCGGCAAGATATGCCGGACGGGCTGCATTCCTTTGACAGAGTTCTGCAAGAGGTAAACACTGAAGAAACGGAGATTGGCAGGCCGGATTCGACGCTGGATGGGCTGGACGCTGATTGGGGCGATCCTTGCGGCGATGGCCTACAATCTTGTTCTCTCCGACCACGGTTATTTCGTCTATCGCAAGGAACAACAGAGTCTTTCAGACTTGCGGGCCGAGGTGGCCGCACTGCGGCGGCAAAGAGAGAAACTGGCCAGGGAAGTATTGCGTCTGCGCCATGATCCCAAGGCTCTGGAGGAACTCGTGCACCGGGAACTTGGCTATGTCCATCCCGATGAATACATGCTGATTATACCAAAATCATCAGGCGGCGGAAGTCAGGGAAATATGATTAGAAAAAAAATACCATCCTCAGGGAAAAAATAGTGAGTGCGTATGATCCTCATGATAATAATTGATATACGACATAGGTGATATAGTGGCCGGGAATTTTAAAAGTGATGATAGTTTCCTAAGAAAGCTTGTCATAGGCGCGGCAGGCACGAACGAGACAATTGGCAGGTTGAAGGAACTGGGATTCAATCCTATTGAACTTGAGCGAGGCTCTACCGGTTTCAAAATATGGAAGAAAATCAAGATCAAGCGTGTCCGCGTTCCTGACATCCTCTGTCTTGATACGGGGCTTCGTTTCGAATCTCGTGGTAAAACGAAACTTGAGATTTCCATGTCCCACTCGCTTAAAGATCCAACACGCGCTTGGGATGCAGGTATGCGAGACGACGATTATGTCTCCATTGTTATGTTTCAGCAGAATACCGATTCGCCAGTGGATATTAAGCGTGTTTCCCCCGTCCATTTCATCTGTGTGAAAGATTTGAGGAAGGCATTCTCTGATAAACGTGTTTCCATTACCAAGCCAAAAGGTGTGGGAGAAGGATCTGAAATCCGCGTAGTTTGGACATGCGCGGTAGCCAGACAGCAGTCTCATGTTTCTGAAGTATCAGGAAAGAGGCTTCAGTTGGAGCCAACATTTACCGCCGGGCGTCAAACCATCCAGTTAAGCAGGAAAAAGGGTGCCATCATTCTATCCCCGCAGGTACGACTCAATGAGTACGTTGAGGAGAATCAGATTGTTGCCGCCGTCACACCTACCCATCTTTCGTTGTCACGTCCACATCATGTGGATGAAAACTCATTCATTGCGAAACTTGGCGGCGTGAACCTTAGCGAACGCTATGCTGCCGCCAAGGCGCTGAGATATCGTGGTTACATCAACGCCCAAAAGGCTCTCGAGGAGCGCGTGCACGATTCCCAGGAGGACATTTATGTCCAGCTTGAGGCGGCTGCGGCACTCGCGGCAGTCGATTACCCTTCAGGTTGGACCTTCATAGAGTCCAAGCTAAGAAGCTCTGTTCTGGACGTTCCACTTGAAACCCAGCTCGAGACCGTTATTGTTGTTTCAGAGATTCGTAAAGACAAAAGCCAAAGCTTGCTGATTGAAGTCTTGAAGGATACCGCGCGGGACGAAGAACTCCGTGCTGGCGCAGCATGGGCGCTTGGACAGTTTGCCACTCCGGTGACTGCGACGGCACTGGTTGACACATTCAATGTAACCGCCTTGGAAATCAAAACTGAAGCTGCACGAGCACTCCTGAAGATTGCTGAACCGCAGTTAGGACATCTTATCAATCTCTTGAAGACGACCGACCCTTCCCGGCGGGACGGTTTATCGTGGGCGCTTGCCAAGACGGGAAAATTTGACCCTTGCGATCTGCTACAAGATGCCGACGACAATCTGAGGCGTTGGGTTAGCTACATCATCGGATATGGCAGGGAAAACCTTGCCGAAGAGCATCTTGATACAATCTGCCAAAGCGACCCTGATGTGTATTTTGCAGCAAGTGTTCTTTGGCAGATTCTGGAAAGTTGGATCAATGGTCTCACGGAATATTAGAATGCAAACCAAACCTCTCTATTTCACGAAGAACGGAAGCGCTTACGTTGGTGACGCGCTGGCATTGTTGAGTGAATTGCCGGACGAGAGTATAGATCTTGTTATGACATCCCCGCCATTCGCGCTGAGGCGAAAAAAGTCGTATGGCAATGTTGAAGAGACAGAGTACGTCTCATGGATTACACCCTTCAGCAAAGAAGTTTTTCGAGTTCTGAAAAATAGCGGAAGCTTTGTTTTGGATCTGGGCGGGGCTTATCGAGCACGTATGCCATCGCGTTCATTATACAATTTTCGTGTTCTCCTGACTCTTTGTGATGATGTGGGATTCCACCTTGCTGAGGATTTCTACTGGTTTAACCCTTCTAAATTACCTTCTCCAATCGAATGGGTGAACAAGCGAAAGATACGGGCCAAGGATTCTGTAAATACAGTGTGGTGGTTTAGCAAAACAGAGAACCCGAAGGCCGATGTCCGAAAGGTTCTTGTCCCATATTCTGATCGAATGAAGAAGCTGATCGAAGATCCGGGTAAATTCTATGCGCCGAAAAAACGGCCATCCGGGCATGATATTAGTGCTAGTTTTGGAAAGGACAACGGAGGAGCAATCCCTTCCAATCTGTTAACGATCCCCAATACTGACAGCAACTCGAGCTATCTTTGGCTTTGTAAGAAACTTGGGCTTAAAAGACATCCGGCACGTTTCCCAGCCGATTTGCCCGCATTTTTCATTAAAATGCTTACGGACGAAGGAGACGTTGTCCTCGACATATTTGGTGGTTCAAATACGACCGGTTTTACGTCCGAAGCACTTAACCGGAAATGGATCACTTTTGAGGAGAACACTGAGTATCTGTCTGCCTCAGCATTCCGATTTCTTGAGGGGCGGAGCATTCAAACTATCAAAAGAGTTCTTGATGAAATGTCTGTAGCGACCGCGAACGTGTTTCTTAATGATGTTGTTTGTAGTCTTGGAACAAACAAGGAAGCCAAAGTATCTCGCGATGCTCTTGAGAGCATGACAACAGACAATAGCCAGATGGTTTTCCTGGAGGATAGCAAGTCATACAAAGCTCAACCATCGCCTGCGCACGTACGCAAGACTCGAGGCGGATCTCGCACCGGTAAGGTGTGACGTTGTGTTCCAAAAGAAACAGAAGATGTGAGACGGGAACAACTGTAGAGGAAATAGAAAAAGTTGTGACGCAATTGCCGTCAAATTAACTGAGGCAGTTTTGGTCCGGAGGTGAACAAAGTGAAGCTTGTTTTTACGAAGGGTAAACAACAAAACCGCGATATGCAGCAAATGGAGAGGATAATGGCATTTTTATCATGAAGGACGCGAAAAATTCTGTGGATGTCCCCTGGGCGTCTTCTTCATTCTTCACGGTGATCCCATGGTTGTAACCCGTTTTGCACCCAGTCCGACCGGATTACTGCATCTGGGCAATGTGCGCACCGCGTTGTTAAACTGGATGTATGCCAGAAAATGTGGCGGACGTTTTTTGCTACGTTTCGAGGATACGGACCGGGAACGCTCGGAAAAGCAGTTTATCCAGGCCATTTGCGACGATTTGAGCTGGCTGGATCTGGACTGGGACGGGGATATCCTGTTTCAGTCGGATCAGGCGGCGCAACATCGGAAGGCGCTGGAACGGTTGGCGGAACAGGGAATGGCTTACCGCTGCTTCTGCACGGAGGGGCAACTGGCGCTGGACCGGAAACTGGCGGCGTCCCGTGGGCTTCCTCCCCGGTATTCCGGCCGCTGCCGGAACCTTTCATCGAAGGAGTCGGCCTCCCGAGCCGGACATGAGACACATGTCTGGCGTCTGGCTGTCCACCGGGATGATGGCGAAGTAACCGTGCCGGACGTATTGCGTGGCGATGTGCATTTTGCCCGCCATGATCTGGACGATCCGGTGATTGTGCGTTCGGACGATTCATTTACCTTTCTGCTACCCAATGCCGTGGACGATGTGGCGGACAGCGTAACCCATGTGATACGCGGTGACGATCACCTGACCAATTCGGCCTATCAGGTATGGCTATTGCAGCATCTGGACATGGCCGTGCCCGTGTATCTGCATCACGGCCTGCTTCTGGGCCGGGATGGCGCGAAGCTGTCCAAGCGATCGGGTAGCGTAAGTGTTACTGAATTGCGGCAAGAGGGGCTGATGCCGATGGCGTTGATGCAGGCGATGGTGCGGCTCGGTTATCCGAACATACCCGAGGATGCACTGTCACCGGATGCATTGATGCGGCATTTCGATGCGCGGCATGTATCCACGGCGGCAGTTCACTGGTCGGATGACGACATGTGGCGCTGGCATACGCGCCTGCTTCACAAGTTGCCAGCCGATGCGTTGCTGGTTCAGGTACGCGAATACCTGCCCGGAGCTGATGAATCATTCACCCTTCTGGTGCAGGGGAACCTGGAACGGGTGGAGGATGTGCTGGCTTACCGGCGCATGCTGGATGCCGGATCGGATTTGGGCGAAGAGGCCGAATCCGTGGCGAAAGATGCCGGGAATGCATTTTACCGAACCGCGCTGGATGCCTGGAACGGTATGGCGCAACATGACTGGAAAATATGGATTCAGGCCATCAGGGAGAAAACAGGACGTACAGGCAAGGCATTGTTTATGCCTTTGCGTGTGGCGTTGACGGGGGCGCTTCATGGCCCGGAAATGTCCGGCATCATCGGGTTTCTGGGAGAAGATGGCGTGCGCGGGCGCCTTGAGGATATGATTCGGCGATGAGTTTACGGCTTTACAATTCGCTTACGCGCAGGAAGGAAGCATTTAAGCCGCTGGTTCCCGGTAAGGCAGGCATGTATGTCTGCGGCGTCACCGTGTATGACTATTGTCATGTGGGTCACGCGCGGGTCATGGTTGTGTTCGATGTAATTGATCGCTGGCTGAAACAGCTTGGTTATGAGGTGAATTATGTGCGCAATTTCACCGACGTGGATGACAAGATTATCAAACGCGCCCATGAGCGAGGCATTTCCATCGATGTGCTGACTGCCGAAATGATTGCCGCGTTCCACGAGGATGTGGATGCACTGGGCTGCCTGCGTCCGGTTTCCGAACCCCGCGCCACTCTTCACATGGATGAGATGATCGCCATGATCGGGAAACTTTTGCAGAGCGGCTACGCCTATGCCGCCGAGTCGGGCGATGTGCTTTATGCCGTGCGGCAATTTGAAGGTTACGGACAGCTTTCCGGTAAGAACATCGATGACCTGGAAGCAGGAAGCCGCGTGGAAGTGGACGAGAGCAAACGCGATCCGCTCGATTTCGTGTTGTGGAAGATGGCCAAACCGGGAGAGCCTGCCTGGGATGCGCCATGGGGCAGGGGACGGCCCGGCTGGCATATCGAGTGTTCGGCCATGAGTTGCGCCCATCTCGGTAACACCTTCGATATTCACGGCGGCGGCATGGATCTGAAGTTTCCGCATCACGAGAACGAAATAGCACAGGCGTGTGCGGCCAATGGCGGCGGTTTCGCCCACTACTGGCTGCATAACGGATTCGTGAACATTAATGAAGAAAAAATGTCCAAGTCGTTGGGCAACTTCTTCACCTTGCGCGAGGTCTACGGGAAATATCATCCGGAAGTGTTGCGAATGTTTATTCTCGGCACGCATTACCGTTCGCCGCTGGATTTCTCGGACGCCGCGCTGGAAGCGGCGAAGGCGGGCCTTGATCGTCTGTATGAGATGAAGAGGCGTTGTCAGGGGTCAGAAGTCAGGGGTCAGAAGTCAGGGGTCAGAAGTCAGGGGCCGTTTCTTGCTTCTGACTTTATCTCAGCCATGAATGATGATTTTAATACGGCGGAAGCGCTGGCGGTGTTGTTCGATACGGCGCGCAGGATGAACAGGGCACTGGATGCCGGTGAAGATGTGGCGGCGTCTACGGCCTCCTTTGCAGCCATGTGCGGCATGCTCGGCATTGCGCAGCAGGATGCGGATGCATGGTTTCAGAGGGGCGATGTCGATACCGCGCATGTTGAGGCGCGGATTGCCGGGCGGGAAGAGGCAAGGAAGAGCGGGGATTTCGCACGGGCGGATGCCATACGCAATAACCTTGCCGCGGATGGTATCGTCCTTGAGGATACGCCTTCCGGGACGGTGTGGAAAAAGGCATGAGATTCTGGATGTGCCCGATATTATCGTGAAAACAGGATGGTGGACGATGGAACAGCGTACGTATCAGATCATGACGTGGTTTGCCGTGCGGGAGCTGGTTTACGTGGAGGAGAAAGCATGGAAAGTATAAGTACGCCGATCAAGGCCGTCATTCTGGCGGGAGGTTCGGGCACGCGCCTGTGGCCGTTGTCCCGCCAACAATTGCCCAAGCAGTTTTTGAACCTGGATGGGGATGAGAGTCTGCTTGAAGCGACCATTTCGCGTTTATCCCCCTTGATTTTAAGAGATGATGTGTGGGTTGTCACCAACGAAAAGCATGCCAATGGCGAAGCGTATGCAGCCCTGCGAGATTTGCATACTATTTTGGAGCCGTGCGGACGCAATACGGCACCAGCGATTGCCTTGTCAGCAGCGCTGTTGATGGAGAACACGCAGTCCGATCCCATCATGCTGGTCTTGCCCGCGGATCACCTGATTCGTGATGTCGCATCTTTTCATGCGGCGCTCCATACGGCGGTTGATGCGGCAAAGCAGGGCGCCCTGGTGACCTTTGGCATCCTGCCCGAGCATCCGGAAACCGGGTTCGGCTACATTCAGGCAGATACGGATTCGGAATCGGACGGGGTCTATGCGGTGAAAGCCTTTGTGGAAAAGCCCGATGCGTGCGCCGCACAAAGCTACCTTGATGCCGGCAACTATTACTGGAATTCAGGCATGTTTGTGTGGCGGGCATCCACGCTTCTGGATGAAGTCAAACGCCATTTGCCTGAAATATGGTGCGTACTGGAAACCATGCGGCAACGTTGGCGGCAAGGGGAACCATGGCAGGAAGTGGTGCGTCATGGTTTTCGGGATATGCCGGATGTTTCTATTGATTATGGTATTATGGAACAATCGGATTGCGTGAAGCTTGTGCCTTGCGATATCGGCTGGTCCGATGTGGGAAGCTGGGATGCCGTGTATGAAATTTCCCAAAAGGATACGTTCGGTAATGCCATCTCGGGCGATGTGTTGCAGACAGGTTGCAGTAATAGCCTGTTGCGCAGCCAGACGCGCTTGCTCGCGGCGGCAGGCCTTGAGGATGTCATTGCCGTGGAAACGCCCGATGCAATCCTGTTGCTTAAACGCGGCCAGAGCCAACAGGTGCGCGATCTGGTGGCGCAAATCAGGGCGCGGGGCAGCCGTGAACATATTGAACATGTGACGGTGCAACGCCCATGGGGATGCTACACGGTTCTGGAGGGAACGAACGCCAGCTACAAAGTGAAGCATATTGAAGTGGCGCCAGGCGCATGCCTGAGTTTGCAGGTACATCAGCATCGATCGGAGCACTGGGTAGTCGTGTCCGGTACGGCCACGGTGACACGCGGCGATAAGGTGTTTACGGTTGCCGAAAATGAGAGCGTCTATATTCCGGCTGGAGAGAGACATCGCCTGAAAAATCGTGGAGAATCGCCACTTCATGTCGTGGAAGTTCAGGTGGGCGAATATCTGGGCGAGGATGATGTCAAGCGGTTCGATGATCAGTACGGAAGGGCGTGAGGAGTAAAACGTGAAGAAAAAAACAGGTGACTATCGCGTTGCGCTCATTACCGGAATAACCGGACAGGATGGTTCTTATCTGGCGGAGTTGCTGCTGGACAAGGGATATGAAGTGCATGGTATCAAACGGCGGACGTCGTTGTTCAATACGGATCGTATCGACCATCTGTACCGCGATCCGCACGAATCAGATCAACGTTTCGTGTTGCATCATGGCGATATGACGGATTCATCCAGCCTGATCCGCATTATGCAGCAGGTGCAACCGGATGAGGTCTATAACCTGGCGGCGCAGAGTCATGTCGCCGTGTCATTCGAGGAGCCGGAATATACGGCGGATTCCGATGCGTTGGGCGCGCTCAGAACGCTGGAGGCCATCCGTATGCTGGGACTGGAGAAGAAAACGCGCTTTTATCAGGCGTCCACGTCCGAGCTGTATGGCAAGGTGGTGGAAACGCCGCAGTCCGAGACCACGCCGTTTCATCCCCGCAGCCCGTATGCCGTCGCCAAGATGTATGCCTACTGGATTACCGTAAACTACCGCGAGGCCTATGGTCTGTATGCCTGCAACGGCATTTTGTTCAATCACGAATCACCACGGCGCGGCGAGACGTTTGTCACGCGTAAAATTACACGGGCGCTTTCGCGCATCAAGCTGGGGCTGCAGGACTGCCTCTATCTTGGCAATCTGAATGCCTTGCGCGACTGGGGACATGCCCGTGACTATGTACAAATGATGTGGATGATGCTGCAGCAGGATGAACCGGATGATTTCGTGATTGCGACGGGTGAACAGCATTCGGTGCGCGAGTTCGTGGATGCCGCGGCCGCGGAACTGGGTATGCACATTGTCTGGCAGGGTAAGGATATGGATGAGACTGGAACCGATCAGGGTGGGCGCGTCATTGTGCGCGTGGATCCGCGATATTTCCGGCCGGCGGAGGTGGAAGCGCTTCTGGGTGATCCGTCCAGGGCCAAACAGAATTTAGGCTGGGAGCCCGTCATTCGCTTTGAGGAACTGGTGGCGGAAATGGTGCGTGAGGACTTGAAGGATGCGGAACGGGATGAGTTGTGCAAACGTGAGGGCTACTCAGCCTTGAATCACCACGAATAACGCCATGGAATCCTGTCATAAAACAACCCTGAATTGTGGCGTTTCCGGGCAGGATAGCGTCTGCCCTGCGCGTCTGCTGCTGCCGGGTCAAGGACACAAGGCCGCTGGCACGGTAAGGGATGCACGGATCAGGCGTGCCGCCGGTAGTGGTAAAGATGATGGTTGAAGCGAAGACGGGGATACAGACGTCATGAAAAAAGACGCCCGTATTTATGTCGCGGGCCATCATGGTCTGGTCGGTTCGGCGATTGTTCGCCGATTGCGGGCTGAAGGCTATGAGAACCTTATTTTACGTACGTCCGGCGAACTGGATTTGCGTAACCAGCAGGCGGTCGATACATGGTTTGACGAACAGCGGCCCGAATATGTGTTTCTTGTCGCGGGGACTGTTGGAGGCATATGGGCGAACAGCACGTGTCCGGCTGAGTTTATCTACGATAATCTGATGATCCACGCGACGGTTGTGCATGCCGCCCACCTGTATAACGCCACGAAACTTCTGTACCTCGGTAGTTCCTGTATCTATCCACGCGATTGTCCGCAGCCGATGAAGGAAGCGTATCTGCTTACCGGTCCGCTCGAGCCCACGAATGAGTGGTATGCGATTGCCAAAATCTCCGGTATCAAGATGTGCCAGGCATATCGGCGGCAATATGGAAGCCGGTTCATTTCAGCCATGCCCACGAATCTGTACGGTCCCGGAGATAATTTCGATCTGAAAACATCGCATGTTCTACCCGCCATGATCCGCAAATTTCACGAGGCGAAAGAACGGGGCAAGGCGCAAGTGCATCTGTGGGGGACGGGAAACCCCCGGCGTGAATTCCTGCATGTGGACGACTTGGCCGATGCTTCGCTATTTCTGATGCGGAACTATGATCACGAGGAAATTGTCAATGTGGGTACGGGTAAGGACGTGAGCATTGCGGAACTGGCGCAGCGGGTCAAAGACGCAGTGGGGTATGCGGGCGAAATAGTATTTGATCCGGAGAAACCGGACGGGACGCCAAGGAAACTGCTGGATGTCTCGAAGATCCATAGACTGGGATGGTCCGCCAGCACTGGTTTGACGGATGGTATCAGGCGCACTTATGCGTGGTACCTGGAACAGATGCAGAATCAGTAACTCACTTTCCTTACGAAATCGATAAGTTACGCTGCAAGCCCTTGATTTGCGCGCCCATTCATTGGGCGCTTTGGTTACTTTGTAAGAAGTCATCACGCCTGACAAGGTGGCATAGCCGTTACGAAACGTGATCGCAACTTGCCAGAAAAAAGACCAGGGATAGGATCCATCCCGCCATGTCCGGACTCAATCCACAACAATATGAAGCCGTGTTTCATCGCAAGGGACCCTTGCTGGTGCTGGCGGGTGCGGGGTCGGGGAAAACGCGCGTCATTACAGAGCGCATCGCGGCACTGGTGGAACGGGATGTGCCACCGGAAGCTATTACGGCGGTTACGTTTACCAACAAGGCTGCACGGGAAATGCGCCAGCGTCTGAAGGCGCGGCTTGGCGGGCAAAGCAAGGGGTTGCGTATTTGCACCTTTCATGCGCTTGGACTATCCATGTTGCGCGAACACGCCGCGTTGGCAGGCAGGAAGCCGAATGTGTCCGTGTTTGCGGGATCGGAGCAGCGCTCGGCATTGCGTAGCATTTTGCAGGATATGCGGCTGCCCGCCGACGCCAGGCAGATTGATGCGATGTTGGGACGCATCTCCGGGCTAAAGAACGGACTTGCTGAAAGCTCTGACCCCGCTCTTTCAGCGATACGGGATCGCTACGATCACTTGCTTGCGCGCATGAATGCGGTGGATTTCGATGATTTATTGATTCTTCCGGTTCAAATGTTGCAACGGAACGCACCCATGATGGCGCTTTGGCGGGGACGCTGCCGGCATATGCTGGTGGACGAATACCAGGACAGCAGCCGGGTTCAATATGATTTTCTACGCCTGCTTGTGCCGCCCGATGGGAATCTGACGGTCGTGGGTGACGATGATCAATCCATTTATGGCTGGCGTGGTGCTGAAATCAGCAATCTGTTCCGGCTTGATGATGATTATCCGGGGTTGACGGTCATCAGGCTGGAGGAAAATTACCGTTCGACGGGTGCGATTCTCCATACAGCCAATACGCTGATTGGCAACAACAGCCAGCGGATGGGCAAAGAGTTGCGCGCCAATCTGGGGCAGGGTAAGCCGCTGCGAATATGGGAGACGGCAATGCCGGAAGATGAAGCTGAACGTGTGGCGGCGGATATTGTAGCAAGGCATGCAACCTCAAAAAGTCAATGGAATGATTTCTGTATTCTCTACCGCGCTTCGTATCAATCGCGCCCGATTGAACTGGCGTTGCGTGAGCGAGGCGCGCCCTATCGCGTCAGTGGTGGAACCTCATTCTTTGATCGGACGGAGGTGCGGGATGTGCTGGCGTATTTGCGCTTGATTGCCAACGGTGACGATGACCTCGCTTTCTTGCGCGCCATTTCCCGTCCACGGCGTGGCTTGGGAGATCAGGCTCTGGGCACGCTGGGGCAATTCGCGCAGGATCGCGCTCTTTCATTGCTGGATGCATGCTTGCGTGAGGATTTCGCACATAAACGTGCACCGACATTTGTCATGTTTGCCAATCTGATTACCGGATTGGAACAACGTTTTTTGCATGGTGAAGCGGATGATGCTTTTAATGCACTGCTGGTCGAGTCCGGTATCAAGTCCATGGTTGAAGCCGAGGCCGATGACGAAAAGAGATTGAATTCCCGCATGACGAATATCCATGAACTGCGCTGCTGGTGGATCGCACATGCTGAAAATGGTGGAAAGCTGGATGATTTTATCCAGCGATTAAGCCTCCTTGCGGACAGAAATGATGACGAAAGCGGAGATGCCGTGCGATTGATGACCGTCCATGCCGCCAAGGGTCTGGAGTTTGACCATGTGTATATCGTGGGTATGGAAGAAGGCAGTTTTCCGCACAGGAATGCCGTGGAAGAACAACGTATGGAGGAAGAGCGGCGGCTGATGTATGTCGCGCTGACCCGAGCACGGTTTTGTTTGACATTAAGTCACACCAGAAAGAAACGGCGCTTTGGACAAATTGAGATCCAGTCGCCCTCTCCGTTTTTGAGCGAATTGGGCGAGGCGTACGTGCAGTGGGTGGACCGGGAACCGGAGTCCGAGGCATCCGTGGAAGAAAGCGAGTCACATATGGCGGCCATGCGTAAGGCGCTGGGCCTGGGATGATTCTGTCGACCAGCCTGAAACTTTGTTCCTGTCTGTGCGCGGCACGCACAGGCAGGGACAATCATCGCAGCGCCAGGAGCCTGTCGGACTTATGGAAAATCTACTGCGCGGCAGGGAAACAGTCCAAAAAATCCTGATTTCTCGTTACATAGTTACCACTATGCGCCTCAAATTCATGCTGTTTTTGCCTCGTTTCCCCACCTGCTCGCTACGATTCCCCTAAGTCCGACAGACTCCTAGTAGTGCGTCCCATAAGTTCTGAATGCTAAATTGGCAGTTTAATTTCTTCAAGTTGAGTTAATTTAGGTCGTTCAAAATGGAGATGGCGCGCAGC
>VAOW01019987.1_pt1 | contig 18852 bp, 18 predicted proteins | sample 3393921 | NCBI WGS metagenome assembly VAOW01 (sample SAMN08290428, study PRJNA428436) | hydrothermal vent metagenome | isolation source: Deep-sea hydrothermal vent chimney | place: Indian Ocean: Southwest Indian Ridge | depth 2742 m m | reverse complement strand
GTAAATCAGCTGCTCCGCTCCTCAATAGCTCACTCAATGGATCGGTAGTCGCCTCTCGACTATCAGCTTAACCACGTTATTCTTACCCATAGCGGCGTATCGGGTTGGTGGAAACAATTAGATCACCACACCAAGGGATTAAAACCCAGGATAATCCTATGAGTGCGCCTGAGCTAGCAGCGACATTAGGCGCTCAATTTTTGTTCCGAATTCTGATGCTTTTTCTGGTAATTTTCGATAGCCGCCTTGATAGCGTCTTCGGCCAACACGGAACAATGGATCTTGACGGGTGGCAGAGCCAGCTCTTCTGCAATCTGAGTATTCTTGATTTGGCCCGCTTCACCGAGTGTTCTGCCTTTGACCCATTCCGTCAACAGGGATGAGCTAGCAATGGCTGATCCACATCCATAAGTCTTGAATTGCGCATCTTCGATCACACCTTGTGAATTCACCTTGATTTGCAGTCTCATCACATCACCGCAAGCCGGGGCGCCAACCATCCCCGTTCCCACATCTGGAGCGTCTTTATCCAGGCTGCCTACATTGCGTGGATTTTCATAATGGTCGATGACCTTATTACTATAAGCCATGGCTTTCCCTCCTATTGATAAACAATTACGTTGTGAGGCCGGTCAGGCTGCCACGGTACGCCGCAGACCAACATCGCTGAAATGATTCCTTTCCTTATCCTGACGCGCGGCAACTTCCCGTACTTCCGGACGATTGGTGAACTCATCAAGACTAATCCCATCCAAAAAGGTATATAAGCGATTGCTCAATTCCTCCCAGAGTTCATGCGTCAGACAACGCTCACCGTCCTGACAATCTTCATTGCCATGGCAGCGGGTAATATCAATCGATTCATCCACTGCGGCAATAATCTGTGCCACACTGATTTTATCGGCTGGCTGAGCCAAACGATAACCCCCACCCGGCCCACGCACGCCCTCTACTAATCTAGCCTTGCGCAGCTTGGCAAAAATCTGCTCAAGATAGGACAGAGAGATCCCCTGACATATAGAAATATCGGCTAAGGCCACCGGCCCTAACTGATCATGAATAGCGATATCCATCATCGCAGTTACTGCATAACGCCCTTTGGCCGATAATTTCATAGGCTTCACCTGCTTGCTCATTGATTGATTAACAGCCGGAGTTATTCCCGACTGTTTATGTCAACTATTATAACTTTGAAATCATAGGGAGATCAAGACTCGATTCGAAATAACGGGATGACCAGTCGGTATTCCGCTAACTATCTGAAATTACTGGTATACGTACTTTATTCTTAGGACAATCAATAGATGGGAATGGGTGATGGTCAAAACTCATGACTTCGTTGCAGACAGTATTCCAACCATTCACTCAAAAAATGGTTGGCATGCCAGCAGTTCAACAGATCCCGTTGTTTTCCTCGCCGGGGAAACGGATCATAGAGACGATTCACCGGCCAATTAAGGATCAAAACCTCGGCCTGCCGAGCATCATGGTAGACCCGAACTGGCAACACGGGAATCTCGATATCCACCGCCAAGGTTTGAGCTAGTTCCAAGGTGGTGGTATAGCGGGTTTGGGCAAGGATACGCATACGTAATATCGAATTTTCAGAATGCTGAGATACCAGTAATCCAATCGCTCGACTCAACCGTGGACACAAACGCCGCAAGGCAATGTAATTGCGCTCGTAAATCTCCATCAACGCGGCGAAGCTACCCGCTTCCGGCTGCAAAAAATCTGGCATTCCTCTCTCATTGAACATAATCCAAAGCATATCACAGACCATAACCCGGCCCGGTTGGTGGCGAATGGTCTAACAAATATTCTCGTCATTCAAATGAATGTAACTGGGACATCTCTACCCGGTTGTCTGAGGAGTTATACTTATCCTTCGATATTCGGTCAGCCAGAGCCGGGCGTCATTCAACGAGCATGGGATTCACTCGCAATCACTACACTTGCTCCCACCCCTAACCTGAGGATGCGATTCATGTTACAAATCATCAAAACCACGCCATTCGATGATCAACGCCCCGGCACATCCGGATTGCGCAAACTCGTCAGCACCTTCCAGCAGCCGAATTACCTGGAGAATTTCGTGCAGTCACTGTTCGATTGTCTCGGCGACCCGCTGCTAGGAGCGACGCTGGTGCTAGGTGGTGACGGACGCTATCACAACCGTGAGGCAATCCAGACCATTCTGCGCATAGCCGCTGCCAATCAAGTGGGCAAACTAATCATCGGCCAAGGTGGCATTTTTTCCACCCCAGCAGTATCCGCCATGATCCGCGCGCATGATTCCCTGGGGGGAATTATTCTTTCTGCCAGCCATAACCCAGGCGGGCCACAAGGTGATTTCGGCATCAAATACAATATCCGCAACGGTGGCCCTGCGCCTGAATCTCTGACTGATAAGATTTACCATCACGCCCTGGAAATCGACCACTATCGCATTGTCGAACACCAGCCTATCGACATCGATCGCTTAGGCCACCAGAAGCTAGCGGAAATGGAGATCGAAATCATCGACCCGGTACAGGAATATGCCAGATTGATGCAACATCTATTCGATTTCGACCTAATCCGCGACCTGCTGCGTAGCGGTTTCAGGATGCGTTTCGATGCCCTGCACGCGGTAACCGGCCCTTATGCCAGGATTATTTTTGAAGACCTGCTGGGTGCCCCGGAAGGCAGCGTAGTCAACGCTATCCCCTTACCGGATTTCGGTGGTCACCATCCTGATCCCAACCTTGCTTACGCCGCTGATCTGGTCCGCATTCTGTACTCACCAGATGGCCCGGATTTCGGTGCTGCTTCCGATGGCGACGGCGATCGCAGCATGATTCTCGGTAAAAATTTTTTCGTCACCCCCAGCGATAGTCTCGCGATCCTCGCCGCCAACGCCACCATTGCGCCCGGCTACCGCGATGGTCTCAAGGGTGTTGCCCGGTCGATGCCGACCAGCCGCGCCGTGGACCGGGTAGCCGAGGCACTTCATCTGCCACACTATGAGACTCCAACCGGATGGAAATTCTTCGGTAATCTGCTGGATGCCGACCGCATCACCTTGTGTGGCGAAGAAAGTTTCGGTACCGGCTCCAGCCATATTCGCGAAAAGGACGGCTTGTGGGCTGTTCTATTCTGGCTCAACCTGCTCGCTGCACGCCATCAATCTGTAGCCACCATTGTCCATGAACACTGGCAGCACTTTGGGCGCGATGTCTATACTCGGCATGACTACGAAAATGTTGACGGCGCTGTGGCCCACAACCTGATGGACACTTTATTCAAACGGCTCGATCAACTCCGAGGGCAAGAATTTTCTGGCCACCAGATCACCGATGCGGACGATTTTTCTTATGATGATCCCATCGATGGCAGCCATACCGAACATCAGGGGCTACGCATCCTGTTCGGTGATGCAGCTCGCATCATCTATCGGCTATCCGGTACCGGCACGCAAGGTGCAACTCTACGTATTTACATCGAATGTCGGGAAACTCGACCCGATTATCTGGATACTGATGCACAAACCTTGCTGGCTGATTTGATCGCTGCCGCCGACGCGATTGGTGAAATTCATGCTCGCACGGGTCGTGAGCAGCCAGATGTCATCACCTGAATGGCGCGCCCCTTGCATCAATCGGCCGCAACTATCGCGCAAGCAGTCAAAGGATGACTTTCACGGCTTCAGGACCTTCATCAAAGCTCGGTTATCATCTCGCCTAACGTGACCACGATTCAGCGAACGATAGGTATCAGCACTACGGACGATTTTGCCATATCGAACCCACCTGGATTCAGTGACACTTCAATAGGGTGTTCGAACGCATGGTGAAAATTGTACGGTGATCTTATCCACCTCTTAAATTGACTACCTCCCTGACAGCAAATCATCGTCTCTCACACTTTCAGATGCAAGATTAAGGCCACGAGGATTTGCGCGCGGTAATCATGACTCGGTACCACCATCGCCTTCGTCCAAGTCGAAAACAGGAATCAAAGGCCTGCCAGTAAATATATTATTATGTACAGTCCGGCAGGTTTTCTGCACCTCAGGATGACTGGGCCAGCAACCACACCGGAAACGCCTGGATGGAATCCAGTACGGCGATGGGGTGGCTTCCAGCAGACTTGCGCGCGAATGTACGTCATGATTTACGCCCAGCCCCCGCGCATCGGCATTGCGGGCCATCTCCAGATCGAAACAGGTATCACCGATCATTAGCGCACGTCCTGCATCGACGCCTGTGTGTACCGGAATTTCTTCGAATATCTGCGGGTGCGGCTTGAAACACGTTTCATCTGCGCAACGAGTTACATGGAAATATCCGACCGGCTCGGTTTTATGAAGTGTCTGATCCAGACCGACACGCCCCTTGCCGGTGGCAATAGCTAGCAGATAGCCCGCGCTTCCAGCTTGGCCAATATTTCGGCAATGCCGGGTACAGTGTCTGCGGGACCCCCTCGCCACGCAGATAGCAATCACGGTAAGCCATCGTGAAACTGTTATAAAATCGCCATCTGCGCCAGGATAGAGTGTGCCAATTTCTTCATGCAGATCCAGACCAATGACGGCGCAGACTGCGGAAGGTAACATTGGCTTCCAGCCCCAGAGTATTCATGGCGGCTTGCATACAGTCAGCGATACGGGCATACAGATCCATCAGCGTACCATCCCAGTCAAAGATCAACGTAACCACTCAGCATCCCATGCTATGCATTCAGTACTGAACTGGGTCATCAGGAATCTGCATAATCTCCGCCATGAGCAGACGAGATGATGACATGGTTACTGGATATGCACGACTTCATGTGGCTCGAAAAAACAATCATGATCTGCTTGGTGCCATTGCCAAAGCCTATCAAAGCACGCCTATTATCCCCTCAGTATAATCGCCAGGATCAGAGGTGCTGAGTAGTTACTCCTGGATAAAGGTGTGAAGACAAAATCAGCTCCGTAGAACACACGGACTTACTCCAGCTTATGCGCAAAATACCCGATTTATCGCCGACGGTCGGGAAGTCCTTGAGCCATTGCTAAACAAATGGATAAGGGCACTTACCCAGCCGCCAGTAGGCGGCCTCAAGGTCAATGTGGTTCGTGATTAATACTGTGTAAGGTGCGCGTCATCACCGAATTCATGGATGCTCAACTAACCGGAGAGCTAACCACGCGCACGGTCATCATTCTCAAATTCTACAGCGCGATCAGGCCAATCAGGTAGACCGGGACTCTAGTGCAACTTAAGCCCATCTATCGCAGCGGATTGCTTCCTCGAACCAGCGACTGACTGAGTTCATCGCTGGCCTGGAGGAAGGTGTGAGTTATGCAGGTCACAAGCAGCATACTCGCATCCATTCTAGGAGATAACTGGATTTGGTAGAGGGTTACTCACGATACCTTCGTAAGCTTTCATGAAGCCCGACAAGACTCACCAGTTGGGTAGATATGACGAACTTTTTCGCGGCCGGGTATTTTCAAGGATCAAAAAGTGAAACGCCTCCTGCGTACAATCCTATTGGCGCCTGATAAGCGGCAAACCTGCTTAAAGCGGATTAAACCCCTCATTTCTTACTTTGCCCAAGCTTGAAAAGCCAGGAGATCGAAGTCCTGGCTTTTTCATTTCTCTCTGTTTTCCCTCATTTGATCCAGGCACGACGAATGGATGCGACACACCTTTAATCTTTGCTCCACTTTCTGCTACGCTAAGCTATTTTGGAGTATTCTGACTCTTTAAGATGCTCCGAGCTAGCCGACGGAAGCCTCCTTTTCCTTTCTACCAGGCATTCATGGACAGCATCAGCAAATCGACATCTTCCGCCGACATGGACCGCCAGCCATTAGGCCAGCATCTTGGCATCGTCATCCTCACGATGATGACCGCCGCATTATTCCTCACTCTGCGCAATTTCCCGATGATGGCCGCTACCGGTCTGCAAATGGTTTTTTTCAATATCGTGACGGTCTTCGCGTTTCTCATTCCTATCGCCTTGGTTTCGGCAGAGTTGGCTACCGCCTGGCCAAAAAATGGTGTGTTTCACTGGGTAGAGGAAGCCTTTGGCACACGTTGGGGATTGACCGCCGTCTGGTTGCAATGGGCGCAGAGCGTATTTGGTATCACCTCAATTCTATCCTATGTCGCTGCGAGCCTCGCTTATGCCTTTGATCCCCACCTTGCAAATAATCGCTATTTTATCGTTGGCATAATTCTCAGTGTCTATTGGCTGGCTACTCTCGCCAATCTGCGCGGAACACGAGCTTCTGGATTGATTTCCAGCATTTGCCTCGGTGCTGGCGTGCTCCTTCCGAGTTTCGCTCTAATCGCCATGGCTGTGATCTACATTATTCAGGGCCATCCAGTACACCTACATATTGCACTCACGCCAGGCAACTGGCTGCCACTAAGCCACCCGCAACACACGCTGGTACTATTTTTGAGCTTCATCTTCGGCGTTGTAGGTATCGAAGTTTCGGCCACCCACGCCCATGAAGTAAAAAACGTGCAACGCAATTATCCTATCGCCATATTTACCGCTGCCATCCTCGGCTTTCTCATCAATCTGTTCGGTGGCCTGGCGGTGGCCATCGTCGTGCCGAAAAACCAGCTAGATTACGTTTCCGGCAGTGTACAAGCGCTCCAGACGCTATTCACTACCTGGCATTTGCCAGCGCTGATACCGATTGCCGCCGTCCTGGTTGCCCTGGGCGCGTCCGGACAGGTCAGCACCTGGGTGGTGGGACCGGTCAAAGGGCTGTGGGCAGCGGGCCGCGCCGGTAACCTGCCACCCTTGTTGCAGACGGTCAACGATCACGGTGTACCGCGTAACCTGCTCATTCTCCAGGCGTTGGCTATGAGTACGGTGGCACTGGTGTTCCTCATCGTACCATCGATTAATTTCGCCTTCCTCATGCTCGCTTCAATAGCGGTCATTCTCTATAGCGTGATGTATCTGATGCTATTTATTGCTGCAATCTACCTGCGTTATACTGAACCCGACACGCCTCGTCCCTACCGCGTACCCGGTGGACGTGTCTTCGGCCTGTGGCTGGTCGCGGGCACAGGGTTCACCACCACGCTGGCCTGTCTGCTGATTGGCTTCCTGCCGCCTGGCAAAAGCATCAGCGGTCCAATCTATGCGGGCGTCATGCTCTTAGCACTGATCATTACACTCATCATCCCCCAGTTGCTTTACCACTTCCGGCGTCCTGCCTGGGCGCCAGCAACCACAACGGAGTAAATCCCAATGGTCAAAAAACTTAAACCAGACGCTGAACTGACACCTGCTTATGGTTGCCGGGTCACGGATGAAACCATTCCCAAATACAGTCTGCCCAAACACGGAATGACCCCACGCTCGGCTTATCGCTTGATCCACGACGAGCTCATGCTAGACGGCAACGCCCGCCTCAACCTCGCCACCTTTGTCACCACCTGGATGGAACCAGAGGCGGAGAAATTAATGGCGGAAACCTTCGACAAGAACATGATCGACAAGGACGAATACCCGCAAACCGCGGAAATCGAGGCACGTTGCATCAACATTCTCGCCCGTCTATTTAACGCAGATGAAAATGAATATCCCGTTGGAGTTTCTACAATTGGGTCCAGTGAGGCCGTGATGCTCGCCGGCATGGCGCTCAAGTGGCGCTGGCGGGCACGCCGTGAAGCAGCCGATAGGCCGATTGCCAAACCCAACCTGATCCTTGGCAGCAATGTTCAAGTGGTGTGGGAAAAATACTGCCGCTACTGGGAAGTTGAACCACGCTACATACCAATTCGTGAAGACCGCTATATCATCACGCCAGAAGAAGTCGTCGAACGCATCGATGAGAACACCATTGGCGTGGTCGCCATCCTCGGAACTACCTTCACCGGAGAATTCGAGCCCATCGAGACCATTCATGACGCCGTGGTCGCCCATAATCAGGCCCACGGCCTGGCTGTACCGATGCATATCGATGCCGCAAGTGGCGGCTTCGTGGCGCCCTTCATCCACCCCGACCTACGCTGGGACTTTCGTCTACCCAATGTAGTCTCTATCAACGCTTCCGGCCACAAATACGGACTGGTCTACCCCGGAGTAGGTTGGGCTGTTTGGCGCGGGCGTGAGTACCTGCCCGAAGATCTGGTTTTTCACGTCAATTATTTAGGTGGTGACATGCCTACCTTCACACTGAATTTCTCCCGCCCCGGTAACCAGATCGTTGGCCAGTATTACAACTTCCTGCGCCTGGGCCGTGAGGGTTACACGCGTATCATGAACAACTTACGCGACATCGCCCGCGGGCTTGCCGCACACATCGCCGCTCTAAGTCCCTTTGTGCTACTGAGTGACGGCTCCAGTATTCCTGTGTTCGCCTTTCGCCTCAAGGACAGCAGTCGCTATTCAGTCTATGACGTTTCCGAACGTCTGCGGATACGCGGCTGGCAGGTGCCCGCTTATACCTTACCCGCGAATGCCGAGCGTATCGCCGTACTGCGTATCGTAGTGCGCGAAGGCTTCTCCCGGGACATGGCCGATCTGCTGTTCACGGATATAAGCCGCGTGGTGGACGACTTGGAAGTCTGCCCCCCGGCCTGCCCCAAACAAGGAGATGGACATTTTCATCATAGCTGATGGAGAGCATACGCTCGGCATCGGCTCTTCATTGTCGATTGGCATCGGCGGCCTCGCTGCACTCTGCAAACAACTGTTCAGTACCCCGGGATACACTGAGCTTGGGCTTATTACCACCTTCATTCTGGCCTCGTGGTTGATTGAAAGGGTCTGCCGGCGAAACCGGGCGAATCTGTATATGGATCATCCTTCCCTTTTCCAGTAATTGCCTATCCCTTGGGATCTGATCCCTAATACAAGGAGTTTCAACCGCCTGCACCGAACCAATGTCCCACTACCATAGTTACACCCATCGCCAACGCACCCCAGAAAGTAACACGCAAAGCCCCTGGCCATAGCCTCGCACCGCCGATATAGGCGGCCAGCCCACCTGAAATAGCGAGGAACCCCAGTGCCAAGCCCCATACAATGGGTATGAGCCTGCTTGTGGGTGTAAAGATCACTGCCAGCAGTGGTGCCGAGGCCCCTACGGAAAAAGTCAGCGCCGAGGTTAGCGCAGCCTGGATCTGGCGTGCCACCGCGACTTCCGTTATTCCCAATTCATCTCGGGCGTGCGCGCCCAGCGCATCATGCCGCATCAGCTGCTCGGCCACCTGCCAGGCTAATTCCAACGTCAATCCCCGACGGACATAGATTCCGGCCAGCTCCACTTTCTCCTGCTCAAAATCAATTTCCAACTCCTCGCGTTCCTTTTCCAGATCGGCCTTTTCAGTATCTGCCTGGGAACTCACCGAAACATATTCGCCGGCCGCCATAGACATGGCCCCAGCCACCCAACCCGCCATGCCAGCAATGAAAATACCGCTATGACTAACTTCTGCGGCAGCCACGCCCATAACCAGGCTCGCTGTAGAGACCAACCCATCATTGGCTCCGAGTACGGCAGCCCGCAACCAGCCAATATGCTGTGATCGGTGAATTTCAGGATAATCTTTCCTCATTGGGCCTCCACAATGATCAGCCACCTTCGATGCGGCGAACGGGTGGATGGAGCCGCTAATGTCCCTTTGTTGAACAAACCTGGTACATCAGTATCTATGCTCTTATTTCCCTCATGCATAAGCATCTAGCTGTACCATCGGGTCAACAAATAGTGGAACGGGTACTAACTGATGCAATAGAGGTTATGCGATACTTCCATATCGTCAGCTTCGCCAAATGGATCATCGATCCCATCTTATCTAATGCTTCATGGGTAGCATCCCAGGATTGGTAGAAAAGTTTTCTATGCCGGAAGCCACTTCATCACAATTCTTATTTTCAATACTCACAGCAGCATTATGACACTTGCATGATTTTCCTGTTCCCATTAATATAACCTGCCTTTCTGGCAGGCGCGCTCATTAACCTCGTCAAGCGGGCACTCGGGATTACAAATTCAGTCACTTTAGGTCAAAATAATGAAGACTTTCAGCGCAAAATCCGCCGAGGTGCGACATGATTGGTACCTCATCGACGCCACCGACAAGACTCTGGGTCGCCTGGCAACGGAAGTCGCTCGTCGTCTACGCGGTAAGCACAAACCCGAATATACTCCACATGTAGATACGGGCGACTATATCGTCGTTGTCAACGCCAGTAAGCTGCGGGTAACCGGCAACAAGGTCAAAAACAAGATGTATTACTGGCACACCGGTTACATTGGTAATATGAAATCAACCAACTTCGAAAAGCTGCTGGCCAAGAATCCAGCGCGTGTCCTGCAATTAGCAGTCAAAGGGATGCTGCCAAAAAATTCTCTGGGGCGCACAATGGCACGGAAACTTAAGATTTATGCTAATGGCGAACACCAACATGCTGCTCAACAACCCATTCCACTGGATATTTGAACTCAAATCAGGTAAGTACTCATGGCTGAAACTCAATATTATGGCACCGGTCGCCGCAAAAGCTCATCCGCACGGGTTTTCCTCCGCCGCGGCAGCGGTAAGATCACGATAAATTCCAAACCCATCGAAGAGTATTTTGGTCGGGAAACCACCCAGATGATTACCCGACAACCACTGGAAACTATGGAATTGAGTGATCGCTTTGATGTGATGGTTACCGTTTGTGGTGGAGGTTCCAGCGGGCAGGCCGGTGCCATTCGACTCGGTATTGCCCGGGCCCTGCAAAACTATGATGGGAGTCTGCACCCAGCACTGCGTAAACAGGGTTTTCTCACACGCGACGCCAGGGAAGTCGAACGCAAGAAGGTCGGCCTACATAAGGCTCGTCGTGCGCCACAGTTTTCCAAGCGCTAATCTTTCCCGGTTCGTTGGGGGATCGTCTAACGGCAGGACGGCGGACTCTGACTCCGCCAATCTAGGTTCGAATCCTAGTCCCCCAGCCATTTCTCCGGCCCGCACTCTGCGGGCTGTTTTGTGTCCCCAGGATGAATCCAATCTCTCTGACCCCCATTCCAAATGGCTGTTTGACGGAACCCAACGTCCAAACGACCCGTTGACACCACTCACCACCCTGTTCAGGTCGCCACCTGATGACCAAGGATCGATTACTCATGGCCGTTAGCCAATTCTGCAACCGAAAAATCGTAACGATATCGAAAGAATCTGATGCTCTGCAGGCCGCCAAACTGATGCGCCGCCATCGCACTTCGATATTGGTGGTGATCGATACCCAGAGTCCAAATAGCAAAAAGATTCCAGTTGGTCTGCTGGAAGAAGGCACCCTTTCCCGCGAGGTTCTGGCCAAATCACTAGACCCTCAAACCCAGAAGGTTGCAGCACTAATGAACCCACTGCCGATCAGTATTAACGAACAAACAGCCATATGGGAAGCCATTGAGGCCATGCGTGAACGCAACCTACGCCGCCTCCCCGTGATGGATGCAGACGACAACCTGATCGGCCTACTGGCCGCTGACGACATCATCGACCTCTTGCTGGCTGGTTTATCAGATATCCTGGCCCTGACCCGGGAGGCTCGTCTGCCAGCTCGGCAACGACGAGGCCCCAAGCGAACAGCCGGATCAAAGAAGACTCGCCCGACAAAGCCTCAAGAAAGCCCAGGGGTGGATGATCCCACCCCTGGCAGCGAACAGATGGAAGAACCACAAGATGACCAAGAGCCGGGGGACACTTGAGCAATTACAGATTCAGAAATCAGATTTCAGGCCAAAATATTCAGAATTTTGTGCATCCCGTTTAGATTAAACTGGATCTTTAATGTAGCTTATCAATGGTGACCTCTATTCAATAGACCGCTGTTGCTAACCCCGCTTCAGCCGTATCTGGGGTAGATCCACCGATATTTGGCCTACATGCACTGAGTTACTTCACTCCCCCCTAATGGCACATCCGCGACTGGCCATCCGCCTTAGCTATTGACCGCCGCGCGTACTAATATGGCAATCCGCTCTTTGTCCACCGGGTCGAGGAAGGCGGCATCGACGGCATTCAGACTCAACGTCAGTAACTCTGCAGGCGTCAGATCGAAAACCTCTTGCACGGCGGCGAGGTTTTCATTCATATAACCACCAAAATAGGCTGGATCATCGGAATTGATGGTCGCCTTGAGGCCAAGATCAAGCATCTTTCGCAAAGGATGACCCTTGAGATTGGGATAGGCGCGCAGGCGGATATTCGATAGTGGACAAACGGTCAGGGGAATACCTTCGGAACGCAGACGCTCCACCAGCCTTCCGTCTTCCACACTGCGCACGCCATGATCTATACGCTCCACCTGCAGCAAATCCAGCGCTTCCCAAATGTATTCGGGTGGGCCTTCCTCCCCCGCATGGGCAACCGTATGCAGCCCCAACTCGCGGGCAGCAGCAAACACCCGCTGGAATTTAGCGGGAGGATACCCGAGTTCGCTGGAATCCAGTCCCACTCCGGCAATACGATCCAGGTAAGATTCAGCCTGCTTCAATATCTCGAAGGCATCCATTTCATCGAGATGGCGTAAAAAACACATAATGAGCCGCGAGCTGATGCCCAGCCGTTCACGACCCTCATCCAAAGCCCGGCCAATACCACCGATAACAGTGGAAAAATTGATCCCCCGCGAGATATGGCTCTGCGGATCAAAAAAAATCTCTGTATGCACCACGTTCTGATGTGCCACCCGCTCCAGGTAAGCGCGGGTGAGCTCGTAGAAATCCTGCCCGGTACGCAGTACCGCAGTTCCCTGATAATAAAGATCAAGAAAAGATTGCAGATTGTGAAATTGGTAGGCACCACGCAGTGCCTCGACATCGGGATAATCCAGAGTCATTCCGTTGCGGCGGGCAAAGACAAAATGTTGTTCGGGTTCCAGTGTGCCTTCGATATGTAAGTGTAATTCTATCTTTGGCAGCTGTTCGACTAATGCCTGCAGCGGTTTTTTTTCACTCACCTTTATCCCCTGTTGAAACCTGCCCACCACCCCGCGAATGAACTATCGCAGGCCCAATAGTCACTTGTTGTCCGACACTTTAATGTGCCGACCGATCGTACAATAGCCTGCCGCATAGCGGTGGCGCCAGCTTGAAACCTGGTGATGGAGATGGCCTGGCTGGATTCCCTATAATGGGTTTTCGGGTGGAGCGGGTGAAGGGAATCGAACCCTCGTCACTTGGTTGGGAACCAAGAGCTCTACCATTGAGCTACACCCGCGTGAATGCGGATTCTACGCAGCAGTCAACGGGTAGGCAACCGAAATATACTATCCTCATGAGGTGTTTACCTCACAGTATTTCGCTATCCGGTGACCAACACCCATGCTAATACAAATCTACCGGATCAACATCCACTGACCAACGCACTTGGCGAGCTGCAGGCCGCACAGACAATCTAGGTACCAAGCTACTAAGCAACCGATGCAATGGCGTGCGTTCCCCGGCATGCAGCAAAAGCTGGGCTCGATAACGACCGGCCCGACGCTCCATTGGAGCCGGAACCGGCCCCATGATAGCAACCAGAGATCCGATCTCCTGGCACATAGCGCGTACTCCCTGTAAAAAATCGAGTGCCGCGCCCTTATGCACGGCTTCCGCGCGAACCAGGGCTAAATATCCATAAGGCGGCATCCGGGTTTCCTCCCGTTCGGCAAGCAGCAGCCGAGTTGCACCTTCGTAGCCCTGGGTTAGCAAAACATGAAATAATAGATGGTCTGGCTGGTGAGTCTGCACGATCACTTCTCCTGCGAGACCGGCGCGCCCGGCGCGCCCGGCTACCTGCACCAGCAGTTGGGCCAAACGCTCATGCGCTCGATAATCCATACTGAACAAGCCCTGGTCGGCATCAACCACACCAACCAGGGTAACACGTGGGAAATGATGTCCCTTGGTGAGCATCTGTGTGCCCAACAAGATAGGAAAGCGGCCTTCTTTCGCCATTTGCAAACGTTCATACAAACGATCCTTCCCCCGTGTCGTATCCCGATCTATACGTAGAATCCCGGCCGTGGGGAAAATCTGTTTCAAGACTGTTTCGATTCGCTCCGTACCTTGCCCGAGCGCTTGAATATCTTTGGCGGCGCAAGCGGGGCAAACTGTGGGTATGACCTCTTCATGGCCGCACTGATGACAGCGTAAGCGGGCTGAACCCGCGTGATAAGTAAGGCGTGCATCACAATGAGGGCAACCGGCCAGCCAGCCACATGCATGGCAAATCAGCACCGGCGCATAACCACGCCGGTTTAAAAACAGCAAGACTTGCTCATTGCGCACAAGGCGTTCCCGCATGGCCTGGATCAAGGGTGCAGACAACCCGGCTTCCAAGTGATCGTGCCGGATATCCACGATATGCATTTCCGGCAACTGCGCCCCGGTTGCCCGGTGCGTCAGACGATGGCGATAATAGCGACCGTTTTGAGCGTGATGAATGCTCTCCAGAGAAGGGGTTGCTGAGCCCAGAATAACGGGAATGTCATGGCGTCGGCTCCGCCAGATAGCAAGATCCCGTGCGTGATACCGAAACCCGTCCTGCTGCTTGAAAGACGGATCATGCTCCTCATCGACAATCAACAAACCAAGGCGCGGTAAGGGTGTAAAAATAGCGGAACGTGTTCCCAATACGATATCGGCTCGTCCCGTCATAGCATCTAACCAGGCCAATCGTCGTTTGGACTCGCTAAGACCGGAATGCGATGCAGCAATGTTCACACTAAATCTCCTGCGCAAACGTGAGGTCATTTGTGGCGTCAAACCGATCTCCGGAACTAGGATTAAGACCTGTTTACCGAGATTCAAGGCCAACCGAATCAGCGCCATGTAGACCTCAGTCTTGCCACTACCCGTTATGCCATCAAGCAAATGAATACCGAATCCAGGGGGTCTGCTGCCTGGCCAGATGCTATGCACCGCCATTTCCTGCTCCGGGTTCAAAATAAGTGCAGCCTCAGACCGAAAGCTGGCCTGGTGGCTGGAATTATCCAGGACTTCCACCAGATCCTTTTCCACCAGAGTTCGCAATAACGAGCGCCATGTGGGGCCAAATGTTGCCAAACACGCTGCGGTTAATGGGTCTGTGACGCCACTTTGGTTGTGCATGAAAACCAGCAACTCTTGTTGTCTGGGAGTCCGTGACAATGCCGGATGATCTGGCCTCGCATGTTCCCGCACCCGCCATGCCACCGATTTGCGAGCCTGCGAGCATACATCTCTACGTAAACCTTGCGGTAAAGCCGTATTCACGACAATACCGATAGGATGCTGATAATAATTGGCGGCAAAATTCAACAGATCAAGAATTTCTTTACCCAATAATGGCTTTTCATCCAGAATGGCATCAATTGCTCGTAAGCGTTGAGGAGGCAGTAAAGTAGCTTGTTGTCGGGCCATCACCAACCCCACCAGCTTGCGATTTCCGAGAGGAACAAGCACGCGCATCCCCGGCATTAATTCACACCCACTGATTGTCTCTGGCAGGAGATAATCCAAAGTTCTATTCACCGGAATGGGTAATGCAACCTGGGCGATATCCTGGGATGCCATTTAGCCTTCACTCTTGAAAGTATTTCTCTTAATGACGTCTAAGCTCCTGCTGTTTGTGAAGTTTTTATGATATCCACAAAACCTGTGGATAACTTTGTGGATAGGTTCTCGAAAACCCCGGGGAACCCCCTTCCTGATTGGTCTTTCATCAATTTGGGCAAATCTTGAACAAACCAGGAATATCGTTCATATTCAATCAGTTAAATATTTCTCTTGACTTTACCTGCGGATCCCTTTCGCTCATTAGAGCGGTCGAGCGACTCTCTATGAAAATGTGCATAAGTGCTTGTCTGATCGGTTTATTAGCCCGGCATGATGAAACCTGTTCACGCAGAATGTGTTTATTCTTCTCCAGTAGTTGATGGCGAATAGCGGCTAGTGGAATCCTGAACTCTTCTCTTCCTTCCGGTTTGTGAGGCATCGACTCCGGCGCCCAACCTAAACCATAAACAATTTCACAGGTCGCAGGGAGACGATCTGCGGGATCCCGAAAACTTTCATAGACTCGCTTCATGGTCTCCATGTGATGTCTCATAATCAAGCCACGCCGCCTCTCCAGCAGAGCATTACCAGCCCCCATCAACCTGAGTTCACGCAACAAGGCGTCAACATCTGGATAAGTAACGGTCAGTCGTTCGGTATCCATGACCGGATCGGCAAACCCAGCCCGCAACAAGGCATCCCCCAGGTCATGCATATCCATAAAGGGATGTACATGGGGAAAATCATCCACCCGCGCCCAGCTTTCCCGCAGCTCCCTCAACGTATCTGGCCCGAGGCTGGTGAATAGCCAAGCGCCACCACGAGCCAAGACCCGCGCCACTTCAGCAAAGACCCTGTCTGGCGGTAAACACCAAGGGAGCAGTAAATTGGAGATCACCAGATCTATGCTCCCGCGCGCCAAAGGCAGATGTGCTGCCTCGGCACAGATCAATCGGGGGTGTTTTCGCCATTTACCTCTATTCTTCGCCTGGCTCAGGAATTTTGGCACAAAATCCAATGCTACTACATGGGCCTTTGGATAACGCTGGATCAACCCATCACAAAGGGCGCCAGTGCCTGATCCGAGATCCAGGATTCGCCGGGGTTGCAACCGAAACAGATCCAGTCTGGCGAGTAGGCGGGAACCGATTTCTGCTGGTACAGTAGCTGCCGCATCATAACTTTCCACTGCCCTGGAAAAAAATCGATGTACTGCCGAATATTGTAGATACTCTTTTTCTATCACTGGCTATCTCGCGGCTTGCCACCAGACACTTCCATAGATTCAGCACCTCCCCTAAAAAGGATTTGTCGGGTATCATCTGTCGTTTCGACGAAAAATGCATTCATGATCTTCGCACTCATTCTAGCTAGCTACCTGGTCGGATCGATTTCCACCGCAATCATCGTTTGTCGCCTCTTAAGACTACCGGATCCGCGCACTCAAGGCTCTGGAAACCCAGGAGCCACCAATGTATTACGTGTGGGTGGCAAAAAAGCCGCGCTAACCACTTTGGGTGGTGATTTGCTCAAGGGATTTCTGCCGACTCTGCTTGTTCATCTGCTGGGGTATTCTGACTCCCTGGTTGCCCTCGTTGGCATAGCTGCTTTCCTGGGGCACCTCTTCCCTCTGTATTTCGGTTTTCGAGGCGGTAAAGGTGTCGCTACGGCCCTGGGAGTTTTATTCGGACTCAACTATATTGTCGGTGGCCTAACTGTCCTCAGCTGGATTATTGTTGCTTTAGTCACGCGGATTTCTTCCCTATCAGCACTTATCGCATTACTCCTCGCACCGGTCTATTATCTCTGGCTTAACCAGCAATACATGCCTGCCTGGATTCTGGCAATAATGACGTTACTGATATTTTTGCAGCATCGCCGCAATATCCGCAACTTATTTGACGGGAAAGAACCTCGCATTGGTCAAAAACCCTGAGCTATTGAACCTACAGCAGGCAATTCATCCAAAGGCCATCTCGATCGTACCCGGATAGACAACGAGTCACTCTGACCGGCCAATAATCTTTGGCAACCTGCATAAGCGATCATGGCTCCATTATCCGTGCAAAATTGCCTGCGTGGAAAATAAATTTCGATGTTTAAAGTATCTCCCATACCGATAAATCGATTTCGTAATCGCTGATTAGCACTTACCCCCCCGGCCACTATCAGACGCTGGTAAGCATTCTCCCGTATAGCACGACGGCATTTTAGCAGGAGGGTATCAACCGCCGCCTCTTCAAACGCGCGGGCCACATCTGCCCGATCCTGAAAATTCCCAGGTAAATTGACAAAGGTATTCAAAGCACAGGTCTTCAACCCACTAAAGCTGAAATCAAATCCAGGCCTGTCAGTCATCGGACGAGGGAAACGGAATCGTTCCGGATTGCCTTGTTCTGCCAGTTTTGAGAGTTCTGGACCTCCGGGATAAGGTAACCCCAAAAGCTTTGCAGTTTTATCAAATGCCTCGCCAACGGCATCATCCAGACTCTGTCCGAGAATCCGATACCGTCCAATTCCCTCGACATCAACCAACAAAGTATGGCCACCTGATACCAGCAAGGCGAGAAAAGGGAATGCGGGTGGATTTAATTCGAGCATGGGGGTCAGCAGGTGACCTTCAAGATGATGCACGCCCACCGCAGGGGCATCCCAGGCCATTGCGAGACTCCTCCCGGTGGCCGCGCCAACCAGTAAAGCACCAATCAAACCTGGACCTGAAGTATAGGCGACTCCATCTGGCTTAATGATTCCCGCAATGTCCAGAACTTCTCGTAATAGAGGTAATAACCGTCGTACATGATCTCTGGAAGCCAGCTCAGGTACCACTCCTCCATAAATCTCATGCAAAGCTGCTTGGCTATGGAGAGAATGAGCCAATAAACCGTCCTGCGATGAATACAGAGCAATTCCCGTTTCATCACAGGACGTTTCCAAACCAAGGACAACGATTGGATCGTCTCTCATTGAAATAAAACCCTCTGTAAATGACGTATTCCAAAACCAATAATCTATCAGCTAAAGTTTCACGCTTTTTAACTGCCCTATAAATTTGTTCGCATGCTCTTTGCTCAAGGCACTGAGACAATCATAATAACCATGATAGTTGTCAGTGTAAGGATACTATTTTTCGTTGAAGAACAATAACTTATAGTTGTATTGGCGCTCCCTATTTATTATGATTTCCACAGATAAGCAGCTGAAATCAATAACAAAAAGGAACACCAACACCATGAGTTATAACCGGATCCGGTGTTTGAGGAGTTGAAAAAGAGCGGCGTATCGGGTTGATTTGTAGTTGTGAAACAAACAAACAACTATTGGAGATACGC
>VAOW01019771.1_pt1 | contig 18881 bp, 17 predicted proteins | sample 3393921 | NCBI WGS metagenome assembly VAOW01 (sample SAMN08290428, study PRJNA428436) | hydrothermal vent metagenome | isolation source: Deep-sea hydrothermal vent chimney | place: Indian Ocean: Southwest Indian Ridge | depth 2742 m m | reverse complement strand
GTTTTTTATCCCGCAATTGCAATGTTTTCACACCACCCTTGAGCGCCGCTTCGGCCTTATACAGCAAAGTCTCCAGTGGGATATCCGCCGGAAGGATACCGTAGATGCCGGTGATGCGCCGTGAGTCAGTCATCAATCTGAACTATCCATAAATCGTAGCGCTTATGAACAGTTCAGGTTAAAAATCTCAAGCAGATCGGTTAATGCCTTCAGGTGCAGCACCCTGCCTTCAAATTCATTCGGCAATGCCTGATAACCATATTCGCAATAACAGACCGTATGGCAACCGGCATTGAATCCAGCCTCGATATCAAAGCGGGTATCCCCAACCATCACCGTATTTTCCGGCTTCACGCCCATCACCCGGCAGCACTCGACAAGCATGTCCGGTGCGGGTTTCCTGGCAAAGCCGTCCTCGGACGACAGCGCATGCGTCAGGTACGGCGTAAGATCCAGCGCATTCAGCACCTGCACGCGCGCCCTGGCCGGTTTGGCCGTAACGCAGGCCATCGGAATGCCGCGTTTCCTGAGCGCGTCCAGTGTTTTCATCACGCCCGGAAACATCTTACTGAAATCGGCGGGGTGTTGTTCGTAAATATCGGCAAATGCGTGATATAGCGCCATAGTATCGGGATCGTCCATACCCTTGCCCAGAATGCTGGCGGCCAGTTTCTGCGCGCCGCCGCCGACATGCGGCCGGGTCTCCTCCAGCGAAAGCTCGAAATCATATCCCAACGATTTTAACGCTCGGTTAACATTGGCACAAATGTCCGGCAGCGCATCCACCAACGTGCCATCCAGATCAAAGATAAAAGCCTCGGGTTTAACCATAATAACTCCTTATATTATCAATAGATAAAGATATTTCTTCGAGTACATTCTCGTCATTTTCCTGCTGCTTCACCTGTTTCATGGCCGCGCCAATCTGTCCGTGGTTTGTTCTGCTTGCAAGCTGTCCCAGCGCCCAGGCCGCATGTCCGCGAATCAAGGCTTCCGTATCCGTCAGCGCGCCCGTCAAGGCAGGCGCAAAGCCTGCATCACCCGAGTTGCCCATGGCAATGCATACATTGCGCAGCAAGCCTCCCCTGCCCGTCCGTTTGACCGGGGACTTGCGGAAGCGCTGCCGGAATGCTTCGTCATCGAGCGCCAGCAGGCTGGTGAGTTCAGGCAATCGATTCCCTTCGCGCGGCGCGAGCAGGTCCGAATCGGGCGCAACGGTATGACGATTCCACGGACAAACCATCTGACAATCATCGCAACCGAAAATGTGATTACCCATCAGCGGGCGAAGTTGACGTGGTATAAACCCGTCGAATTCAATCGTCAGATACGAAATACACAGTCGCGCATCCACCACGTACGGTGCAACGATCGCTTTTGTGGGGCAAATATCCATGCAGGCCGTGCAGGTTCCGCAATGGTTGTTTGCCGGCTTATCCGGTTCGATTCCGGCAGTGGTGAACACCTCTCCCAGCATCATCCATGATCCCTTGTCCCGATTGATAGTCAACGAATGCTTGCCCTGCCAGCCCAGCCCCGCATTTTCGGCCAGCGCATGCTCCAGCACCGGTGCGGTATCCACATAGACGCGCTGGTCATGTTTTCCCAGAATTTCATCCAGATCGTGCGCCAGGGCCTTCAGGCGCTTTTTCATCACCTCGTGGTAGTCGTCTCCATGCGCATAGGCAGCGATCACTCCCCTGCCCTGTCCGGATTTCGAATTTTCAAGCGAATACGGCGGCGGCGTGTGGTGCATGCCCACGGTGATAACAGCCTGGACATTGTCCAGCATCGAATCAGGCTGTTTGCGCCGTTCTACGCGGTTCTCTTCGGCCATCCAGACCATCTCACCGTACATTTCGGTGGCCACCCATGCCTGATATCTGCTCTGATGTAATGCAGATACGTCCGGCCGGGCAAAACGGCACAGTTCAAAACCATGTTCCAGCGCCTTTGCACGAATCAACGCCTTCAGTCCATCAGATTCCATGACCGCATCCTGACACATCCATCAAGCTGTTCCATCAGATCGGCGCGACAGGTTCCGGGTTAAAAATTATATTGTATCATCACACGGTTGTAGATGAACCTGTTCGCGCCATTGGCGGCATGACCCCGGCTGATTTCAATACGGTCACGCAACGAAAGGCCCTTGTAGGCGCCGGAAAACGAGTAGGTCGCATTGAAGTAAAGGTTGTTACTTCTGCTCTTGAAGTGAGTGTAGTATTCCGTATAGGCTGTCACCAGCTTCAACTGATCATGCAACACCTTGTACGTACCCTTAATCTTCCAGGCGCGACCGGGACCCAGCTCCACGAGACCGCGGAGCATCGAGGTGGTCCACAGCGGATCAGTCGCGTAGTTATTCGTGAACGGGGAGATAATCTGACCGCCGCCGAATGCATCGGCATGGAAAAACACCTTATTGTAGGCGATGTAGATATTTCCGTGCGGAATATTCACACCGGCCCTCGCGCCATCAACCGTTGTATTGACGTTTCCGCCCAGACCGTTGGCGGTTACATTTTGCTGGCTGAACATACTGTTGCTCTGCTTCTGCCTCAAATACTGAATACCGAAGAACGGAGTAATACTGGCACCCGTGTCGACCGTATATTTGACGTGTCCGTAAAAAGTGTGGGCAAACTTGTAGAAGTTTAAGTACCAGGCTTGCACTTTCAGACCCCGGTTGGCATAAGTCGCGCCGAAAGCCAGCGTGCCCTCGGCGCCCGGAGCTGTGGCGGAGACCGTGAATGGCTGACCGCCATAAGACGAGTCTCCTCCCCATGTGTGGGGGTAGTACAGGTTATCCCTGAAATAGCGTCCTGATGTGCGGCTCTTGAATTTGTATTCGCGGACGGCATAGATGTGCAGGTGATCGATCGGGACGATATCGAGCAAGGCGGCCTCGTATGACGCCGGCATGACGCGCGTGTCCGATTTGCCCATCCATGGGATGTGAAGCATCTGGGGGCCGAGGCGAATCATGTACCGCGGTTGCCTGTACTGCACGTACAACTGGCCCAGTGCGTAGACCTCACTGGTTGGACCCATCAGCGAATTATCCGTGTTGCCCGGAAGAGGGTTGTTCATTCCCAGCGACTGCGCGGTCAAAAGGGTGGCTCCCAGGCCAAAACCGTTGGCGGAAGGGTCCGTCATCACATTCAGGCGTGTGGCCAAACTGAACGCCTTCAGGTCATGCTTTTTGGTTGTGCTGCTCGGGCCGAACCGCCGGGTGAAATAGTAGCTGCGCACATAGCCGTTAACCTCGAGATTCTTGAAGGTCGAGACGCCCTTCTTCACGATCTTGCCAAGCGTTTCCGCTTCGGCGGCGCCGGTGCCGGCCAGGGCGATTAACAATAACAATGCCTTCAGACAGTTTTTCATTTCGTGACTCTCTTGAATAACAGAAATCCAGCCCCTTGTGAATGAAGCCGTTACGTGGCGATGCTAAGGAGGCGTCAATAAATAACCTGAATCGTTCAGGCTAAAAAACCCGTCGGCAAGGGATCTCCCCTGTTGCCCTCTCACAGCTATTCTGAAGCCGCAAGCTTACAGCGCCAGCGCTATTGATGTCTATTCTCCCGCGCTTCACGCCCTGGAGATATGGCCGACAATCTCCCCCTCATAACTCGTTTGAATCAGTGTGGCATGACCTCTACTGTTAATGGCCAACCAGAATGAACCTGAATCCGTTTCTCATGCCCGGCAACCTTGTCGCCACAGCCTTCCTTTGCCGCAATGCGGGCAACAGCCCGGGCGATAATCATCAGGGTTGCTTGAAAGGTGAGCCAAGCTTCCCTGAACTGGCGGAAGACATAACACCTGTTGTTTGCACTGATCCCAACCTCGAACTTCCGTTGGATAAGTATATGATTCGTTCAACATAAGATTAAAAGAAGGTGTATTATGGGAAAAGTAAAGGTTTCATCCAAATACCAGATTGTCATTCCTAAAGATGTTCGCAACCGATTAAAAATCCAGCCGGGACAGGAGATTGGCGTGTTCGAGAAAGGCGGAATCGCCTATCTTGTTCCGCTGAAATCATGTGATGAACTACAGGGCATTGCAAGAAATGCATGCATCGAAGGATTTCGCGAAAAGAAGGATCGAATTTTATGACTCTGGTAGACTCTTGTGGTTGGCTGCATCTGTTCAAGGGCACAGTGCTAGCGGATACCTATCGAAACATCATACAAGCGCCAGAATATGAGATACTCGTGCCCACGATTGTACTTTATGAGGTGAGCAGGGTTCTTAAACGTGCTGTTGGCGAATCTGTATCGCTGGAATGTGCCTTGCGTATGCAGCAGGAAAAAACGGTTGAGTTGAGCGATGTGCTGGCGCTTGAGGCGGTTGATATTTCTCTGGAGCGCGGATTAGCAATGGCCGATGCCATCATCTACGCCACGGCGCAGCGACATCATGCGGCGCTCTACACATCCGATGCTGACCTCAAGGGCTTGCCAGGCGTGCAGTTCATTCCCATATCCCGATAGGAAGGCCGGGATCTGGAATTGACGTATTTTCTGTTACTTTCATGCCGCTCATCCACCCGGAGTTTTGCAAGAGGCTCTAGGTTGAAAGTTTTTTCCTGTCCGCAAGCCATTTCAGGCGTTTTGTAAGACGGGCCTCGAAACCCCGATCCACAGGTTTGTAGATTTGCGATGGCTTCATATCTTCCGGAAAGTGGCGTTGCGCTACAATGGCATCACGCTCGTCATGTGCATATTGATAATCTGCGCCATGTCCCAAATCCTTCATCAACTTTGTCGGCGCATTGCGTAAATGCATGGGCACGGATTGATCCCGGGTTTTTCCGGCCAGTTTTCGCGCGGCCTTCTCGGCTACGTAAGCCGCATTGCTCTTCGGCGCCAGCGCCAGATAAATGACCGCTTCAAACAGTCCCTGCTCCCCCTCGGGGGAACCCAGTACCTCGAACATGCGTTGTGCGTTCAGGCTCATCGTCAGGGCCTGCGGGTCCGCCAGCCCGATATCCTCCGTGGACATGCGAATCACCCGTCGGGCGATATACCGCGGATCTTCCCCCGCTTCCAGCATACGCGCCAGCCAGTAAACCGCCGCATCGGCATCGGAATCGCGCACGCACTTGTGCAGGGCGGAAATCAGGTCGTAATGGAAGTCGCCGTTTCTGTCATACCACGCGGCCTTGCGACTCCAGCGCTCTTGCACATCGGTTAGCTTCCACTGCTTGCCACTTGACATCATGGAAAGCGATTCCATGGCATTTAGGGCATATCGCGCATCGCCATCGCTGGAGGATGCAATCCACTTCAATGCTTCCGTTTCCAGTTCGAAGCCCGGATTGCCCTGTTGCAACATCGCAAGCCCGCGCGTCAGAATGTTTTCAAGGGCGGGTGTATCAAGCGTCTTTAAGACAATCATGCGACAGCGCGATAGCAGGGCATTATTGAGCGAGAAAGAAGGATTCTCTGTGGTTGCGCCGACCAATATCAAGGTTCCATCCTCAATATAGGGCAACAGCACATCCTGTTGCGCTTTATTGAAGCGGTGAATTTCATCCAGAAACAACAGATATGGGCGTCCTTCGCTCCTGGCGCGGCTGACCACGCCCTGAACCTCGGCCTTGCCCGCCGAAACAGCGGACAGATGCTCAAAGGGCATGCTGGCGCCACGGGCTATCAGGTATGCCAGCGTCGTCTTGCCGACGCCCGGCGGACCCCAGAATATACAGGATGCGGCGCGCCCTTCCGCCAGCAGGCGAGAAAACCATGAGTCCGGCGCGGTCAAATCTGACTGGCCCGCCACATCGTCAAGGCGGACGGGACGCAAGCGGTATGCCAGCGGCGCATGATCTACGTCAGGACATGAACGTAAATCGTCCTGAAACAAATCAGGGCCGCCCGGTTTATTCTTAGAAATGTTTGGTAACGCTAAGCGACAGCAATTGCAGACGCTGTCTGTACCGCCCGTTAAACGCCCCGCTTCCGGTAATCGTGCGCGTCGGTGAGTAAACGTAGCTGTAAGCGGCGTCAACATGCATTCCGAACACACTTGTGCCCGCACCCAGGCTTAGGCGATGGCTGTTGGCATCGACGACTCGGGCATTGAATCCGGTGTTCTGCGTCGCCGCCTCGTCAAAAGCATAGCCGAAGCGAAATTGCGTATGTTCCTGCCAAAACCATGTCACTCCCATCATGGCCGAAAGGCTGTTGCGAAGGTTAAGCGGATTCAACAAAGCGCCCGAGGCGCCCGTGCTGACCACATTCAGATTCTTGAGCGTGGACCAGCGCGTCCATGAACCGTTGAACTCCAGCCTTAACCGATCGTAAAAAATGTGGGCGACGCCCAGTTGCAGCACATCCGGTAATGGTACGCTCGTTTCCGCCGGTCCCGTCACCGCGCCGGTCCCGAGAGCCTTTCCGGTTAAATTCAGCCTTGCACCCGTTCGAATCGTAGCGCCCGCCGACCATGCCGGACGCGGATGCCACATCCATGCGGCATGCCCGCCAACCGCGGTCGCCTCCGTGCCGCGAAACGTAGTTGCGGCGCTGGCCACGTTAATACGTCCGACGTACCAGTCCGGACCAAAGGCCACGGCCATATCACTGTTAATGACATAGACCGCATCCAGCGAAAGATGGGATACATTCAGCGTGGTGCGCCGCGCCGCGCCGCCAAAAGCGGCACCCCAACCGGTATTGGCCGAAAAAGGAAGATCAAAACCAACCCCCATGCCCCAGTTGCCATTCTTGGGCATCCATGCGGTATAGATCGAACCAAGACTGGTCGGTTTTTGCGTATTGGAAGACGTACCAAGCGGTGGTGACAAATGGATCGACTGATTTTCAAAACGAAGCGCAGCAGTAAACATCATGCCAAGGCCCGGTTGCCAGGCAATGCCGGCGGGATTGTAGTGCACGGCGGAAGGATCATCCGCCGTCGCCACAAAGGCATTGGCCACGCCCGCCGCCGATGCGGACTGATCGAGCGTTGCCAGCGCCGCGGCCTTAGCCTCCGGCGTTGAGACTATCCCGGCCAGCATCATCAATATCCAGAAAAATCGTTTCATTTCACTCCACCCATCCTGTTCGGACTATTTGATAGGCAACACATCCACACCCGGCGGTATCCTGAATATGAATGCCGCCGACGCAGGCGGATGCGCCGTTATGTGCAACAAATGAATACGATTATGATTTCCCAACGCATCCACGCTTTCCACATAGACAAGGTGATGCCCGGCAATCCCCAACCATACCTCCGTCTTCGCGCCGATGCGTACATGATAGCGGTGCACGACTCCGTTCGCCTCATTTCCCTTCTCGAGCAGGGTGACGTTGCCAAGCCCCAGGCTTCCATCCAGCAAGCGCATCACGGCCGGATTCACCCCCTGCACCCTTTTGAGAATTTGCACCTGCATTAAATCCGGTTCGTAATGCCAGATGACATGGCCGTCGCTGACATACAATTGCTCATATGGCCTGGTATAATGCCAGCGGAAACGCCCCGGCTGCAATACCGCTAAATCCCCTCGATAGGTTTGCATCGTTCCATCGGAAAAACGTATCGTTTGATCAAATTGAGCCGAGAACCCGTGAGCCTCGGTAAGCTGATTCAGGGCGCGAACCAGTTCCGCCGGTAGCGGAGCCGCAGCCGCCATACCCGACAGCAACAGTCCCGCCAACACCGGTGACAGCCGTATCACTCCATTCCTCCGCCACCATCTTCCAGTGATTTTGCCAGCACCTTGCGCACGCCGCCGGAACCGGGCGGCGTGACCAACCCTTCACGCTCCATCTGTTCGACGATGCGGCTGGCGCGGTTGTATCCCACACGCAAATAACGCTGTACCATGGATACTGAACATTGTCCTTTTTGTATTACCAAATCAGCCGCTTCGTCATACTTGGCATCACTTTCATCACTACCGCCCGCGTCATTCTGATCGCCATCGGCCATTTCAAACACATCTTCACGGTAATCAGGCTTGCCCTGTGATTTAAGATGTTCCACCAGTCCCATGACTTCGGCATCGGACACGAATGCGCCATGGACGCGCTGTAAACCCCGGCCGATGGAAAGAAACAACGAATCTCCATGTCCCAGAAGCTGCTCGGCGCCCATCTGGTCCAGAATCGTGCGAGAATCAATCCTGGATGAAACCTGAAAGGAGATACGGCTCGGTAAATTAGCCTTAATGAGACCGGTAATCACATCGACGCTGGGCCGCTGCGTCGCCAGGATCAGGTGAATGCCGGCCGCGCGCGCCTTCTGCGCCAGACGGCAGATGGACTGCTCGACTTCCTTGCCCGCCACCATCATCAAATCGGCCAACTCATCAATCACAATCACGATATAGGGCAAACGTTCCGCATCGCTCTCCTTACGTACGGCCTTGTTGTAGCCGCCAATATTGCGCACTTTGGCCTCGGACATCAGCCGATAGCGCCGCTCCATTTCATAGAGCGCCCAAGCCAGCGCCTTGGCCGCCTTGTGCGGGTTGGTCACCACGGGAGTCAGTAAATGTGGAATGTCATCATACATGGACAACTCGAGCATCTTCGGATCCACCAGAATCAGGCGCAAATCAGCGGGCGCATGCGTCATCAGCATGGAACATATCATGCTGTTCACCGCCACGGATTTACCCGATCCCGTCGTCCCCGCAATCAGCAAATGTGGCATTTTTACCAAATCTGTCACCACCGGATGTCCGGAAATATCCACGCCCAGCGCCAGCGGAAGAATATGTTTTTTTGTGGAAAATGAGGGACTCGCCAACACCTCGCGCATATACACCATTTCCCGTTCTTCATTGGGAAGTTCGATGCCGATCACGCGCTTCCCCGGAATGTTACCCGCCACGCGCACGGAAACAGCGCTCATGGCCCGCGCCAGATCATTCTGAAGTGCCACGATACGGCTCGCCTTGGTCCCCGGCGCAGGCTCAAATTCAAACTGGATCACCACCGGCCCGGGCTGCACTGCCACCACCTTGCCTTCGACACGGTAATCCAGCAACTTCTTCTCCAGCATACGCGCGATGGCTTGCAACGATTGCTCGCTGTGGGCGCGATTTTTACCCATGGGAGACGTAAACAGGGATACGGCGGGTAATTTAAACCCTTCGCGTGACGGTTCATTCAATGCCAGTTCGACCTGCTGATCCTCATGCGCGCGTCTGGACACCTCGGTTCTCGTCGGTTTGCCAACCTGTGGCTCGAACTCGGGTTGGTGCGTCACCTTTTCCCTTTTCGATTCCCGCCGCTGCTCACGTGCGACAATCCGTTCCTTACGCCCGGTTAGCATCAAACGTATCCGGCCTGTCCGGCGCAGGAGCATCGAGACGCCTCCGGCAATAAAAACAAAGGCCTGCCCCGCCAGGTGCAGCAATGAAAGATGGGATGCCGCAATAAAACTGCTTACGACCAGCGCCAGCAATAACACGTCACGGCCGATGGCATGCAGGGGGTGGTTCAAGCCAGCGGCAATGATCTCGCCCAACGCCCCGCCCGCACCGGCAGGAAGCATTGGGACGAGAGGAGACAGCCATGCCTGATGCGCATCAGCCAGTGCGCATAAGCCCAGCACAAACGGCAGCCAGAACAGCGAAGTCCACCCACCCAGCCACGGGTGCGTCCCGCGCGCCAGCCGTACCGCAACGGCAAGGCACAACAACAACCAAATCCATGCCCCCACGCCAAACAACTGGTACAGAAAATCGGCCGAATACGAACCGACCCATCCAGCCTGATTCAGCACGACGGGTGAAGATGTTTCGTGATTAAATGAAGGATCCCGTGGCGAAAAACTGTACAGGGCAAGCGCCCATGTTGCCGTAACCGCCAATAACAGCAGGGCCACGGATTCCCGTATCAGTACGCGGGGATTCAACGGATTATATCTCAAATACGGTCGGCAACACCATCGGTCGCCGACCATGCTGCCGTTTGAACCAGCGCCGCAACCAGACGCGCACTTCCTCTTTTGCAGCATCATCATCGGCAAGCAGTTCCTGCCCCATGTGATCAAGATGCCGGCGTAACGCTTCCGCCGCACGCCCGAGCACGTCTTCACTTACTTCCTGGTGCAACACGCCGCGCGTGGCCAGTTCGGGGCTCCCGATTAAACGGCCTTCCTGACGGTTTATCGCCACAACCGCGGTTACAATCCCGTCTTCAGCCAAAATACGCCGGTCACGCAACACCATGCCATCAATCTCATCGCGCTGATCCCCATCCACAAACACCGCTCCGGCATGAAACGGATCGCCCGCGCGTATGCCATCGGCAGCCACCCGTACACTTTGGCCATTTTCCGCAATGATGACATGTCCCTCGGGTATCCCGGTCGCCATTGCCAGATACTTGTGCTCGATCAGGTTGCGGTACTCGCCATGTACCGGATACATATAGCGGGGCCGCACCAGTTGCATCATGGTTTTTAGTTCATGCGCCTGCGCATGCCCGGATACATGCAGGGGCGCTTGCCCGGCATGCAACACACGCGCTCCGCGCCGATAGATATGGCTGAATAATCCCGCAATCGCACGTTCATTGCCCGGAATCATGGATGAGGAAAAAATGACCAGATCGCCATCCCTCAACCGTAAACCGGGAAATTTTCCCAAAGCAATGCGCACCAATGCCGCGCGCGATTCACCCTGCGACCCGGTGGCGATTACCAGCACTTCCGCATCGCTCATTTCCGCCGCCTGTTTGATGCTGACAAACTGTTCGGACGTCACATGAAGGCGACCCAGTTTACGCGCCACTTCAGTATTGCGTTCCAGACTTCGCCCCGCCAGAGCTACCTTACGCCCACTGGCGACAGCCGCATCCACAATCTGCTGAATACGAAACATATTGGAAGAGAACGTGGTCACCACCACCTTGCCCGCACATCCGCTGATCGCCTGTTTCAGCGCCGGACCAACGCTGCGCTCCGTCGGTCCGCTGCCTGTACGCGTCGCATTGGTGGAATCGGATACGAGCAATAGCACGCCCTGATCACCCAATGCGGCAAAGCGGTGGAGCGCCGTTGCTCTGCCGTCGATGGGCGCCGGATCGAATTTGAAATCCCCCGTATGAATGACAATGCCGAGCGGCGTATGAATGGCAATGGATACCGCATCCATAATGGAATGCGTCACCGGGATAGCTTCGATGCCAAAGGGTCCGATCTCTATCCGCTCCTGTTCGGGCAACCCTTTGAAATCAGGCTTGAATCCCTGGACCTCACTCATCTTTCTCGCCAGTAAACCCAGCGTCATTTCCGTTCCATAAACAGGCACGTTCAATGCAGGCAACAGTAACGGTAATGCGCCAATGTGGTCTTCATGCCCGTGAGTCAGCACCACGGCATGCAGCTTCAGCCCCAGATCATTCAGTGCGGAAATGTCAGGAATTACAATATCCACGCCATGCTGGCCAGGCTCGGGGAACCCCATTCCGCAATCCACCATGATGGCATCGTCGCCCAGCGCATAAACCATCATGTTCTTGCCAAATTCCCCGACTCCACCGAAGGGGAACAGACGCAGCACGGGTTTCGATATCTTTGTTGTATCGTTCATCATGTAGAACTGCTTCTGCTGCCGGGTTTAACCGCTGGCAATGCGCCTTCCCGGCATAATGGGCATTCGCTTGCATCATAGGATGGCACTTCCAGTTGCAACAGGGTGCGATGCGGCACATCGAAACGTCCCCCGGCATGCGGCGCACGGTCCACCAGCGCCAGCACCTCGATGGGATTGCCGCCGTGCGCACGTACCACGCTCATGCATTCGCGCACCGAACCGCCGGTGGTAATCACGTCCTCGACGACCAGTACGCGCGCATGCGCTTCCAGAGAGAATCCGCGTCTCAGGCTCATGACACCTTCTTTGCGCTCCGTGAACATCAACGGCTTGTTCAGCGCCCGCGCCACTTCATGGCCGATGATCAATCCACCCAGCGCCGGAGATACGACCATATCCACATCATCCGAATTGACCAGCGCCGCCAGCCACCTACCCAAAACCCCTGCATTCTCCGGATACATCAGCACTTTGGCCGATTGCAGATAACGCGGCGAATGGCGTCCGCTGGAAAGCACGAAATGCCCGGTAAGCAAGGCGCCGGCATTTTCGTAGATAGTGAGAATTTCTTGCTCGTTCATGGGGATCCCTTAATAAATTTTGCCAGAGTGTAGCAGTAATCCCCAACCCCTCAAAACAACAGTAAGTGGAGCGTTTACGGAAAATTTATTCTAACCCGGACCTATTGATGAATAACGCAGGTTAATTTCCTTCCGAAATTTCCCGATCAAGCAGTTCCCGCAAATTTTCTACACCCCGTTTGTTCAGGCTGGAGGTGGACAGGGGTGCGAGCATTCCCCCCAGGGCATCAGTCATTTCACGCAATCTGTTGCTCCGGCTATTGCCAGAAAGTTTGTCCGCCTTGGTGGCAACGGGTTGCCAGCGGATACCCCGCGCATTGAGCCACTCGATTAGCCGCAGGTCCGAACTTTTGGGGCCATGCCGGATATCCAACAGCATTAGAACCAGTTTCGGGCCGGGTTCAGACGTTAAATAGTGTTCAATCAGGCTGGACCATCGGGCCTGTTCCTTTTTCGGGGCGCGGGCAAAGCCGTACCCCGGTAAATCCACCACCAACAGCCGCCCATCTACTTCAAACAGGTTGAGCAGGCGGGTGCAGCCGGGCGCTTTGGAAGTTTTGACCAGCCCCTTGCGACCGAACAGGGCGTTGAGCAGGCTGGATTTACCGACATTGGAATGGCCCGCAATCGCCACCTGCGGTAGCGCAATGCCCGGAAACTGGCGCGTATCGGCCACGGATTGCACAAAATGTGTACTTTCCCAGTGAATTGGAGCTGTCATCGCACGAGCCTGTCTGCTTTATCGCCACGCTTCAAGCGTGACTTTCATGCGTGACTTCCGCACGAAGGCTGCTAGCCTGGATTACTCATGAATCGCCGTGATGATCACGCAGAGCCTTTGTTCGCAACGGATTCTTGCGAGGGAAGGCGTAACAGCGCTTACGGATGCCTGAACAAGGATTCGTTGCGGACAAAGGAACCAGTGAGGGTGCGGCAGCATTGATGAGTAATCCAGGCCAGGTTTGCCTAAACCATGTACAAATCGTGTATTAAAGACAGGGCTAAGCCGGGCTTCATGCTGGGTCGCATCCCTGTTGACGTGCCTCTGGCGCTGGCGCCCATGGCCGGGATCACCGATTTGCCGTTTCGCCGTATCTGCAAGCGTTTTGGCGCGGGACTCATGATCACCGAAATGATTGCCTCGCGATCCGTGGATCAGGGCAGGGAACGCACCGAGCGCATGGCCGAGATCGGCGAGGATGAGCATCCCATCGGTATTCAGATTGCCGGTTCCGACCCGGATTACATGCGGGGAGCAGCGCGCTGGGCAGCGGCGCGAGGCGCGGATTTTATTGATATCAATATGGGCTGTCCGGTCAGGAAAATTTGTAAACAGGTGGCAGGTTCCGCATTACTCAAGGACGAGGCCGCCGTTGCACGCATTCTGGAGGCAGTGGTCAACGCGGTGACGTTGCCGGTAACGCTGAAGATTCGCACCGGTTGGGATGAGGCCTCAAAAAACGCCGTACGCATTGCAACCATTGCCGAAGAATCAGGCATTCAGATGCTGACGGTGCATGGGCGAACCCGGGCGCAGATGTTTAACGGTCATGCCAACAGGGAGGATATTGGTTCAGCCAAAGCGGCGGTATCCATTCCCGTATTGGGTAACGGCGATGTGCTGGATGCCGTGTCCGCCAGGGAAATGTTGCGTATTTCAGGATGCGATGGCGTGATGGTTGGCCGCGCCGTACAGGGTAATCCATGGGTGCTGGCCGAAGTGCGCGCCGTGTTGCTGGGAGAATTGATACCCGCCAAACCGGATGGCGCCGTGCGCTGGCATATTATTGAGGAGCATATGCGAGCCCTGGCGGAACATCATGGGGAACGAACGGCTTCAAAACTCGTGAGAAAACATGTGATCTGGTATAGCAAGGGGATGGAGGGATCCGCTGAATTTCGCCGTTATTTCCAATCGCTGGCGTGCTGGAAGGCGCAGCTTGACGCTGCGGAAGTCTTTTTCCACGAAGGTATTCGTAAGGCCTGGCTGCGTGCCGCCTGAATCCATTACGGCGTCCTCCATTCCCCTTCCCATGCTGATGCTGGATGCTGAGGGTTTTATCCTGAGCGCCAATATGGAAGCGCAATCCGCCCTCGGTCTTTCCAATCGGGCGCTGGCCGGACGCCATACCTGTAGTCTGTTCGCACCGGAATCGGAAATCCGCATCATGCTGGATCGCATGAAGGAAAATCTCGGATCACTGTCCAGTCATGGACTGTGTGAGCGTGCAAACAACGCACCCTGCTCGTTGCATATCGGCCCCGCCGACGGCGGCTATGCGCTATTGATGGTGCCCGAAGCCGGTCGTCAGGAACTGGATCAATATGCAAAACGCCAGGAAATGGCCGAGGCCGTTGCCAGAATCGCACTGGAAATGGCGCATGAGGTAAAAAACCCGCTGACAGGCCTCCGCGGTGCGGCGCAGTGGCTGTCCGAGAAATTGTCACAAGGAGATCAGAAAGAAGCGGCAACGATGATGCTGGGCCAGGTTGATATCATACGCGAGCGCATTGACAGCTTTCTGCAACTGGCTCCCCGGGCCGCCATCGGTATGGAGGCCATCAATATCCACAACCTGATTGATGATGTATGCCATCCGGTGGATGGCGTTACCGTACGCCGCGTATTCGACCCCAGCCTGCCCCTGATTCAGGCCCATGCGGGCCGACTGCGACAGGCGCTTGAAAACCTGTGGATGAATGCTCTGGAGGCGGGTTCGGCGCAGATTGAGTGGCTCACCCGTGTGAACACCACCATCAAACTGCCGAGACACAAGGGCGCCGTGCTGGAGGTGCGCATCACCAACGATGGCGAGCCCATCCCGCAGCACATTCAGGACCATTTGTTTGAACCCTTTGTCACCGCCAAGACTCGCGGTAGCGGATTGGGTCTGGCGCTGATCCAGCGTGTGATGCAGGAACATAACGGCCAGGCCAAGCTGCAATCAGAAGCGGGACGCACCTCTTTCATCCTGCATCTGCCCATCGGGGAATCCGGATAATGCGCGTACTGGTCGTGGATGATGATAAAGGCATCCGCTGGGTACTGGCGCGCGTACTCAGCGAGGAGGGCATGGAAGTCGTGCAGGCGGCAAACATGGAGGAAGCTGAACGGACCATGGCCGACCAGGACTTCGCACTCACGTTTCTCGATGTCTATCTTCCGGACGGCAATGGCATGGATGCCGTGGCGGAAGGACGCTTCAAGGCGCCGGTGGTCCTGCTAACGGCGGAGACTACGTTCGACCATGCCGCCCAGGCCTATCGCGTGGGCGCCATGGAATATTTGCCCAAACCCTTTGATCTGGATGAAGTGCGATCCCTGGCGCGCCGCGTCAAACCCCCGCCGGAAGAAACGAAAAAAGAGGTCGCCGCGACTGACGATACCCTGATTATTGGCCGCAGCGCCTCCATGCAGCAGTTGTTTCGCACAGTGGGCCGTGTCGCCGCATCCGATTTGACCGTATTGATTACCGGTGAATCCGGCACCGGCAAGGAGCTGGTAGCGCACGTTCTGCATCAGCAAAGCAAGCGGAACAACAAACCTTTTGTTCCGATCAATACGGCCGCCATTCCGGAGGAATTACTGGAGGCGGAATTATTCGGACATGAAAAGGGCGCATTTACCGGTGCGGACCGCACCCGTCCGGGACGCTTCGAACAAGCAAATCAGGGAACCCTGTTCCTTGATGAAATCGGCGATATGCCCACCAGTTTGCAGGTTAAACTGTTGCGGGTGCTGGAAGAAGGCGTGGTTCGACGTGTCGGGGGTCGTGAAGACCGGCCTGTGAACGTCCGTCTCCTTGCGGCAACACACCAGAATTTACAATCTAAAATCAAACAGGGCGCTTTTCGTGAGGATCTGTATTACCGCCTGAACGTAATTCCCGTCCATATCCCGCCCTTGCGCGAGCGCAAGGACGACATCCATCAACTGGCTGAGGCCATGCTTACAGCCGCGGCGAAAGAACTGGACATGCAACCGCCCATTCTTCTGGATGAATCCGTCAATCTGCTTACAACCTATGACTGGCCTGGCAATGTACGCGAGTTAAAAAATGTCATGCGGCGGCTGGCGCTACTCACGCCGGGCGCGGCGATCACCCTGTCGGATGTCGCTCTGGCGCTGGGTAACAGGGACAATCAGACACAAAAAGAGGAAACCCTGTCCGAAGCCGTCAATCGCTGTGTTCGCCACTACATGGACAAACTGGGCTATGCCGAGGCCGTGGATCTGCACAAACATCTGCTGGACGAAGTGGAACCGCCGCTGCTTATGCTGGTTATGGAACGCTGCAAGGGCAATCAGATCAAGGCATCGCAGATGTTGGGATTGAATCGCAATACGGTACGCAAACTGCTGCGCCAGCATCAGATTGATCCGGTATATTTTCGCAACTAGGAGCCTGTCGGACGTATGAGAAATCTACTGCGCGGCAGGGAAACGGCCCAAAATATCCTGATTTCTCGTTACATAGTTATCACTATGCGCCTCAAATTCATGTTATTTTGATCTCGCTTCCCCACCTGCTCGCTACGCTTCCCCTAAGTCCGACAGACTCCTAGCCTGAACTATTCTTGAATGCAGTCTTTGAAATGTTAGCGTGGGTGAAATTCAGGGCCAATCGTCACTCATGGATGTGGTAACTGGCTCTTCATAACGAGGTGACTTATGACTACGGCAACAGCACGACATATTCTGGTTAGCAGCGAGGATCAATGTAATGAACTCAAGACTCAAATTGAGGGCGGTGCGGATTTCGCCGAACTGGCGAAGCAGCATTCCAGTTGCCCGTCAGGAAAGAGTGGTGGCGATCTGGGCGAGTTCAGCCCCGGCATGATGGTGCCGGAGTTCGACAAGGTGGTGTTTTCGGCGGACGTGAACACGGTGCAGGGTCCGGTTCAGACTCAGTTCGGCTATCACTTGCTGGAAGTCACCAGTCGCGGTGAGTGAGTTTTTATTTATGCTCTTGACACAGGACAACGGGGGCGCCAAGGGGCGTCCCTGTGCCCGTTATAGCTTATATATGAATTCCAGCGAAGCGCTTGACTGGTTGTTCTTCGGTAAGGCAGCACCCCTTCGGGTCTGAAAAGACCTGGTATTGGATTTGTCGTACCTGTATTCCACACGCACTTCGGAAAATTTGTTTGGAGCATAAGCCAGAGTAATCGTGCCTGCCTTCATTTTCTGCGCCACGCCGGTACGGAAGCCGTCCCTGTCATTGAAGTATTGCGCGCGCAGAGCAAGACGCCACTCCTGTGAAATGTGGTAGTTCAAATAGGGGATAATATACCACCATTTAACCGTTTGCGCCAAACCGGTCGCACCAGGCGCCAGGCTTACGGCCTTTCGCTGTTCACCGTAAGCGGCATCCAGCATCAGGGACACGGAATCGTTAATGTCCCAGCTTTCGACGGTATCGATCAGGGTCCGGTTACCGTACAAGGTGCTCGCAGCGCCATAGTTTCCCTGCGCCGGCTCCTGACCGTTCGTTGCCTGCACGCTCAGATACACATGATTGATCGGCTTGTAGATTACCTGAGCCTCCACGGACTTTTGACTCCTTGCCGCTGTTAAGACATCCCAACCATTATTAACACCGACCGTCAGCCCCACCTTGTCATTGGGCGAATAGGAAAAACGCGCACCCGTATGCGTATATGGCCCAAACTCGAAACCCCATGAACGCGAGAAATTCCAGTTATCGGGGCTTTCGATTACTTCAGGGCCAATCAACGTGGTAAATTTTCCCACTTCCAGTTTAGCGCCACCATGCTGATAACTCACATAGCCCTGTTGAATATCGAAGTAACTTTTTACTTTGTCCATCGGGTAGGCATGATTGACGTTCGCATCAGGGCCGGCATTCAACACGGCCTTGCCTCCGAGGCCCTCGGTCGGCTCCTTGGCAATTGCCAACTCCAGCATTTGCAAATTAAGGCTGTTCGCTCCACGATCATAGGCACGGCTGGAAGTACCGCTGGTAAAATCAGTCGTACCGTTCTTATTGTATATTGCCGACGTATCGATAAACCCTGAAAGGCTGATCCCCGATGAAGAACTAAGCGCCTGTGGCAAGCCTGGTTCTTCGCCATAATCTCCGGCTGCTATTGCCGTATTCGAAATACCGGCTATTCCCGATAGCGCCAATAGTGCAGTCAGAATCCATCCTGGATAATGTCGTTTCCTTCTCATCTTCGCTCCCCGAATCAATGTGTTGGCCTTGCATTATGGGCCTTACCATATACAAGCACATGATGTGCCATAATGCTTTATACCTTATTATCAATGAGTTACCTTATTTTATCGGGACCAATAAAGTCATATATGGCTATTTATTAAGCATGACATGATGAATTTTTAAGCTCTAAAGCCCATCGCAAAGCCTGTGAGCACCCAAGCCTGAAGGCATGTGTTACGTCTTTTCCACCCTTTTTCGCAGCCTTCCGCACCCTGGTGGCCTTTGCAACAACATACCGCGTGCATCTTGTCGCCCATCACGAATCACTGGAAATTAAAATACACAAGACGCTGTTTGTTCGTTTATCCTGTATTATTGGATCGTATTAGCGGCATGCCGCCGCAGATAGTTCAGGATGACTGACCGTTCCTGATTCGTCGGCCTCAGAATGGAGCCCATCCGTGACATCATCTTCATGCGCCGATCCATGCGCGCGAATACCTTCGGCCATTCACTGGATGTGTGCAACACTGGCGGTGGCAAATCGTGGCATTG
>VAOW01029406.1_pt1 | contig 18922 bp, 17 predicted proteins | sample 3393921 | NCBI WGS metagenome assembly VAOW01 (sample SAMN08290428, study PRJNA428436) | hydrothermal vent metagenome | isolation source: Deep-sea hydrothermal vent chimney | place: Indian Ocean: Southwest Indian Ridge | depth 2742 m m | reverse complement strand
TGTATCCAGAGTCTCTACTAATCTCTCTTTCTGCTCTTTGTTTGGATACAAACGATATTTGTAACTCTTTAACATTACACCTCCTTTATTCATAATATCACTCTTGTTTTTAGAAGTATATAAACTTTTTGTTTGTTTTTATCATTATATTAAAATTTAAGATTCATTATACAATTTACAATTAGTTAGAGACATCTAATTATAGATATTTAGTTATATTATCGAATTCATCCAACGACTAAAGTCGTTGGTTTTCTGCTATGTATGTCATAAAAAATTAGAGGTGTTACTTTTCACACATAGTCTATGAGAAAAGTTATTGATGAAAGTTTTGAGATTCTCCAGCAGAAGTGGCTGGCAAGTCTTGATATGCTTATTGAAATAAACAAAAATAAATTTTCCGTTCCCAGAGCTTCTGAGCTTCTCAGAAATGTAAAATCAATGATAAATGAGGCAGTTATTAACAAAGCTGCTGATAACGAGTTTCTTACCATAACAGATAGTCTGCTTGACGAGGTAAATAGAGAAATTTTCTCTGCTGCCGAACCTCTGGGTAGTGAATTTACTGAGCGATGGGAAAAGGTTTTCAGAAAGATTATGGCAGGAGAGAAGTATGGTGAATATACACTCAATTCATCCAGATTCTACCCACACCTGCCAAGAGGTGCATACTGGGTGAGGTTGAAACAGCCGGCTGGAACAACACCAGAAAGGTTGAGAGAAATCGCCAAAAAATACACTGTTTTTATCAAGAGGCACCAGAAGGAGCATATTGTCATTACTGGCGATAAGGAAAAGGTGAAAGAGGCTCTTCAGGAACTGGCAGTATATTTAAAAAGAAGTGACACTATTTAGAATTATGATAATAGATACCCATATCCATAATGTAAAAGCCTTTAAATGGAATAACCTTTACAGAGGGTGTCTCATACCAAAACCTGAGAGTTTCAATGATGTGGATATTGAGAATTTGAATAACCTTATAAAGCAGGAAATCTCGGGTAGGGATGAAATCACATGCTTTGCTTCAGTCAATCCAGAGAATGGAGTGCCTGAAGTGGACAGAGCAGTAAGAGAACTTGGATTTAAAGGTTTAGCTCTTGATACGGAGGCGAATTTCAAATTTTCCCATGACGCTATATGGAGGCTTTTCGAGGAGATTCATGAGCTTGACGTACCCGTTTTTATTCATTCTGAACCTGACAGGATTAATTTTGATTTAGATGAGGTTAATGAGGCAATAATAAGCTTTCCTGATGTAAACTTCATATTTGCTCATCTTGGAATAAGAAAAGGAGAGGACTTTATAAGGATTGTTCCAGAGACAAATGCTTTCTTTGAAACCTCTAATATCAGCGGTGATTTTATCACAGAAACCCTTGAAAATATAACCTGTGACAGGCTTGTTTTTGGTTCAAATGCAGAGAAAGAGTATCCTCTAGAGGAGATACACAAAATAAATTCTCTGCCAATAAGTGAAGATGACAAGCATAAGATACTATTTTCAAATATGGCAGATATTCTCGACCTGAAGCTACCCGAAGATAACCCGAAAGAGAAATTTGGAAGTTTTGTCTCAAGATTTATTACGAAATTTCAGTAACTTCTTGTTATAAGAAATTTCGAAAGTGATATTATTTTTTCAAGTGAAGGATTTTTTATTCCAAGAGAATCGAACTCCTGCAAGGCACTGATTTCATATTTACGTGCTGTTTCAATTGAGAATTCTCTGGCTTTAACCTTTTCAAGTAAAGCAAGCACTTTCTCAACCTCTTTGTCTGACAGCAGCTCTTTTTTTGAATATATTTTCTGAATAAATGCTCTATCTTCTCTGGAAGCCTTACTAATAGCATAGATTACCGGGAGGGTTTTCTTTTTATTTCTTATGTCACTTGCCCTGGGTTTTCCTGTTTTGCTGCTCCATATTCCTATTATATCATCAACTATCTGGAAGGCTATACCAATATTCCGTCCAAAACGTCTAAAATGCCTGATTCTAACCTTGTTATCTGTTGCAAGCATTGCCCCTATCCAGAAGGAAGCCTCAATCAGAGCTGCTGTCTTCCTGTAAACCATCTTGAGGTAAAGGTCAATATCAACATCCATTTTATTTTCGAATCCCATATCAAGATACTGCCCCTCGCATAGCTTCATTACTGTATTGCTGAGAATTTTAAGCACATCTATTATCTTGGCATCTGCCACATCTACCTCTTGAAGCCTGAGAGCTGCAAGATTAGCAAGTACATGCATTCCATCCCCCGCATTTATTGCATGCTCCACACCAAAGTGCTTCCATACAGTAGGCTTACCTCTTCTTGTTTCATCTCTGTCTTCAATATCATCGTGAATTAGAGAAAAGTTGTGTATAAGCTCAATAGAGGCTGCAGCAGGAAGTGCCTTGTTGTATACTCCTGCTAGACTGTGATAAGCAAGAAGACACATGGTTGGGCGGAAGCGCTTTCCTTTGTATCTTTCAACAGGTTCAAGGTTTTCATCAACCCAGCCAAGGTGATATTTCATCATATCATATAGTTCCCGTGGAAAATCTCGACTTTCGAAAACTTTTTTTATTTCTCTGTCTATAATGTCTATGTGTTCTTCCAAAATGCTCTCTGCATTCATGATAACCACTTAAGGAAATTTACTAATAACTACTTAAAATTTTCCAATCTGATAACCTGAACTTTAAGAGAGTTCATAATAAAGTGAAATTTCAGGCAAATTTTAAATAATCCATTTTCCACTTATATCTGGTGATATTTATGGAGCTTCTTAAAGACACTATCAAAAGAATTGAACCTGTTGACTCTGAAGCTATGGAGAAGGCAAGGGAGAGACAGGACGATTTGACAAAACCTAGGGGTAGCCTAGGAAAGCTTGAAGAGATCAGTATCAAGCTTGCTGGTATTCAGGGCAATGCTATTCCTGAAATTAAAAATAAGGTTATTTTCACATTTGCCGGTGACCATGGCATTGTAGAAGAGGGTATAAGTGCATATCCCAGCGAAGTCACAAAGCAGATGGTTCTTAATTTTCTTAATGGCGGAGCTGCCATAAATGTGCTTGCAAGACATGTGAATGCAAGAGTTGTTGTTGCAGACCTTGGCGTGTCAGGTGATATAGAGGCACCAGAGCTCATTGTAAAGAAGGTAGGTTACGGAACAAAGAATTTTGCTAGAGAGCCTGCCATGACAAGAGCACAGGCTGTAGAGGCAATTGAAGCAGGTATTGAAATTTTCAATAAACAATTCAGAGGTGCAGAGCTTATTGCACTGGGCGATATGGGTATTGGTAATACAACCTCAAGTTCTGCAATATGCAGTGCCATAACAGGCAGAGCACCTGAAGAAGTTACCGGAAGGGGCACAGGTATAGGAGAAGAGGCTTACAGGAAAAAAGTGACAATTATTAGGAAGGCTCTTGAGCTTCATAAACCAGAAGGTAGAGATGCTATAGATGTTCTTAGCAAGGTGGGAGGCTTTGAAATTGCGGGTCTGGCCGGCGTTACTTTAGCTGCAGCCTCAAACAGAGTTGCTGTTGTCAGCGATGGCTTTATTTCCACTACAGGAGCACTTATAGCTCATACTTTAAACCCAGATGTGAGTGATTACATATTTGCTGCTCACAGAAGTGTCGAAAAAGGACATGAAATAATACTTGAGCATATGAAACTTGAACCTGTACTTGACCTCAATCTCAGGCTGGGAGAAGGCACAGGTGCAGCACTTGCCATGAGTATTATAGAGGCAGGCGTAAAAATACTGAGAGAGATGGCAACTTTCTCTGGCGCAGGCGTAAGCAAAACTGTAGAGTGAATACATATGTTAAGGGCTAAATTTAAATATTCAGAAGAGAAGCTAAACTGGATGTCTGGCTTTGACCAAATACTTAAGATTTCAAAAGAAGAAGAAGCAACTGAAATAATTCAAGGCATTCTATCTGGGGAGAAGCTAACAGAGAAGGATGCCTCTAAACTTTTTAAATCAGACCTCCACCTGATTACAGGCTTTGCAGACTATCTTAGGGAGAAACAGGCAGGCGATTATGCCAGCTTTGTAATAAACAGACAGATTAATTATTCAAATATATGCATAAGCAGGTGTAAATTCTGTGCCTTTTACAGAAAATCTGGAGAAGAAGGAGCCTATACTATGAGCAGAGAAGAAATTCTCAATAAAGCTTCTGAGGCAGTTGCAATGGATGCAACTGAACTGCATATTGTTGGCTCCCACAATCCAGACATACCATTTGAGTACTATGAAGGCACTCTCAGGCAAATTAAAAAGAAGTTTCCAGACATATCTATTAAAGGCTTCACAGCTACAGAAATTCACTTTTTCTCTAATAATTTCAGAATGTCTACCAGAGAGGTTCTAGAAAGGTTAAAGGAGGCAGGTCTAGACTTCATGCCAGGTGGAGGTGCAGAGATTCTTGATGATTCTATAAGAAAAAAGCTATGTCCAGCCAAGGCTTCCTCAAGAGAATGGCTTGATGTCATGAAAACTGCACATGAGCTTGGAATTAAGAGTAATGCCACAATGCTCTTCGGACATATTGAAAAACCTGAACAGAGAGTAAAGCACATGTTCAGGCTTATGAAACTTCAGGAAAAGACAGGTGGATTTTTAAGCTTCATACCTCTTGTTTATCATCCTGAGAACAACCCTCTCGGCAGAGAGATTGGAATGAAGGCGAGTGGTGTTGATATTCTAAAGACCATAGCGATTTCAAGGATAGTGTTAGGGGAAAGTTTCACAAATATAAGGGCTTACTGGATTATGCTTGGTAAGAAGCTTGCCCAGGTTGCCCTGCGCTCGGGAGCAAATGATATAGACGGAACAGTTTTAGAGGAAAAAGTTGCCCACGAAGCTGGTGCATCCACATCAAAATCTGCAACTGTGGAGGAGCTTCTGGCGATGATAAGAAAGGCAGGTTTAAAACCTGTACAGAGAAGCACGGATTATAATATAATCAGAAAGTGGTAAAGTCAATCACCACCCATTAAAATGGGTGGCCTGTCTCATGAGATATAGGGGTAACAGGTTGATTAGGAGGCATTAAATAATGCAGAAGTTATTGGTAGAGTTCGAGAACACACTAGGGGATGCTCCTCAAGTCTCCTGCTCTATAAGTGGAGCATTAAACAGAGACAAAAGTCTCAGTGTGCCCTGCTTACTACTGGCTGATAACAACTCCGATAAGGACCAACACTCTGGCAAGAGTGGACAAGCGTTGAGCGTCCCTGTCATAAATATGCATGAGAAACCATTAATGCCTACACGATCTGGAAAGGCAAGAATACTTTTGCAGCAAGAAAAAGCAATAGTAATTCAGCGAGCACCATTTACTATTCAGCTATGTTATTTAACAGGAAACTATACACAAAATATAAAATTATGTATAGATGCTGGATATTCAACAATATGCTTCAGTGTTATAAATAACAAGTGTGAATTACTCTCAGGTGAGTTAACTTTACGAAAAAGAATCTCTAAACTCATTGAGGGGAAAAGCAATTACAGAAAAACACGAAGAAGTAGATTATTGCATAGAAAGCCAAGATTCAATAATCGTAATAAGCCTGAAGGTTGGTTTACACCTTCTATTCAGCATAAACTTAAGACACATCTGGGATTGATTGAAAAACTGAAGAAAATACCACCTGTGACAAAAATAACAATAGAGGTGGCGAGTTTCGATACACAAAAACTCCAAAATCCAGAGATTACAGGAGTAGAATACCAACAGGAAGAATTACAGGGTTATGAAGTGAGGGAATATATGCTGGAGAAATGGAAACATAAATGTGGTTATTGTGGTAAGAGTAATCTTCCTCTAGAAATTGAGCATATTATACCTAAATCACGAGGTGGAACAGATAGAGTTTCCAATCTGACCTTGGCGTGTCATAAATGTAATCAGAAGAAAGGTAATCAAACAGCAGCAGAATTTGGACATTCTGAAATACAAAAAAAAACAAAGCAAACATTAAAAGCAACTGCGTTTATGAATATTGTTATATGGAGACTGGTGAATACTCTAAAGTGTGATTGGACTTATGGGTATATTACAAAGCATGCTAGAATTAAATTAGGTATGAAGAAAAGTCATGTAACTGATGCTTTTATTGCTGGTGGAAACGTACAGGAAAGAAGCAGGAGTTACGAGTTAACCCAAACAAGAAGGAATAACAGGAGTATTCAGACTAACAGAAAAGGGCATAAGCCCTCTGTAAGAAGAAAGAGGTATAGGTTACAACTCAATGATTTAGTAAAATATATTAAATCTCTGTGTAAAGTAAAAGATGTCCATAATTATGGGAGATATGTAATAGTAGAAGATAAAATAGGGGAAATATTTGATATTAATGTTAAGAAAGTGGAGATGGTAAAACATGGTAAAGGAATACAATTCTAAACTAAGTGAGGTAGGGCAATTCATCCACCTATTGAAATGGGTGGTTTCTTTGCCCAGATTATTATTATGAAAATAGGCGAAACCTTTTTCAAGAACACAGATTTCATATATTATGGCATAAGGAAGGGTAAAGTCAAGCTTGAAACTGAAGCCAGTTTTGTCAGAGCTCATCCTCCAGAACTGGGTAAAATGCTTATTAAGGGGGATGTGGACATTGCTCCAGCCTCTTCAATAATCTATGCAAAGCATTTCAGACAGCTATATATTTTACCTGATTTCTCTATCTCTGCAAAAGGAGAAACAGGAAGTATTCTCATATTTTCAGAAGCTTCAGAGATTGAGGAGCTTTCAGGGAAAACAATAGCAACGCCAGCAACAAGTGCCAGCTCCGTAGCATTACTGGAGATTATTTTGAAAGAGAAGGGTATAGATGCCGAGATTGTCAGAGGAGTTGAACCTGATTTAGAGAAAATGCTCTCCCACTACGAAGCAGCCCTTCTTATCGGAGACGATGCTCTTAAAGAGGCCTATAATAAACCCGAGCTTCTGCTACTTGACCTTGGAACAGTCTGGTATGAGTTGACAGGAAAGAAGATGGTGTATGCTCTGTGGCTTCTGAATTCTCCAGAAGCAGGGGAAATATATAATGCTCTTAATGAGTCAAGAAGATATGCTAAAAAAAATTTTGACAGGGTTGTTGAAGACCTGGCTGAAAAAGCCTCTCTTCCACAGGAATATCTCTCGGCACATCTCAGGAAGCTCGAGTTCAATCTCAATGAAGATGCTCTTGATGGGCTTGAGGAGTATTTCATTCTTGCAGAAAAACATGGAATTATCAATGAAATTCCTGACCTCAGGTTCACAGAGGTGCTCTGATGGAGGGGATTGAAAAAGCAATAGCAGGAGAAAAGCTGGGAATAAAGGAGGCTGAAGAGCTTTTCACTGCAGACATCAATCTTCTCGGTTATTCTGCCGATTCTCTTAGAAAGAAAATCTGCGGAGATACTGTTACCTTTGTAGTGGACACAAATATAAATTATACCAATATATGCACAAGCAGATGCAGCTTCTGTGCCTTCTACAGGACAAGTAAGAGCAGTGAAGCCTATGTGCTGAGTCCAAAGGAAATTTTAAAGAAGATTGAAAGTGCTGTAAGACTCGGTACAACCCAAGTTCTTCTGCAGGGTGGCCTGAATCCAGAGCTTGAAATCGAGTATTATGAGGATATATGTAGAACAGTAAAGGAGAAATTCCCAGAGGTTCAGACACATTTCTTTTCACCAAGTGAAATTTCGAATATTGCAAAAATCTCTAACCTGAATGTTAAAGAGACCCTTATCAGGCTCAAAGAGGCTGGTCTTGATAGCATACCTGGCGGAGGTGCAGAAATTCTTGTGGACAGTGTCAGAAAAAAAGTAAGTCCTGGGAAAATAACATGGAAAGAATGGGCGAAAGTTATGGAGATTGCTAATTCCCTTGACATTCCAACAACTGCCACCATGGTCTTTGGTATGGGAGAAAGCAGCAGAGAAAGAGCAGAGCATATCTTAAAGCTAAGGAAGCTTCAAGAAAAGAGCGGAGGCTTTACAGCCTTTATACCCTGGAGCTTTCAGCCAGGAAAAACAGCCCTGGGTAGGGAACTTGACTACAGTGCTCTTGCCACAGGTATTGACTATCTAAAGGTTATAGCGGTTTCAAGACTTATTTTTAAGGAGACCATACAGAATATCCAGTGCTCCTGGATAACCCAGGGAAAAAGAATTGCTCAGGTAGCACTAAACTATGGAGCCAATGACTTCGGAGGAACTATGATTGAGGAGAATGTTGTCAGAGCCACAGGAAAAGAAATTAATTATATGCCAGAAAAAGAGATTGTGACACTCATCAAGCAGATAGACAGACCAGCTGCTATGAGAGACACCATGTACAGAATACTAAAAAAATACTGACTACAATCTTCGTGAACTACCCTCGACTAAAGTCGTGGGTTTTCTGCTATGTCTGTCATAAGTTTAATTGTCACCGTTTTAATATTATCTGTGTTGTAAAATATGAAGTTTTAATTATAAAAATAGTTATAAAAATCTAAACTTGGACATCCTGAAAAATACTTTTTCCAAGATAAACGGCAGTATTTATTTATAATGGGAAAGCTTCTTTTATATAATATGGCACTTGAGAAGCTGGGAGACAGCCTGAGTGGTGTTCTCAGGAAGATTTCCAGAGCAGGACTGATTGATGAGAGACTTGTTAAGGAAGTAATAAAGGATATTCAGAGAGCTTTACTCAGTGCAGATGTCAACGTTAAGCTGGTAATGAAGATTTCAAAAAAGATACAGGAGAGAGCACTTAAAGAGAAGCCAAAAGCAGGACTGGGAAGGAAGGAACATATAATAACAATTCTCTATGAAGAACTCTCAAATCTCCTTGGCTCAAGTAAAAGCTACTCCCTGCCAAATAAGTCAAGAATACTCATGGTTGGTCTCCAAGGCTCGGGCAAGACCACAACAACTGTAAAACTGGCAAGATATTTTTCAAAGAGAGGGCTGAGCACATCAATAATAGCAGCTGATACCTATAGACCTGCTGCCTATGAACAGCTTTTCCAGCTTGCTGAACCATTTAAAATAAGAATTTATGGAGAGCCTGAAAATAAAAATGCTATTGAAATTGTGAAGTATGGTCTTCAGGAGCTTAATACAAGTATTGTTATTTTAGACACAGCAGGAAGGCACAGAAAGGAGGAGGACCTCTTCAAAGAAATGAGGGAAATAAACAAAAAATTCAAACCTGATGAGAAATTCCTTGTTATAGATTCAAATATAGGGCAGCAGGCAGGTGCTCAGGCCAAAGCTTTTCATGAATCCATAGGCATAACTGGGGTTATTCTTACAAAACTCGATGGTTCAGCCAGAGGAGGTGGAGCTCTAAGCGCTGTGGCGGAAACCGGTGCACCTGTACGCTTTATAGGCGTGGGAGAAAAGATGGGTGACCTAGAAGTGTTCAATCCAGAACGCTTTATCTCAAGAATTTTGGGTATGGGTGACCTTCAAACTCTCCTCGAAAAGGCAAAGGGTGTCTTGGACGAAAAGAAGGCCAAAGAAATGCTCAAGGGAGATTTTACTCTCGATGACCTCTATGAACAGCTTCAGAGTATTAAGAAAATGGGCCCCCTGAACTCTGTGTTGAGTATGATACCTGGAATGGGAATGTCTCTGCCCAAAGAAGCTTCAAATGTTACAGAGGAGAAGTTCAGGAAGTTTTTAATTATTATGGATTCAATGACAGTAAAGGAGAGGGCAAAGCCAAAGATTATCAACGCCTCAAGAATGAAGAGAGTTGCCAGAGGTGCCGGTTCGGAACCTGAAGATGTTAAGGAGCTGATGAACTATTATAAGCTGATGCATAATGCTTTTAAGGGTTTCGGAAAGAGAGGGATGAAGAGAGGCTTTTCTCCGGGTGCTCTCAGCAAAATAATGAAAGGAATGAAGTTCTGAGCATTTTATAAGTTAAAGGAAAAATTCCAGTGACCCATCCTTAGCCTTAGTATATATACTATCCATATTCTCACCCAGTCTTCTGCCTGTAAACCTTACCTCTTTTTTACTCAGCTTCTCCCTGAGCTTTTCATCATCAAGAAGCTTTATTATAGCCTCTGCCAGAGCAGAGGGACTTTCCTTTTCCACAAGTATGGCTCTACCCTCAAGGATTTCAGGCAGACCTCCCACCCTGCTTGCAACTACAGGTATGCCAAGAGCCATAGCTTCAAGGGCGACCAGACTCAGACCCTCTTCTCTTGATGGTATAACAACCACCTCAGCCCTAGAATAAAACTCATCAAGCTTCTCTCTGAATCCCAGAAAGCTCACACCACTGGCTACTTTTTCATTCATACCTCCACCAACAACAGAAAGCTTCGCCCAAGGTATTTTCTCCCTCACCATTTTGAAAGCATCAAGAAGAATATCCAGACCCTTTTGCCTTACAGAGCTTCCAACAAAGAGAATCTCACCCTTCTCCGGCTTTCTATCCTTCAGAGACTCAATTCCCGGTGCACCATAAACAACCTCCACTTTATTCTCATCTGCTCCCAGCCTCACTGCCTCCCTCTTTAAATACTCGCTCACAGCACAGATGTGGTCACTATGCCTCAGAACAAAGTTCACAAGAGGTTTACCATGCCCTCTTCCCAGAACATTTATATCGCTTCCATGAAGTGTGAGCACAAGAGGAATACCAAGAATTCTGCTCAGGAGGAATCCTAGAAACCCCTGAGGAAATGCATAGTGAGCATGAACTATATCGAATTTATTTCTTCCTGATAATATAACAGCCCTGAAAAAACCATAAATTATATAACCAAAAGCCCTGAAAACAGGAAGATTTAGAGCTTTAGGATATCCTATGACTATGAAATCATTCTTTGAGTTCTCAATAATTTTTTCCACATGGGTTACAACACCACCTCTGGATGGCTTCCAGATACTCAGAAGTAGTACCTTCATCCTTTACTCCCCTCTGCCAGATGTGCTATAGAAATAAAGAGAGAAGCTGAGAATAGCACAAAAACATTGAAATCCACAAGGCCAGTTTCAATACCTACAAGGAGATAAGCAAATAGTATAGAAAAGAAGGCTGTAGCCAGAGGAGAAGCTGTTGCTATGGAATTCTTAAAGGCAAGCCCTATTATAACTCCAAGAATTAATAGAAATAAGACACTTCCGATGAGTCCAAGGTCAAGAGAAACAGGACCCAGAAGAGTTGATGTAAGAGTTACGCCTGTAACTCCAAATTCTCTTGCCACAATCGTTCTTGGACCAAGACTGGGGCCAGGAATAAAGTTGAGGAAGGATGAGAAAGTTGAAAGAGCTATTCTGCCGTGGTAAACACCTGTAAGAAGAACATTGTAACCAGAGAAGTGGCTCACATAGAAGAGGTTATTGACAATATAATTATAAATGCTGAGAGTTACACCCACTCTATTACCTATAACGTGAGAGATTCCAAGAGCGTAGCCCATCCTGATAGCCCTGTAGGCTCCCATAGCAGAGATTGCCAGAAGTCCTGAAGCCATAGCTGATATAATTTCAAAATTGCCTATAAGAGCATAGCGATACATAACAAATGTAAAGCCCAAAAGGGAAACAAGAGTCTGGGTTCTGAAGCCAAGTAAGGTTACAAGGAAGGTTGTGATAAGAGCTATTGTGAACACTTTAACTCTAGCATTACTCCTATTCCTTCTGCCATTATAGTACTCCCATGCAATATAGGAGGCAATCATTAGCCCTGCAAGTACAATAAAAGTTGAAGTATAAGTAAGAAGTACACTGAGCTTCTTTCTTGCAATAGGCTCGAAAAGTGGAATCTCTCTGACATAATAGATATCGAGCATAAGGCATATAAGAGAGAAGAGATAGAGAAGAACACCAGCTTTAAGAGATGCTGATTTAAAATCACCTTCCCTGAAACTCACCCTTTTTGCAAAAGTAAAGCCAAAAACAAAGAAAACTAAAGTGACAAGAAGAAAGACCAGAGCCCGCAGGGATATGGTATAGCTGCTCAGAAGAATAAAAGAAGCATATGCAAGGAGAAATATTTTATCAGGCTTCAGAAGATTGAAATTTAACCTTGAATTTAACCTGTCAACAAATCCCCATAACCTAGCAGGATAAAATAAACTATTCACAAACCTTCTCAGGCCGGAAATTGAATATATATCAATTATCTTTTCTGCAGTAAATGATAGTAAAGCAACAAACCTGCTATGTCGGAGTGAATTTAGAGAAAAGGTTATAAGGCCGAAAATTATGGATACAAATCTGCTGTATCTAAAGGAGTTTTTCAACAGATACATAAGTTGCCTCTCTTCTATCTCTCAAAATGCCATCTGCCTCAAGATAACTGTAAAGCTTGTCAAGCTTCTCCTCTTTCAGCTTTCCAGAAAAGCCAAGATAAACTTTAAAGTTTTTCAGAGTAACCTCTCCAGAACTTAAATTCAGCCTTTCAACCTCGTTCAAATCAATAAGATAGTAATTTAATGAATAGAAGTTAACACCTAATTTCTGGGCTTTACTTCTTACACAGGCGAAACATCTTGCAGCATTATTTTCGAACACAGGAAAACCAACCCCAGGGTTTTGAATTAAAACATTGCCACTCAATACAACATTCACAGCACCACTTTCTTTTTTAATATCCTTTAAAGTATCAATAAAGTTACTAAAATTAGAAAATTGTCTCTTCGAGGGGTAAAAAGACACAGAACTGTCATAAAGGGGTATTAATTCAACTCTATTTGCTGAAAAATCTTCTAGATAGCTCATACTACCTCCGACAGTAGTCTTATCGCCATATTTATTCTTAAGAACAATAGTACCACCATAAGCATCCACAACCATTCCCTGCTTTACTATTTCCTTGCCAAAGGGGTCTCCTATATTCCTTCCTGTGACTGTTGCTTCCACAAGAAAGCCCTTCATCTCCAGCTTATTGACTGCCTTTACTGCCTGATAAACCTCCTCGCCATTATAAACCATCTTATTCTGAAAGACGGTAGAAATAGTAATAAAAACGAGAAATAGAAAAACAGCTATGACAAAAAAATCAATAACATTTATTCCAAATATTTTCCCTTTTTTCCTGTCAATCAGCTTCATTTTTCTTCTCCACACTTCTATATACAAAGTAAATAATGTTCAGAAGAAAGAGAATAAAGAATATCCTCAGAAACATACCATAAAAAACAGGATTGTTTAAAATTGAATTACCAAAAATTTTGTCATAAACATAAATCATAACCTGATAGAAGTAGTTGTATAAGAAGAAGTAGTGATTATATAAATTGCGATAAGTCTCAAAAAAAGTTATTTTAAAAACAAAGTAAACAAACAGAATTTGAAGAGCCGAGAAAATCACAGAATAGCCAAGAATCTCAAGTGCATTTTCAACTCTGTTTTTCAGTTTCATTACCATTGCTATAAAATCTTCCCCGGAGTTAAAAAAGCTTTTGCTATTTACACCTGCATGATACTGAGTTATAATAACATAACCCTGGATATTTTTTAACTCACCATAGCAAGAAGTCCCCTTGTGTAAGCGTGGAATAGCTCACTCATAGCTTCCTCTAGGTCTAACCCTCAAGATTGGCAAAACTTGCTGCTCATAATATAATATCTGCAAGTTCCTCAGCTACGCCCTCCCTATCATCTCCTGTAAACTTCGCAAAGTTCCTCACCCAGCCTTAAAAGAGTTGAAGATTTTCCTCTGTTTTTATCTTTCTCAAAGTAAATTTTTCTTATTAACTCCTGAAACTCTATAATTCCTATGTTCTCAACCTTCATGAGTTTTTATGAATATATCAAGATGTTAATTTAAATATATTTTTACATGAGGTGTAGCTTCTGTTCCAGGGAAGCTTCAGAACTCATAACAGAGTCTGAATTGAGTTTGTGCAGTACCCACATGAAGAAGTTCAAGAAGTTTCTCCTTATAAAAAATGATGCAAAGACTTCCATAGTAGAGGAAATGCGCGTGATTGAGCGTCTTGTGAAGGATAACTCTGGAATTATCATCTGTCCCAGCTGCGGCTCTTCAAGCATGGAAGTGCATCACTGGGAGAAGGAGGGAAAAGATAGAGTGCCTGTCTTCAAGTGCAAAACCTGTGACTTTAAAGGTTGAGTCTGTACTCTGCCAGCTTACTTTTAAGCTTTTCATCTTTAATTGCAAGAATTTCCACAGCTAGGAGGGCAGCATTTTTTGCATTGTCTATGCCAACAGTTGCCACTGGAACTCCAGTAGGCATCTGAGCTATTGATAACAGAGAATCAATACCCAGAACTTTGACATCTCTGGGCATACCTATTACTGGCTTTAAAGTGTGAGAAGCTATTACACCAGGTAAAGCAGCACTCAGACCTGCAATACCTATAAAAACATCAGCATTACTTTCTTTGACTATTTCTCTAAGTTTGTCTGGATGTCTGTGAGCTGAAGCGATATAAGTTTCAAAACTAACTTTAAAGTCTTTCAGAAGCTTTTCCACATTTTCCACAAAACCTCTATCAGAGGGACTCCCAGAAATTATTGTAACCTGTGGCATGGTGACTAATCTCCATTAAATAGAAGGGAAATTCTATTCGACCTTCTCAAATCGGTCGGATAGCTCCTTGAGTACCTTGGGCAATGTTGTATACTCCATATCCTCCATTGGCAAGCGGTGAGGCTCAAAGGGTCCATGTCTGCGCATATACTCTGTAACCTTCTGAGCCTTCCTCCTAGTATAATCCCATATAGGATCATCAAAGAGGTCTGACGGCCCAACCAGTTTTTCTGATATCTGGAAACCAGCAGCAGCAACTCTTGGAGGACCATCAAAACGCGTGCATCTTGCATCCTTAAAGCTAACTGGCATAAGTGGTCCATTATGACTTCCTCGCATCCATCCGCTCACCAGGTGGGGGAATGCAAAGGGTTCAAGAACCTCTCCAAGAGCAGGCAGCCCTGACTGAGCTCTAACGAGAGCCACCGGGTCATCCTTACCCACATACTCACCAGCTATCTGGTATAGCTTCTCTGTGCTCACAACAGCAACTGCCTCATCAGCGGGAAGTTTACTGCCCTTCTTTGGAAAAACCCTCTTTATAACATACCTAGACTTGGCACCTATCAGAGCCAGAAGGTCATAGGTTTCTTCAGGTGTATTCATAAAAACTCTTTTATGTTCATATATATCCCATACCTCAAAAACAAAACCATCATGAATACTGGGGTCAATTACAAGACCTGAAGTATTAAAAGGGTCAGCAAAAATCCTGTATATTGGTAAGTTGAAGGCTCCCGGCTCTGTTTTATCCATCATAAATGCAACAAGAGGGTCAGACACTCGCTCAGTAAACTCCAGTTCTGCCACCCCTGGACCCATGCCTTTAATATTACCTGAGAAGGCATCTTTGAGTAAATCCTGTCCTGCACCATAGAGTTTCAGCTCTTTTGCCACATCTGTTACAGCCTCAAAAGATTTCCAGGCAAGAGAATGAACCTCCTCATTGTCAGTACCACGATTATGGTTCATAATGAGCTCTAAATCATCACCAGTAGCAAGAACTCTGAAGTCTCTAATGACTTCAGTTTCAACACCCTGACTTAAAATCTCTTCCGCCTTTTTTATCAAACTCTCATGTACAGAAGCATGCCCTGGATATCCTCCTACATCTGCCTTTATCAAACTTACAGTTATCTTAGCCATTTTAAAATCCTCCTACTTTTTAACTCCAAAATAGATTTTTTGTCCTGCAGCATTTCTCCAGTAATAACCAAACTCATGGCTCTTTCTGAGCTCCTTATCTCTGAAAGTTGGTCCTTCCTTACATACTCTCAAACCTGTACCGTCAAGCACACAGTGTCCGCATATACCTATTCCACATTTAAAATATCTGTGGAGAGAAGCCTGAGTTGGTATTTCCTTATCTTCAGCTATATTCAAAACCTTGAACATCATAATCTCGGGGCCGCATGTGAAACACTGGTCAAATGTCTCTTTCTGCAAAAGTTCCTGAAGCACATCTGTTGTAAAGCCCTTATATCCTGCCGTTCCATCATCGGTTGAAACAAAAACCCTTACACCTGCCTTCTTCAGCCTTTCAACAAATAGAAGCTCCTTTGCTGTTATTGCACCAACTATTGCTGTTACTTCCTTCCCTTCTTTTATGGCATCTTCAGCAAGGGGAGCGAGAGGCGCCATTCCAACACCTCCGCCAACAAGGAGAAGCCTGTCACCATAAACTTTAAAGCCCCTTCCCATGGGACCCCTTATACCAATTTTACCTCCAACCTTAAGCTCACACAACCGCCTTGTAAAATCTCCAAGCTCCAGAATTGTTATACCCATGTCACCGCTGGTATAGGATACACTCATAGGCTTCTCATCAACATCTGGAAGCCATACCATGACAAACTGCCCTGGAATAGCACTCACATCAGTATCAAGAATAAAAGTCTTGATTCTCTGTGTATCCTTTACCACCCTCTTTATTTTCGCTATCTCCATGGTATTCATACTAAAACCTCACAGGGCAAGACCAATTATCTCATCAATACCTGAGTATCCATTCTCTTCCATATACTCTTTAATCTCAAGGGATACTTTCTTGAAAATTGTTATTCCTCTACTTAAAAGACCTGTGCCGATTTGCACAGCATTTGCACCTGCCATGAAATATTCAATGGCATCTTCTCCAGTTGTTATGCCGCCACACCCAATCACAGGTATTGAAACCTCTCTTGAAATCTCATAAACACAGCGCACCGCTATAGGCTTTATGCAGCTTCCCGAAAGCCCTCCCATCTTATTTCCAAGTACCGGCCTTCCAGTTTCTATATCAATCTTCATTGCCCTCAGAGAACCTATAGCAGTTATTCCATCCGCTCCTGCATCCTCACATGCCTTTGCTATTGCAACAATATCACCTGCCCCTGCTGTGAGCTTTGCTATTACCGGAAGATTTACCTCCTTTTTAACTTCTTCCACAACTTCATGCGCAAGCTCCTCACTGTAACCATAGAAGGCACCTGCCTTGCCAACATTTGGATAAGAAAGGTTTAGCTCTATGGCATCCGCACCATAGCCTTCCATAACCCTCCCAACCTCAACATATTCCCTGAAGGAAAAACCATACACACTGGCGATTATTGGCACATTACCAGCCTTTGCCACATCAATCTCTTCTTCAAACTCAACATAGCCAGGGTTGGCCAAGCCTATAGCACTTAAATATCCATTATCTAACTCAACAAAGGTGGGATTTCTATGTCCCTCCCGTGGTGTCATGCCTATTGATTTTGTTACTATGGCACCTGCACCACCGCTTAGAGCAACACGCTTAAGAGATGCCCCACTGACTCCAAGGATACCTGAGGCTAGCATTAGAGGGTTTTTAAGTTCCATCCCGAGAAGCTCTATATCCAGCAAAATACCACCATTATTTAGAGTTTATGTAGAGACTTAAATCAACCATACGGTTGCTGAAACCCCACTCGTTATCATACCATGCAAAGACCTTACCAAAATTCCCTGTTTCACCGATTACATTTGTCAGAAGGCCATCAACAATGCTCGAATTTGGGTTTCCTATAATATCAGTGCTTACTAAAGGTTCCTCTAAATATTCAAGTATTCCCTTCAGCTCGCCCATAGAAGCCTTCTTCAATGCAGAATTTATGTCGTCTCTGCTCACCTCACTTTCAAGTTCAAATGTGAAATCTGTAATGCTGCCATCAGCCACAGGCACTCTAAGGGAAGTTCCATCGAGCTTTCCCTTAAGCTCCGGCAGCACAAGACCCGTAGCCCTTGCAGCACCCGTAGTTGAAGGTATTATATTCAAGGCCGCAGCTCTTGCACGTCTTAAATCTGTTGACTGAACATCCAGAAGACGTTGAGTTGCAGTATATGCATGACAGGTGGTCATCAAACCTTTCTTAATTCCAAAATTCTCATGAAGAACTTTTGCAACAGGAGCAAGACTGTTTGTTGTGCAGGAAGCATTGGAAATTACATTATGCTTCTCTCTGTCATATTTCTTATGATTCACACCCATAACAATAGTTATATCAGGTTCATTAGCCGGTGCAGATATTATAACCTTCCCGGCCCCTGCAGTGATATGCTTCTGAGCCTTATCCCTATCCCTGAAAAAACCTGTGCACTCGAGAACAATTTCAACGCCAAGTTCTCCCCATGGGAGATTGGCTGGTTCTCTCTCTGAGAGTACCTTTATCTCGTGTCCATCAATAATAATAGTATGTTCGTCAGCCTCAACTTCAGCTTCAAAGCGGCCGTGTACAGAATCGTGCTTTAGAAGATGAGCCAATGTATTTGCATCAGTTAAGTCGTTAATTGCAACAATTTCAAAGCTATCCATTACTCCTTTTTCATAAGCAGCCCTGAGGATATTCCTGCCTATCCTTCCAAAACCATTAAGCGCAATATTTACCATTAAAAGCCTCCTAACTTAGGGTTGTATTAAGATAGTGAACTACCCACTACTAAAGTCGTGGGCTTCCTGAGTCATAGGTCTATCTTGTGCGTGACCTCGAACAGGCATAAAATCGGTGTGTCCCAACCCTACTTTTTTCAATCCTCTATATAATATATTTATTGTAGCATTAACGTGTCTATCAAGAACTAACCCACAGTAAGGGCATTGATGTATTTTAATATTGAGGTTTTTCTTGACAATTTTACCACACCTGCTACACTCTTGAGACGTGTTTTTAGGATTTACAAAGGTTACTACTTTACCAGCCCATTCTGCCTTGTATGCAGTGAACGATTGTAACAGATTCCATGACACATCTGATATTGATTTTGCTAAATGATGATTTTTCATCATATTTTTTATCTTCAAATCTTCAAATGCTATAAAATCGTATTTCTCTACCAGCTCTTTGCTAAGTTTTTGATGAAAGTCCATTCTTTGCTGTCTGATATGTCTGTGAACCTTAGCCA
>VAOW01004816.1_pt1 | contig 18930 bp, 16 predicted proteins | sample 3393921 | NCBI WGS metagenome assembly VAOW01 (sample SAMN08290428, study PRJNA428436) | hydrothermal vent metagenome | isolation source: Deep-sea hydrothermal vent chimney | place: Indian Ocean: Southwest Indian Ridge | depth 2742 m m | reverse complement strand
TCTTTGAAAACAAGTCTCGCACTTAACAAACAAATGATACTGATTATTAACCGGTCTTTTCACAACATATACGAGCCTTCTGTTCTTTGCCTTTAAAAACGCTGAGCATTGGCACAATTACCGGTAGTAAATGATACCTTTGCAAATCATTCTATGCATAAGATATGATGCACGAAATAAAATACAAACCCATTGGCATTGTCCATTCTCCGCACAAGGAGCCTAAAGGTACGCCTATCCAATCTTCGGCGGCAACAGGTGTGAAAGCAACCGTTGAAATATTTCCGGAATTTACAGGAGGACTATCGGATTTAGAAGGTTTTTCACACATCATTATTCTGTATCATTGTCATCTGGCGGGAAAAGCATCCCTTAAAGTACGACCTTATATGGATAAAAACATGCACGGGGTTTTCTCCACAAGGGCGCCGAGCCGCCCTAACTCTATTGGACTTTCAGTGGTTCGGCTTATTTCGGTAGAGGGAAACTTACTGTACATTCAGGACGTGGACATTCTCGACGAGACACCTGTGCTGGATATCAAACCTTTTGTCCCCGAATTCGACATGCGAGAAGTTAAAAAAACAGGGTGGTTGGAAAAAAACGTCAACAAACTTCCCGAATCAAAGGATGATGGGCGGTTTCAGGAGTAAAATTCCATAAATTTTCATAGAAGCTTTAAAATCTGTTCCTCGTCCGCATTTGCAACGCGGACGTTTCTATTATTGCATTTGTAATGCAGCGGTCAAATTTTTAAAATAATGACATTGGAAATGTCTTTCAAATGCATCTCTGCATTGCAAAGGAGGATGTGGTGATAGCTATGTTGCATATATGCCGGAAAACAATAAATTTGCTTTTTTATTTAAAGGATGGCAATCAACAAGGAAGAAATTACCGGAATCATTTTGGCCGGAGGCCGTAGCAGTCGCCTTGGAAAGGATAAAGGACTGTGTGCTTTTAAGGGAAAGAGTCTGGTATCCTATGCCATTGAAATCCTGAAGCCTCTTTGCGAAAATATGATAATCTCGGCTAATTATTTTCCGGAGAAATACGCTGCTTTTGGTCTGCCTGTCGTTCCCGATGAAATACAGGGAATTGGTCCCATGGGCGGAATCCATGCCTGTCTGAAGCAATCGAAAACACAGCATAATCTTGTGCTTTCGTGTGATACGCCTTTTGTGAACACAGATGTTTTTCGACTTCTGTTAAACGAAGTGGAAAATTTTCAGGTAGTTTGTCCGGCACACGAAACATTTCTTCTGGAACCTTTAAGCGCTTACTACAACACCAACGTGCTGGGCGATTTGGAGGAAGCCATTCGTAAAAAAGAATACAAAATGATGCGGTTTTTTAAGAGAATCCGGTTTAAGTCAGTGAACATTCATGAGCAGCTGCCCTTTTTCAGTGACAATCTGTTTTTAAATCTAAACACACCCGATGATTTGGAAAAAGCGGAGGGATTAATGCAATGAGCCGGACGGCACAACAGCAGGATGACCTCTGGCTCAGGGCCGCAGTGATTGGCGGTTTGTGGGCTTCCATCGAAATTATTGTGGGAAGCTTTTTGCACAATTCACGGATTCCTTTTGCCGGTTCTATTCTCGCGTTTAACGGAACAATTTTGCTGATTGGTTTTTATCAAATCTGGCCTTATAAAGGACTGATTATCCGTGCCGGGCTGATTACGGCCATAATGAAATCCGTTTCGCCGAGTGCAATTATCCTTGGCCCCATGACGGGCATTATGCTGGAGGCTATCCTTATCGAAGGTGTCATTTATCTCCTCGGATCAAATCCCCTTGCCTACATGACAGCCGGTATTTTCAGCCTTTCCAGCGCACTGTTTCACAAAATCATCAGCCTTATTATTTATTACGGCTTTAACCTTGTCAAGATTTATGTAAACGTCATTAATTTCGGATTGAAGCAATTGCATCTTGGCCAGGCAACGGATTTACAAATTTTATGGTTCCTGCTCTCTTTTTATGTCGTTTTCGGCGCCCTGGCGGGATGGCTGGGATATGTCATTGGCCGGAAAGCCCTGAAACTGAAATCGGAGCCGGACACTATTGACCGGAATAAGGAAAAGAGCGCCCCAAAAGAGTTTTTTATTCTCGACAAAAACCGGAATACTTCGCTGTCTTTGCTGGCATTTCATGTGATAGCACTTCCCGTGGGACTACTTCTGGTGAACACTAACCACCAGCTTTGGGGTCTTGGTTTTATGGCAGTTTATACATTTCTGTTCGGATTTGTTTACCGGCGTACGTTACGGCGCTTGCGGAAACCGGTTTTCTGGTCACAGTTAGTAATCATTGTGTTACTGTCGGCCATGTTTTGGAATTTCGGGAAACCCAATCACCAATGGTTTAGCATGGTAGGCTTTCTGATTGGTTTCGAAATGCTTTTGCGGGCGCTGTTTATTGTGGTGGGTTTTTCGGCCCTCAGCGTTGAATTGCTTAACGAACATGTACGCAGTTTTCTTTACCGCATTGGCTTTGGTCGTTTTTACAAAGGTATCGGACTGGCTTTCGGCTCTTTACCTGTTATGATCGGACTGCTGCCCTCTTCAAAAGAGATTCTCCATTCTCCGGTAAAATCTTTGTTGAAACCATTGGTCATGGCGAATCAATGGCTGGAGATTTTCAGAGAGGAAAGTTGAGAGTCAGTATTATTTATTTCGTTCCGATAAACCTGAAATAATCCTTCAAAACCTGTGCATTTTCTGCTGTTGTTGTGAAAATCTCAAGCAGTGCCGGGCGATCGTTTTCACGATAAAAATCAGGCAGTTGACTTGTTAGTTCAGCTTCATTTCCCGCCTTGAAATAGCGCAGACCGAAAGCTTTGGCCAACATCTCGGCTTTCCAGTGATGGGCTGTGGCAAAAAACGGTTCTCTTTGGGCAGAGGTGTCCGGACCGGGAATAAAACGGAAAATGTCGCCACCACCGTTGTTAATGACAATAATTTTCAGGTTAGCAGTCAGGTTGTGATTTATAAGGGCATTGGAATCGTAGAAAAAACCCATATCACCGGTGATGACAGTATTGATTTTTGCTTTCGTAGCAAAGGCTGCTCCGGCTGCCGTGGAAACCTGTCCGTCGATGCCACTCACCCCGCGGTTGGAGAAATAATGGAATCTATGAATACTCCCGAAAAGCTGGGCATAGCGCACAGGTGTACTGTTTCCCAGATGCAAAATACTGTTTCCGGGTATTTCGCGAAACAATAGTTCATACACTTTCAGGTCGCACCAGCCGGTTTTCGTTAGAAAAGCTATGCTTTTTTGTAAAACCTGTTTTTTGTGTCTTTGCCAGAAACTCCTGTATTCACCCGATGTTTCGGTCAGATTTTCTTTTTCCTGTGTTAGAAAATCAGCCACATCCGCCCGAATAACGCCGGTCAGACAAAAATAGGTATTTCTTTTTTCTCCGGAAGGGGAAATGTGCCAGTGATGTTTGGCAGGATGCGCCCGCAACAGCTTTTTGATTTTTTTCGACACAATGGAAGTGCCGAAAGTAATCAGTAACTCCGGTTGAAAAGCAGCTATTTCTTCCTCCGGAATCTTCGTGATAAGGTTGTCGATTTCATCCATGAAACCAGGCGCATGGAGGTTGGAGGTGGTCTCGGTCATCACGGCAACTTGTGGTAATCCGGACAAATGGCTTAAAATGGTATTCAGCTTTTCAGAAAACTTTCCCTGGCCTGCAATGATGAGTGTTTTCCGGCTTTCGTGCCAATGCCTCAGAAAAGTTCTCCGGATATTTTCCTCCACTAACGAAAAGCCGGCGAAGGTATTCACGATTTTCCCCGCAGCCACATCTTCCACCTGTCCGTACAACGGCTCATCAAAAGGAATGTTGATGTGTACCGGCCCTGGTTCCGGAAAACGGGTTTGGTCGATGGCTTCGTTGATCAGCCGGTTGGCTTTTTTCCACTCCTCTTCCGTATTGATTTCCAACGGGAGCGAATAAGATTTTTTGATATAATTGGAAAAAACGTTTTCCTGGCGGATGGTTTGCCCGTCGCCTATATCAATGAGTTCCGATGGTCGGTCGGCCGTCAAAATTAACAATGGTATTTTTTGATAATAGGCCTCCGCAATAGCAGGAGCATAGTTAAGAACAGCGCTGCCGGAGGTGCAGGCAATGGCTGCCGCACGTTGTTTTTGCTGTGCCATGCCGAGGGCAAAGAAGGCGGCACTTCGTTCGTCCACAATGCTTAGAGCTTCAATATCCGGATGTTGGGTGAAGGCAATAATCAAAGGAGCATTGCGCGAGCCGGGTGAAAGCACAATTTCCCGAAGTCCCTTTTTTACAAAAAGATCGGCGAGCAGACCGGCCGTTTTTTTATCTGATGTCATGGGGCAAAGTTCCGTAATTTTTCTACAACCGACAAGAGTGTGGCGGCTTTGTCTTCGGTTTCCTGCCACTCTTTTTCCGGAACGGAACCGGCAGTAAGTCCGCCGCCCACGTAAAGCGCCAGTTTTTCGTTGAAAAATTCGGCACAACGCAGGTTTACAAAGAGATGCGAATGATTTTCCATTTGCCAGGGACCAAGAAAGCCGGTATAAAACCGGCGTGTATGTTGTTCGGTTTCGGCAATCATCTGCGAGGCTTTTTCTTTGGGCAAACCACAAACAGCCGGCGTTGGATGCAACAGACTAACGAGATAACCTGTTTTATTCTGTAAAATGGCCGCGGGTATCCTGAACCGGGTACAAATGTGCGCCAGGCTGCCGGCAAAAACGGTTTCTTCCGGATATTTTATTGTATTTTTCAGGTGCAAGCTGTTTATTTGTTCTTCCACAAACCGGGTTACAAATGCCTGTTCGCGCTTTTCTTTTTCGCCCCAGTGAACCATCTCACCCTTTTCCGGTCGTTTTTGAGTACCGGCCAAAGCCATGGTCTCGTAAAATTCTCCGTTGCGACTCAGCAGTGTTTCCGGTGTGGCACCGGCCCACAAACCTTTGCCGGGCAGGTAAAACAGGTAAACAAAAGCCTGCGGATAACTTTGCTGAAACATTTCATAAAAAACATCGAAATCAAAAGTCTGCGGCAACGGTTTTTCCAACACACGTGACAGGACTACTTTTTGTACTTCGCCATCTTTTATTCGCCAAACAAGTCGCTTAACCTGTTGCAGATAGGTGTCTTTATCAACAACCACATTTCCGGTTTTTGCATACCTGAAATTTTTGTCGGGCAATGAGGATAAAACGGCGGAGAGTTTTTCCGTTTCAGCCTTGTTACAGGCAATAAAATCGGGTTCTATCAAACAGGCTTTTCGGGTTTTATAAATATCAAACGGAGCCACCACAAATCCTTTTTGTTCCTCTAGCTGCCCCAATGAAAATTCTCTTGCCGGGCATGTCTGCAAAACATAAACCGGAGCCTGTTCTTCGGGAAGCCGGTAAACGGCAAAAGGCAGGTCTTTGGAAAGCAACTCTCGGATAAACATCAGATATTGAATTTTATTGGTCTCTTTTTTTGACCACAAAAATTGCTATACGGCAGGTGGAAATCAGGCGGCTATTTTCGTCTTTTATGTCCACATTCCAAATGTGTGAGGTGCGGCCGCGATGCATGATTTCTGCTTCGCCAATAACCCAGCCGCTGCGGGCGCTACGCACATGGTCGGCAGAAACATGCTGTCCTTTCACGTCAAATTTTTCACGATCCACCATCAGCGCCGAGCCGATGCTGGCCAGTGTTTCGGCCAGTGCCAGTGTGGCCCCGCCGTGCAAAATCCGCATGGGCTGAAATGTCCTTTCGTCCACCGGCATACGCGCTTTCATGTATCCGGTGCGTGCTTCGAGATATTCAATGCCAAGCTGCTCCATGAGTGTTCCTTTGTTCATTTCGGCCAGCGCTGTCAAATCAAAAGTTTCCTGTTCCATGGTTTCAATTTAATAGCAAAGATACGGTTTTTCGGCGTGTTTCCTGGTGCGGGGAAGAAATCCCAAAAACAAATTGCAAAATTCAAATCTCAAAAAACAAATAAATCTCAATATCGAATTTCCAATTTTCCAAACAATAAGAGGTTGTGTATTCCCGATTTTGGTTTTGGTGCTTATTTGCTTTTTGTGATTTGGTGCCTGAAATTTTGCCTGGTTACTGTACTAATTGTTTGGTATCAACCTGAATGGGCCTGTTTTTCTGAAAGTTGCACAACGTCGGTTTCTTTAATTCAGCAAAAGAGAGGTATTTACTAAGCAGACGAAGCAATTTCATTATGTTTATGAATGGTGAAATAAAAAAAGCTGATTATCTGATGTTAGTAGATCTACAGATTATCATCCCCGTTTTATTCCTTTCATTTTTATACTAACTTTGTAACATGGCAAAAACAAAAACAACTTTCTTCTGTCAAAACTGTGGTTACCAGGCCTCCAAATGGTTAGGAAAATGCCCGGCCTGCGGCGAGTGGAACACTTTTGTGGAGGAGGTCGTCAGTAAGACAGACGATAAAAAACGCGGCATAAAAAAAGGCAAAAAGAAACCAAAACCGGTTTCCATCGGACAAATCACTTCCGAGAAAGAAGAACGCATCGACACCCGCAATGCCGAACTGAACCGTGTGCTCGGCGGAGGACTGGTTAGTGGTTCGGTGGTGCTCATTGGCGGAGAACCGGGTATTGGAAAATCGACGCTGCTTTTGCAAACCGCACTGAACATGAAAGGGTTGCGAATTTTATATGTTTCGGGCGAAGAGAGCCAGCAACAAATAAAAATGCGTGCAGACCGCATAGGCATTGAGAATCCATCCTGCTTTATCCTCAACGAGACTTTTACCACCGACATTTTTAAACAGATAGAAGTCGTGGAACCCGATGTGCTGATTATTGATTCCATCCAAACGCTTTACACTGACACGCTGGAATCTTCTCCGGGCAGCATTTCGCAAATCCGCGAAACCGCCGGTGAGCTGATGCGATTTGCCAAGACTACGTATGTGCCCGTTTTGCTCATCGGCCATATCACAAAAGACGGCAACCTTGCCGGCCCCAAAGTACTGGAACACATGGTGGATACCGTTTTGCAATTTGAAGGCGACCGCCATTACGGATTCCGAATTTTACGATCCATGAAAAACCGCTTTGGCTCCACTTCGGAATTGGGCATTTTTGAGATGCATACCGGTGGCTTACGTGAGATAAGCAATCCCAGCGAAGTATTGCTGTCGCAACGCGATGAAGCTACCAGCGGCGTAGCTATTGCCGCCATGATTGAAGGGCAGCGTCCCATGCTGGTGGAAACACAGGCGTTGGTAACCAGCGCCGCTTACGGTACGCCGCAGCGTTCTTCCACCGGTTTCGACCTGCGTCGCCTAAACATGCTTCTGGCCGTTCTTGAAAAAAGAAGCGGTTTCAAGTTTGGAAGCAAAGATGTCTTTTTGAACATCGCCGGCGGCATACGCGTGGACGATCCGGCCATCGACCTCGCTGTTGTGGCGGCCATCCTTTCGTCATCCGAAGATATTGCCATCGAAAACAATGTCTGCTTTGCCGCCGAAGTAGGCCTTTCGGGAGAAATCAGAGCTGTAGCCCACATCGAAAACCGCATCCTCGAAGCTGATAAACTGGGCTTTAAAAAAATTATTATCTCCAAATTCAACCTCAAAGGCCTTGACACAAAACGTTATAAAATTGATGTGGTTGGTCTGAACAAAACCGAAGACCTGCTGCGGGAATTGTTCGGATAAATAACTACCAATATAAAATCGGCCACTGTCATCTAGGCTATTTCTAATATTTGTATGTGTTTTGGCAGAATATTATATGTCCTTGTTAAGATTGATAAAGTTTGAAAGGATTGAATAAGGTTGTCAATCAATCCTTTCAATCTCTTTTTCAATCCTTCTTCTAACTCCTCCATGTTGAGCATTAACAAGATTAATCATTGGATGATTTTCGATTAGCTTTTTTATAAACCAGTCCTATAATAATCAAAATGATGGTTACCCCTATAAATATCCAAACAGCAAGAGCAAAGAATTGTCTGGCTGGCGGGAAAGACATAATTTTTGCACGGTTAACATCATTTAAATGTAGGATGTAGGCTTCTATACTCGCTATTTCCGGCTGAGATAAAGCATGTGAGTCACCATAGTCAACCATTTTTAAAGCAGGGCGAGGTCCGGCAGGGACCGATCCATGTTGGATAAACCGGTCAATATTATTGGCAAATTTTTGAGGATTATTACTGAATAACACCTTATCTATGGGGTTTAATCGGGGAACTTTGCCTAAGAAAGACCCTGGATTACCGATACCTCCCGTTCCATTTATCCCGTGACAGGATTCACAATTATTTCTATATAATATACCACCGAGATCAACATTTCCAATAATTGAAGCTGCTTCTCCGGGATGTCCCAGTTTTTCTAACGTTTTTGCAGTACTGGCCTGCCGGGAATATTTATTTTTGTGTTGAGGTTGAGTTTTTACCAGCCCCTTTTTGTTCTGTAAAAGATGTCCGGGAAGGGAATTGGTTTTATTAGAAGGAGAAGGGGGAAGTAATTTCGGATGCGGACTTAATAAATAAGCTGTCAATTCACTTAGTTGAGTACTGGAAAAATTGGTATAGCTGGGCATTATTGAATTCTTATTATGACTTTTTGAGTCAACAATTTGTGCAGTTAGCCACTTTCTGGAACGTCCTTTATTATACTCGTTGGTTAAGTTCGGGCCTATTTTCCCACCAACACCGCTAATAGTATGGCAAGCAGTACAACTATTGGTTTCAAATATTTTTTGCCCCAGGATTGCTTCGGGGGATAATTTTATAACTTTGTTTTTCTTTTTCTTTTTGATAATAGCCGAAGCCTGTTTGGAGGTTCCTTTGTTTTTAGTTCCCGGTGGTTTACTGTAGTATCCTAATAAGGTAAAAACGAAAATAAAAGTCACCAGGAGAAAGCCGCCAATCATCATTCTCAATCGTTTGACCGGGTTGTGTGTTTTCTTCCGATCAATAAAAGGTACCAGAATAAAGATTAATAAGAGAAGGGAAGGGATACCTACAGTACCAATTACTTCTGCTGACCCGGCAAAACTTTTTATTAATTGGTACAAAAACAAAAAGTTCCATTCCGGCTTCGGTAGAAAAGCTGCATCACCAGGGTCAGCGGGACCTGTAAAAGGAGCGGGAAAGTAAGCCGAAAGCCCTATTAATAATAAAAATATTAATCCGCTTACCATCAGGTCCTTGGCCACTTGGTCAGGCCAAAAATTTCCTATTTTCGTTCGCTTTGATTCATTCCAGGGACCAACACTGCCAAACTTTCTAAAGGCCATAAGATGGAACGCAACAAGTAAAAAGGTAATCCCGGGAAGAATGGCAACATGGAATACGAAAAATCTGGAAAGGGTTAATTGGCTCATCGCAAATCCGCCTCTTAAGAAATTAATTATAAAATGGCCAATAAGAGGTACTGTGCCCGCCATACTGGTACCCACTTCAGCTGCCCAATATCCTCTCTCATCCCAAGGTAATGCTGCGCCGGTAAAAATTAAACCGACTGTTAATAATAATAACAAAATCCCAAAAATCCAAGTGAGTTCACGGGGTTTTTTATAAGCTCCCCATACAAAAACACGAATCATATGTAATGCTATCAATATGGTCATAAGGTTGGCTCCCCAATAATGAATGCCTTGTATCAGCCAGCCATAAGGGACAAATATGCGGAAATAACTTAAACTATCATAAGCATGATCAATGGTAGGCACATAATAAAATAGTTGCCATACCCCTGTAATTACCTGTAATGCGAATATAAATAATGTAGCGCTTCCAAGTGTGAAGAAAAAGCTGGATCCTCCGGGAATCTTTTCGTCAAAAGCAGAATTAAACATACCTTCGAGAGAAAATCTGTTGTTTACCCAATCGTAAAGTTTTGATTTCATTTTGTTAATTTCAAATATTTATTTAATATCCAATTATTATCTTTTGAGGTATTCCCACTTCAAATCGTTCGTATAATACATATAACATATCATCGCTTTTGACTTCGGTGGGCAAAGTATCCAACCCCCTTGGTGCCGGGCCGGATACAACCTTTCCTTCAATCGTAAAAATACTGTTATGACAGGGGCAAATAAATAATTCCCTTTCCTGATTCCAATCGTAACGACAGCCAAGGTGAGGGCAGATGGGGGAAAAAGTAGTTAACTCACTGCTCGATTTTTTTACCACCCACACATCTTCCTGTTTAATGGTTTTAAGATATGCATCCCGATCTGTTTTTGTAAAATTAAATTTAGACGGTTTTTTAACCGGGGAGAATGAATTAGGAATATTTCTGATCGGCACTAATTTCGAATACACCTTATCGGCAAAAACTTTTCCTTTACTAACTATAGAATCAATTAAAGGATATCCTAACAAAAATGTAATGGCTGTTCCGATACCAATAGTGGCTGCTTTAAAAAAATTACGTCTCGAAAGTTTCTTATCATTATTATCGTTGTTTTCCATAATAAAATTTAATTATTTATTGAAAATTATTAGTCCGATTTTTATTTTTTTATCAAAATATAATTTAAAGATATTTTGCCTTTACGGGCCTATATGTGACAAAAGTCACATAAGGTTTCTCGTAGTTCAAAGCGTATCGTTTTAAATAAGTGGTCTAAAGTTAAATAAAGACTTGTTTATAATTTTTCTAAATTAATCTGTATTATTTCAACAATAAACTCTAAGTAATTGTAAATAAAGCCAAAAGGATTAAAAAAGATGTTTTTATCAAATTTTATAACTAAGTTTTAAAGGAATCTATAAAGGATTTCCTGTAAAAGTATAAATATTTTTATGTGATTTTATCTATAATTAATGACACTTTTTCTGCTTATTTAAAAATATTCTTACATTTTGTGCAAAATTAATAAATCTTTTAACAATGTATAAATTATATCCGTATCAGTTGAAAAAAATCCTTTATTTGAAGCCCCCGCACCTGAAAACAGCGGTTAAGTTGTAAATTTTCGCCTGAATAGTATCGGGAAAAGAAATCTATATACCTATACTTATTGATAAAAGAATAATTCCTGTTTTGAGAAAAAACTTTTGTAATCTCTTGTTCTTATACGCTTTACATAAACATTAAAAAGAAATTTAAAAAAATAAACGGGAAAATTTATTGAATACTAAGATAGATTTGTGAACGATATTTTCACCTTTGCATCTTATACCTGCAATCATAACAAGTTAAATTTCAAGATTGTCCGGGTTCCCGCCTCAAGGTGAGATATGAAAATTCCCGCAAACACATCCCGGAAACCACCATCCTGTATTCTGTCTCACAAAAATGATACTTTGGCCGGCTGTTTTTCTCCTAACCATCCGACACAAGCCATACCGCCCTTGCTCCTATCCCCGTATGAAATTAAATTCCATTACCTTTTAAGTTAAAAATAAAATTATCTTTAACGGAAAGAAAAAATAATCCCGAACAAAACAGAAATTATCCTAATTTTGTGAAATTATTCACATGGACAAATACAAGCAAAATGATTAAAAAACTGGATGATTTATTTACCGTGTTAAAAGCACGGAAAAGTAAAAGACTCGTGGTAGCTTTTGCCAATGACGTACACAGCATAAGTGCGGTAAGTAAAGCAGTTGATATGGGTATTGTTGAGGCTACTTTAGTAGGAAACCCGGAGCTGATAAAAACAGTCTGTTCCGAAAAAAATATTAATATTCGAAAATTTGAGATTGTTCATGTAGAAGAAGAAATGGCTGCAGCCCGCAAAGCGGTGTCTTTGATAAACGGAGGCAAAGGCGAGATACTGATGAAAGGTCTGGTAAGTACCGACAAATATATGCGGGCTATTCTGAATAAGGAAAACGGACTGATGATGCCCGGTTCTATTCTGAGTCATGTAACGGTAATGGAAACCCCCAACTATCACAAATTACTGATTATAGGAGATGTAGCCATTATTCCACTGCCCGAATTAAAGGAAAAAATTGCCATTACCAACTATCTTATTCAAGTGGCACATGCCTTGGGAAATCCATTGCCCAAAGTGGCCGTGCTGGCGGCTACCGAACAGGTTATGCCCAAAATGCCTGCCTGTGTGGATGCTGCTTTAATTTCAAAAATGGCTGACCGCGGTCAGATAAAAGGTGCACTGGTGGAAGGCCCGCTGGCTTTGGATGTGGCCATTGACAAAGAAAGTGCTGACATTAAGAAACTGAAAGGCGAAGTGATGGGAGATGCCGACTGTCTGGTTTTCCCTAACATCGAATCGGGTAATGTGTTTTACAAAGCCAACACCAAACTGGCCAACGGCGAACAGGGAGCTATCGTTGTCGGAGCTAAAGTACCGGCAGTACTTTCTTCACGTGGCGACAGCATAAAAACAAAATTATACTCCATTGCCTTGGCTGCTATTTCAGCGAAATAATTGTACTTTTGCCGCCCGAAATAAAGAGCGTTAACCCTCCAGCTATGAATGAAGAAATCAGGATATTAGCCATTAACCCGGGATCGACCTCCACAAAAATTGCGGTATATATCGGGACCAGTCCTGTTTTCATCCAAACCATTCGCCATACTGCCGAAAAGCTGGCTCCTTTCAAAATTATCACCGAACAATTTGAATTCCGTAAGCAGTTGATTATCGACGAACTGAAATCCGCAGATATCCGTCTGGATTTAATCAGGGTGGTTATGGGTCGTGGCGGATTGCTTAAGCCGGTGGAATCGGGTGTTTTTGAGGTAAATCAAAAAATGCTGGATGACCTGCGTTCATGCAAATACGGCGAACATGCCAGTAACCTTGGTGGGCTGATTGCTTTTGATATTGCCCGTTCGCTCCCCAATGCAAAATCGTACATCACAAATCCTGTAGTGGTAGACGAGCTAAATGATCTGGCACGTTTTTCAGGGCATCCGTTGTTGCCAAGACGTTCCATTTTTCATGCCTTAAATCAAAAAGCTGTTGCACGCCAGCATGCTAAATCGATTATGCGTAAATATGATGACTTGAACTTAATAGTCGTTCATTTGGGTGGAGGCATTACTGTTGGTGCGCATAAAAAAGGCCGGGTAGTAGATGTAAACCAGGGGCTGGATGGCGATGGCCCCTTTTCGCCGGAACGTACAGGCAGTTTACCGGTAGGCGATTTGGCAAGGCTTTGTTTTAGCGGAAAATACACGCTGCCACAGGTTGAAAAAATGATTAAGGGCGAAGGTGGTCTTGTAGCTTATTTGGGAACCAATAGTGCGTACGAGGTAGAACAACGGGCATCCAAAGGAGATGAGAAAGCAAAAATGACCTATGATGCCATGGCCTACCAGGTAGCCAAGGAAGTGGGAGCAATGGGGGCTGTTCTGAAATATGAGATTGATGGTATTTTAATTACCGGAGGTATCGCCCACGACAAATATTTTGTCAATCAGATTATCTCCTATATTCACCGGATAGCTCCGGTTCATGTTTATCCCGGAGAAGATGAGATGAAAGCCCTGGCCATGAATGGCCTGCGCGTAATAACAGGGGCCGTTCAACCAAAAATATATCAATGAATCACACTTTCTAAGGCAGTTGTTTTGGTTTGCCATCAACATCCATACCCATACCAAACTTTTTACTTTTGCCATTAGCCTTGTAAATTCTATCTTTGCAAAAATTTTTAAACAAAAAATCAATGCAGCAGTTGAGCGAACAGGAACTTGTCAGGCGCAATGCTTTGGACGAATTGAAGAAGTTAGGTATCAATCCCTACCCGCAGGCAGCGTATATGGTAAGTACTTATGCAAAAAATGTTTTGGAGCAGTTCCCCAAAGACAACAGCCTTTTCCGGGAGGTAAGTATGGCAGGCCGAATTATGAGCCGGCGGATTATGGGAGCCGCCTCTTTCACCGAGCTTATGGACTCGACGGGGCGTATTCAGCTCTATTTTAAACGCGATGACATTTGTCCGGGCGAAGATAAAACCATGTACAACACGGTGTTCAAACGGCTGCTGGATATTGGTGATTTTATAGGGGTGAAAGGTTTTATCTTCACCACAAAAGTGGGTGAAATCACGGTGCATGTTACCGAATTTACGGTGCTGGCTAAGTCGCTGCGCCCACTACCCATTGTAAAAGAAAAAGATGGTAAGATTTTCGATGCTTTTACCGATCCCGACCAGCGTTATCGTCAGCGCTATGTGGATTTGGTGGTCAACGAGTCTGTGCGCGACATTTTTATAAAGCGGGCACAGGTGCTTCGTTCCATGCGCGAATTTCTGAACGGCAAAGGTTATCTAGAAGTGGAAACACCGATTCTTCAGCCTATTCCGGGTGGTGCAGCAGCACGTCCGTTTATTACGCATCACAATGCGCTGGACATTCCGTTGTATTTGCGCATTGCCAACGAACTTTATCTGAAACGACTGATTGTAGGCGGATATGAAGGGGTTTTTGAATTTGCCAAAGACTTCCGTAACGAGGGGATGGACCGTTTCCATAATCCGGAGTTTACGCAAATGGAAGTGTATGTGGCTTACAAAGATTATCTGTGGATGATGGAAACCACGGAAACTATGGTAGAAAAAATTGTCCGCGACCTGCACGGGACTACCAGCTTTCGGGTTGGCAAAAACATCATCGACTTCAAAGCGCCTTTTAAACGCATTAGCATCCTCGATGCCATTAAAGAAAACACGGATATCGATGTGAGCGGCATGAATGAAACGGAGTTGCGCGAGGTATGCAAAAAATTAGACATCGAAACTGATCCCTCCATGGGAAAAGGCAAGCTAATCGATGAAATTTTCGGTGAGAAATGTGAACCTAATTATATTCAGCCTGTTTTTATTACCGATTATCCGGTGGAGATGTCGCCTTTGTGCAAAAGACATCGCGACAATCCGGAGCTGACGGAACGTTTTGAACTGATGGTGAACGGCAAAGAACTTGCCAACGCCTATACCGAGCTGAACGACCCCATCGACCAGCGGTTGCGTTTTGAGGAACAGGTGCGTCTCGCTGAGAAGGGTGACGACGAAGCCATGTATATCGATTACGATTTCCTGCGGGCACTGGAATACGGCATGCCGCCTACCTCGGGCATGGGCATTGGCATCGACCGGCTGGTGATGCTTTTGACCAACCAACCTTCTATTCAGGAAGTGTTGTTCTTTCCGCAAATGCGGCCTGAAAAACCGGCCAAAACTTACGGCCCCGAAGATTTTGTGGCTGCAGGTATTGATGTTGGCTGGGCGGAACATATAATCAAAGCCGGCTTCTCAAAACCTGAAGAACTAACCGGCATGAAAGCCACTGCTATTCAGCAAAAACTGAACGGTTACCGCAAAAAAAACAAGCTCAACATTCCGGCTGTTCAGTTAGAAGAAATTCAGCAATGGCTTGAGAGAATGTGAGAATGTGAGAATGTGGAAATGTGAAAATGTGAAAATCAGAGTTTAACATAAGCAAAAATCAAATAACAATCCATTGTTAATATCTTCTTACTCACAGAATCTCCACATCCTTTTTATTCTTTTATTTTTAAACTTCAGTTGGGCTTAAACTATTTCTTTCAAATAATGAAGGCTATGATTACGAAAAATAGATACTTCTTCAATCTTTTTTTACTGACAGTTATATTGTTTCCGGTTATCTCTTTACAGGCGCAGGAAATAGTCCCTAAAGGTTTCACCCCTTACTGGCAAGTCAATGTTAATGGAGGAACCAGCCTTTTTTTTGGAGATATCAAAGAAAATCCCATTATACCCCTGAGCAATAACAACAACGAATGGCGACTCGGGGGCGGACTAATTGTCGGCTATCAGTTTACACACGTTTTCGGCATACGCGGACAAGCATTATACGGCCAGTTGGCTGGCACAAAACGATCATTAGATCGTTATTTTGAAGGCGATTACATTGAATTCAATCTGAACACCACCATCGATTTGAATAATCTGTTTGGCAGAAAACGGTCGGATCGTTTGGTTAGCGCCTATCTACTGGTTGGTGTAGGTATTACAAATTATAATTCGACTTTTTACAACCTGTCCACAGGGACAAAAATCGGATATATCGGTTTCGGGAGCGGATCAGGAATAAAAGGGCGTACACTGGAAGGTATTCTTATGGGCGGTGTCGGGGTAAATTTCCGGCTTAACAACCGGCTTGCCATTAATTTTGAAACAGCCAATCGCATTATGAATTCGGATAAAATGGATGGCTGGGTAAAGAATTTTAAATATGATGTTTACAACTACACTTCTTTAGGCCTGTCTTACAAATTCGGGAGAAGAAAGATAAAATCTGTTCAGGAAACTCCTGTTATATATCAAAATGTACAAGAGGTATCTCCCGGAAGACGGGAACCGGGAAAATCTAAAAAACCCTATACGGTTGAAATGCAGCCGTTGATGCCTCCGGCAACATCAAACACCGCAAAAATGGAGGCTCGGCCAGAAAAGCAGTTGGCACCGGTGCAAAAAGCACAGAAACAAATTTCTCAAATACATGTAACGCCACCACCCCCGAGGCCAATTCTCGAATACAGAGTACAAATCCGGGCAAAATACGGACAGCCCATTTCTATTGCCTTGCTTAGCAAAAAATACGGCTTATCGCAAAACGAAATCAGAGGAGATAAGCACAACGGATATTACATCTATACCGTTGGTTCTTACCAGACTTATGAACAGGCACGTACCCGCCGCGATATATTACGAAAACGTTTTGGAATAAGCGATGCTTTTGTGGTTGCATTCAAAAATGGATATCGTTTGGATAAATTACCGTAATTTGCACTAAAATTTTTATCAAATGTGGCATAGTGACTGGGATTATGATCCGGAGAAAGACAAAATACCAAGAAACATCACCATAATTATCGTGATTGCTTCCATAGCAGCAGCAGTTTATCTCTCTTTCGTTTTGGTTTAAAAAAATCTCTAAAGGGGAGTATATAAACTTTTAACTTTTGTTTACTATAAAATGGCTTAATAACAAATTATTATTCTTCCGCATAAAGGATGTTTTACGTATTTTTGTCCTTTGAGAAAAACAAAATAACAGGTTTATTATGAACACATTTTTTTTACAGCAGGCCGGATGGATTGGCACACCGGAAATTGCCCTCATTGTTTTAGCTATTGTTCTTCTTTTTGGCGGACGAAAGATTCCCGAATTGATGCGTGGTATCGGTAAAGGAGTGAAAGAATTTAAAGAAGGGATCAACGAAGAGCCCACTAAAAAGGATGATGAAACCGGAAAAACCTCTGAAAAGAACAAATAAAATCTTTAAGATTTGGGGTTTTGAAATGGTATAATGAATATATGTCGTAGGCATTTATTTGTGAAAGTAGATTAAATTTCTAATAATAATTTATTACGGTTGTTGTTTTAGTACGTTTGAATTGAAATTACAGTTATCCTTAAAGCAGGAAGAGGAAAAAGGAGAATGAAAAAAATTATATTTGCAGTTATTGTTACTGTTTTGGCTTTGGGTCAAACAAAAGTTTTTAGCCAAAACACGAATAATGTTCAGGCAACAGATACCACCCGTTTATTAGAAACAGACACCAAGGATCTTGCCGGTGACAGCCTGTTAAACGAAGACAGTCTGGAAAAAGATTTACCATCTTTTCGAGATACATTAGTACTACCTGCATCTCTTGGCATGATGGATCGTATTAACGACAGTATTCACAAAACAAGAAGGTACCATGGGCATTTGCTCATCAGCGATTCGCCATTGGTACGTGCTCTTGATAGTCTTGCTTATGTGAAATTCTATAAAAGAGGCTTTTTGATTGAGGATACTGCCTCCGAAAAGAATTCAAAATTCAAACCCGGCCAAATTCCGGTTTATCCCGATTCGGTTTATGCCAAACGCATTGCTATTTTAAACGCTGAAACACCTATTGAGATGGTTTACAACAAGCCGGTGAAGGCTTTTATTCATCTTTATGCGGTAAAAAAACGACTGCTTACGGAAAAGGTTCTGGGACTTTCGGAGATTTACTTTCCGATGATTGAGCAACTTCTGGACCAATACAACCTGCCGCTTGAGCTGAAATATCTCGCTGTGGTTGAGTCGGCGTTAAATCCTGCCGCCGGGTCCGACAAAGGGGCCAAAGGACTGTGGCAGTTTATGTACGGTACCGGAAAGATTTACGGATTAAAAGTTACTTCTCTCGTTGATGAACGTTACAATCCTTATAAAGCCACGGTTGCTGCTTGTGAATACCTGAAAGATTTGTACGGTATTTACGGAAGCTGGTCGTTAGCGCTTGCAGCTTATAACTCGGGAACGGGTAGTGTAAACCGAGCCATCAGAAGAGCTGGCGGCACCAAGAATTATTGGGCTATCTGGCCCTTTTTACCCCGGGAAACGAGAGGATATGTACCCGCTTTTATTGCCGTAGATTACATTATGCATTATGCCACCGCTCATAACCTCTACCCTATGCGACCCGGTATTTTTTATTATGATATCGACACGGTAACCGTTCATGATGCGCTCTCCTTTGGTCAGCTTCACGAAATGCTCGGAATACCTCTTGATGAGCTGAAATTCTTAAATCCGCAATTTAAACTGGGGATTATCCCTGCTGTCAATGGCAAAACTTATACTCTGCGGATACCCCGCCAGTTTACCGATGATTTTTTAAATAACAAAAAAGCACTGTACGCTTTTAAAACTAAACGAGGCATTGCACGTGAAAAACTACTGGCAGAGATAAAAAGAGCCGGAGACAGAGATATAGTCATTGTGCACAGTGGCGAAAACCTGGGAATTATTGCCAGGCGTTATCATGTTTATATCAGCCAGCTGATGCGCTGGAACAGGCTACGCAGCAGCAGAATCTATCCCCGACAGAGATTAATTGTCTATGGCGCCGATAGCCGCCGGTTTTATCAAAAAGCCTCAGCCCACATTACCAGATCTAAAGCCAGAATCATATATA
>VAOW01045559.1_pt1 | contig 19261 bp, 20 predicted proteins | sample 3393921 | NCBI WGS metagenome assembly VAOW01 (sample SAMN08290428, study PRJNA428436) | hydrothermal vent metagenome | isolation source: Deep-sea hydrothermal vent chimney | place: Indian Ocean: Southwest Indian Ridge | depth 2742 m m | reverse complement strand
GGATTCCTCTCTCTGGTTTCCGGAAAAACCAAAGTCTGCCCGGTGGCTCCATCTCTGTCAGAGATGATTTCCACTTTTACAGAAGACATGCTGCACTAACTGACGCTGGGAGGGTTTGAAAGAACTCTTTGACCAGAGAAATCACACATGAATCTGACGAACAAGCTTTATGCGGGCTATTACTGTATAATCGGTAAACTATTCCGCGCCTCAAAGGCGCCTTGCAGATTAACACCTGATTTATGCCTATATTACCGTCATTTGCCGACCTTGGTCTGGCAACCCCCATCCTGAAAGCCGTTGCCGATTCCGGATACGAAACGCCTTCCCCGATCCAGGCTGAGAGCATTCCACCGCTGCTGGCCGGCCACGATGTCATCGGGATGGCCCAGACCGGGACGGGGAAAACTGCAGCATTTGCCTTGCCTTTACTGAGTCGGCTTGACCCTACCCTGCGTACCCCGCAGATCCTGGTTCTTACGCCCACACGGGAGTTGGCTATTCAGGTCGCGGAAGCCATGCAGAGTTATGCTCGTCATCTACCAAACTTCCATGTCCTGCCCATTTATGGCGGTCAGGCCATGCAGATACAGCTGCGCCAACTACGTCGAGGCGCTCAGGTCATCGTAGGTACCCCGGGGCGCATCCAGGACCATTTGCGCCGTAAAAGCCTGGAGCTCAACCAATTGCGGGCGGTCGTACTCGATGAGGCGGACGAAATGTTGCGTATGGGATTCATCGACGATGTTGAGCAGATTCTCGAACATACGCCCGCAGATCGCCAGATTGCCCTTTTTTCTGCCACCATACCCGCCCCCATCCGGAAAATTGCGGGTAAACATCTGCACAAACCAGTGGAAATCCGAATTCGGACAAAAACTGCTACAGTTAAAGCCACCCGCCAGCGTTACTGGCTAGTGGAGGGTACACATAAGCTCGATGCCTTGACTCGCATTCTCGAAGTTGAGGAAACCGATGCACTGATTATTTTTGTCCGGACCAAAAATGCCACAACTGAACTGGCTGAAAAACTTGGAGCACGTGGTTTCGAAGCAACAGCGCTTAATGGCGATATAAACCAAGCTCAGCGGGAGAAAACTATTGAACGCCTCAAACGTGGTGAACTGGATATTGTGATCGCCACTGATGTAGCTGCCCGCGGTCTTGACGTAGCGCGCGTCAGCCATGTGATCAATTATGACATTCCTTATGATCCTGAAAGCTATGTACACCGCATTGGACGTACAGGAAGGGCGGGGCGCACTGGTGATGCTATCTTGTTTGTGGCGCATCGCGAAAAACGCATGCTGCGAACCATAGAGCGCGCCACCGGACAAACCATCGAACCTATGCGTTTGCCCAACCGGGCTGACATTACCGATCGCCGTACGACTCGATTCAAAGCCCAGATTCAAGAAACACTGGGCACTCAGAACCTGGATTTCTTTCGCACCCTGGCAGTCGATGCCGCTGCGGAAAACGGCGTAGATTCTAATGATATCGCCGCTGCGCTGGCCTATCTGTTGCAGCGCGAGCAACCGCTGGTTCCGGAGCTGGCGGAAATTGAGGTCAAGCCTCAGGCTAAAGTGCGGGAAAAACACAAGCGCAACGCTGACGACGGAGACATCGTGCGCTATCGACTGGAAGTAGGCAAATCCCACGGTGTCGAACCGCGCCATATCGTCGGTGCTATCGCCAATGAAGCCGGAATAGAGAGTCAATACATTGGTGCAATCCGCATCCATGACCGCTATACCACGGTTGATTTGCCAGCAAGCATGCCCAATGAGGTCTTCCAGCATTTACAGAAAGTCTGGGTGTGTGGCCAACAGCTCGGGCTTAGTAAACCGGAACGGGGTCAAACTGTACCGGGTAGCAGCAAGATACGTCCGCAAAGAACGCTAAGCAAGCACCGGCAATCCGCTCAGCAGGGCAATGATGGCTCCCGCAAAAGCCGGCGCTGAGGTACGACCTTCAGGATAACCATTCTCATGTCAGGACATTCGACTCACTCGGGCGTCCCTGATACAGGCATTGTAGTGTTCTGGCCAGAAGGATCTCACGACATTACCCTTGCCTTCAACCAATTGCTCAAATCCATTATTTCCTCATTATTCACGCTATGGGCAATCGGGTAGGCATGCCATGCGACCGGGGAACCTACCCCTTCCAGCCGCTGCCGGCTCTGCTCACCGAACTGGAACGGGATCACCGGATCGAGCTCTCCATGTGCCTGAAAGATAGGTGGCTGCTGCTTGATCACCGAAGGTGGAAGATAATACCCGGATAGCGCGACCAACCCGGCCAGTGATACGTCCATGCTCAGACCAGTCAATAGCGCCATGACAGCCCCCTGGGAAAAACCACCCAGGAAAAGCTTTCCACCCGCAGGTAAGCGCGCTGCCTCTGCCAGCATTAGTTCGCAAATAAGTCGCTGGGAGACCACGACATCTACCATATTCTCTCGCTGATCGGAGTCACGGTAAATAAAATTATACCAGGCACGCATGGGTGCCCCGTCGCTCATCGTGACCGACCGAATCGGTGCATGGGGAAGAACCAGCCGCAATCCCACGCCGGGTGGCAAATCGAGCCAATTCAGCAAATCCCCGAAGTCATGGCCATCGGCACCTAGCCCATGAAGCCAGACCAGCGTGTGTATGGGGGTTTTCTGGTTTTCGCGGACAAGATATTCGAGGGTTGTCATTATACCCACACCAAAGAGATAGGTTTGTTTCTGCGCAATATGCGCCTGACTGATATAATCGCCTGATTTTGGCGCATTGGGAAGTCCTCACTTTGACTGGCTCCCGGATTACCATCCCGGTTTATCATCTTTCTATCGTTGTCCCCTTATTCAATGAGGCGGGCAACGTCGCTCCATTGGTAGCACGCATCCATGAGGCGCTGACTGAATTCCGGGTACCCTGGGAGCTGATTCTCATCGACGACGGATCCGGTGACGTTACTGTCAAACGCTTGCATGAGGAAGCACGCCATTACGGCCAGCATGTACGAGTCATTGAACTGATGCGTAATTTTGGTCAGACTGCGGCCATGCAGGCAGGACTCGATGCTGCCCGTGGAGAAGTCATCGCTACCCTGGACGGAGATCTGCAGAATGATCCAGCCGATATCCCGGGTATGATCGAAAAGCTACTCACGGAAGACCTGGATCTGGTGGCTGGCTGGCGTCAAAATCGCCAGGATGCGCTAATTCTACGCAAAATCCCTTCATATATTGCTAATCGCCTGATTGCTTATGCCACCGGCGTGCGGCTACACGACTATGGATGCAGCCTTAAGGTCTATCGCGCCAGTATCATCAAACAGGTCCGTCTCTATGGCGAAATGCATCGATTTATTCCTGCCTGGATGGCCATGGCAACCGCACCACACAAGATTGGCGAGCAAGTGGTACACCATCATCCACGCGTCCATGGGCAATCGAAATATGGGATATCGCGGACTTTTCGCGTCATTCTTGATCTGTTGACAGTCGCTTTTTTCATGCGTTATCGGACCAGACCCTTGCATTTTTTTGGTTCCATCGGTTTAATCAGCGGAGCAGCAGGTTTCGGTATCCTCGCTTATCTCGGGGTTATTAAATTTGCCTACGGGGAACCCATCGGAACTCGACCCCTGCTCCTCATTGGCGTAGTGCTGGTTATTGCCGCCCTGCAATTCCTGACTACGGGGGTGCTGGCTGAGCTCATGGCGCGCACCTATTTCGAATCGACCCAACGTTCCCCTTACCTGGTGCGCGAGGCAGATACCCCCCCATCCAATCTGAATTATGGCTGGAAGACGCCTCACCCATGAATCAAGTAACTCTACCCGCCAAGATCTGGCCCTGGTTGCTTACCGCTGCTATTTTGATCGCCTTTTTCCTGCATTTGCAGGGCGTCCCATTGTTCGACTTAGATGAAGGTGCATTCAGTGAAGCCACCCGGGAAATGCTCACACGGCATGATTTCCTGACAACTTACCTCAACGGTGAACCACGCTATGCTAAGCCGATCCTGACTTATTGGCTACAAGCTGTCAGCGTGTCCCTCTTTGGCGTGCATACCTTTGCCTTTCGTCTGCCATCATCACTTGCAGCGACAGCCTGGGTCCTGTCGGTATTTGCCTTTGTAAGACCACGCCTGGGGAGAGAGACCGCTTATACTGCGGCTCTGATTACCGCCCTGAGTGCCGGGGTCGCGGTCGTCGGTCGCGCGGCAATCGCAGATGCCTTGCTCAATCTGTTTATCACCCTATCGTTTTTCGATATTTACCGTTATCACGAAAGCAGGGGTTCCACACCCCGCAACCGGGCTTTCATCTGGATGGCTCTGGGGTTTCTGACTAAGGGTCCGATCGCCATGGTCGCCGCGCCAGTCAGCCTCTTGTTTTTCCTCTGGCAAGGGCGCTGGAAGGATTGGCTCAAGGCCGCCTTCAGTCCACTAGGATGGGCTTTGTTCCTGGCGATTACCGCACCTTGGTATATCCTTGAATATCTGCATCAGGGTAAAGCCTTTATCGACAGCTTTTTCCTCAAGAATAACTTGGGTCGCTATGCCTCTCCCAATGATAGTCACGCGGGTGACTACTTTTATTATGTCGGCGCGGTATTGCTGATGCTGATGCCATTTAGCGGCTGGTTGATCCGTATTCTGCCGCGGCTTGCCAATCTGCGCCGGGAAGTCCTGGATCGCTATCTGTGGATCGGGTTTGGCTTCGTATTTCTATTCTTCACATTTTCCGCCACCAAGCTGCCACACTACATTCTCTATGGCTGCACCCCCCTTTTCATCCTGCTGGCGAAATATCGTGAAGAGATCCGCGGCCGGTTCTTTGGCCTCGGTCCTGCGATTTTGTTTCTCGCCTTCGTGCTCGCCCTGCCCTTAATCGCTTCCCAGGTCGCGCAAAAAAACGGTAATGCCTATATCCGTGCCATGCTCTCCCGCGGCCCGGAAGTATTTAACCCACTCTATTACTTGGTGCCAGCACTGGCGCTGGCCGTGATTCTACTGCTATGGGTCTGGCCACGCTGGCCGGTCTGGCAAAAAAGCCTGCTGGCCAGTTTATTATGCACCTTCGTGCTCATGCAAACGCTGGTGCCGACGATCGGCGCACTCAAGCAACAACCGGTCAAGAATGCAGCCCTGCTAGACCGCCATCTTAGTGGGCCGACAGTGATGTGGGAAATTAATATGCCCAGTTTTTCTGTATACCGGCAGGCTGTCACTCCTCGCGCCCCACCCAAACCGGGCGACCTGGTCTTCACCCGTATCGACAAATTGCCGCGGCTGGCCAAATTGGGGCATTACCGAGTCTTGTTCAATCAAGGCGGCATCATCCTGGCCCGGTTTCTCGGACCCGGAAAACACCACTTTTCTTCCGCTGTAGTCATCCGGAGCCCAGCTCATGAACATTCGACCCTTGCTCGCTAGGCTGGTTGGCCTGTTATTGATCTTTGGCTTGAGCGCCTGTGGTATAAAAGGCCCGCTGTATCTACCTCACCGGCAGGCACCCCAATCCAGCCACCAAGCCAGAACCTGACTATGAATGCATTCCAGTACCGCCGCGGGATCCTGCATACCGAAGAAGTCCCGCTACCTCATGTCGCAAATTGCTTCGGCACCCCGGCTTATGTCTATTCACGCGCCATGATTGAAGACCACTGGCGTGCTTTCGATGAAGCTTTCGATGCTCAGCCTCATCTCGTGTGCTACGCGGTCAAGGCCAATTCGAACCTTGGCATACTCAGCCTCTTTGCTCACCTCGGCTCGGGTTTCGATGTAGTTTCAGGCGGCGAACTGGAGCGGGTGATACGCGCGGGCGGCGAGCCCTCACGAGTGGTTTTTTCCGGGGTAGGCAAACAGGCATGGGAATTGAAGCGCGGCCTCGAAGTCGGTATTCGCACCTTCAATGTGGAATCAGAAGCCGAGCTTAACCGCCTGGAAGGTATTGCACGCGAACTGGGCGCACGGGCTCCCGTCTCGATTCGGGTAAATCCAGACGTGGATGCCGGCACCCATCCCTATATTTCCACTGGCCTGAAAGAAGACAAGTTTGGTGTGGATATCGCCACCGCCCTAACCTTGTACACACGGGCAGCTCACTCTAAACACCTGCGCATCACCGGCATCAACTGCCATATCGGGTCCCAACTGACCCGCCTGGAACCCTTACGTGACGCCCTGGAACAAGTGGTGCAGATCGTCGATCAGCTGGCAAAACGGGGGGTTGAGCTGGAACACCTCAACGTCGGCGGTGGCCTGGGTATCCGTTACCGGGAAGAAAACCCGCCCACACCTGTCACCTACGTACAAACCATCCTCAATACGCTCGGTGACCGGGCAAAGGAAATCCTGATCGAGCCAGGGCGTGCCATTGTCGGTGATGCAGGAATATTACTCACTCGGGTGGAATATCTGAAACGCTCACCCTGGAGGAATTTCGCCATTGTGGATGCGGCCATGAACGACTTGCTCCGCCCGGCACTGTATGGTGGCTGGCACAAAATCCAGTCGGTTACCAAAAACCCAGCTGGCCAGAGGCTGGAGTATGATATTGTGGGTTCTATTTGCGAATCAGCGGACTTTCTGGGCAAACAACGGCTATTAGCCCTGGATGCAGGAGATTTACTGGTCGTCAGATCGGCTGGTGCATATGGTTTTGTTATGAGCTCAAATTACAATTCCAGGCCGCGTGCGCCTGAACTCCTGATTGATGGGAAAATCATTCACGAAATCCGTCGGCGGGAGACTATCGAGCAATTATTCAGAGAAGAAAGCTGCCTGCCGGAATAGTAAGCATAAAATTAGGGGCGAGGGAGCGGGGCTGGCGACTCAAAATTTGCCCGTACTCATCTGCTAACGACCAAGCTGTGCGGCGCAGCGCAAACGAAGCGTAGCGTAGTTTGCGCCCGAACGAGTGCCTTGTTAGCTGCCTTGCTACGCATTTTGATGAAACTCGATTACATTTTTATCTTGGTCACGTATGAAGAACATAATTCCACCATTCGGCAGTGTTATAGGACCTTCTGTGATCGTAATTCCTAAACGTACTATTTCTTCCTGAACAGCATTAATATCATTAACATCTAATGCAATATGCGTATATCCTGGATATTTCTCTTTTACATCCATTAAAATATTTTCCTTAATTCCTGAGTCTGCATTCAGGATTAAATTTATATTCACTCCAGATGGGTGTTCCATGATTGCGACTGGCTCTGGGCCTATTGGGCCAACAAGAAATAAAAATCCAAGTTGTTCATAGAATTTTCTCGCTCGATCCAGATTCTCAACTCTGATTCCAATATGATTTATTCCGATAATTTCCTTCATGTTTTCCTCGAAACCTTTGGTTGTTTTAAGCAGCTAACCATCAACCCTTGCGCATATAAAAGGTGAACTCCCCACCGGCTTCGCTATGCCCAAGCAGCTCGTTACCGGTCTGGTTGGCAAAAGCCTCAAAATCCTTGACGGCGCCAGGATCGGTGGCCACAATCTTGAGGACTTCACCGCTATTGATCTCGGTGATTGCTTTCTTGGTACGCAGAATAGGTAGTGGGCAGCTCAATCCACGGGCATCCAGTTCCTTATTGAAATCAGTCATGTTCAAATCACTCCTGGGTCGGTTTTAGGTTTCTGTTTCTAGGGCTAACACACTTCCTCGCGGTAAAATTGCCAGAAAGCTCACACAGTGACGGGTGGCCCTCCGTGGTTTACTCCGGACCGCCACTAGAAAACGCGCTGTTGCCGCGCTGTTGCGTTGGAAAGCCTATTCAGTATTACCCAGCCGGGTTCTGGATTCAATCCCTAACCCGCTTTACTGCCAATTTATGCTAGCCAACAAATGACCGGTAAAGTAAAGTTAGACTAATCGTCCGAATGATGAGCCGATATGCCACTGGCAGGTTTAAACTTCACCAAGATGCATGGATTGGGTAATGATTTCGTGGTTGTAGACAACACCCGCCAAACCCTAGATCCAAGCCCCGAGAATATTCATGCATTAGCCGATCGACATAGAGGAGTCGGCTGTGACCAAGTGTTGCTGGTGGAAAATCCAAGAATTCCGCAGGCTGATTTTCGTTATCGCATCTTTAATGCCGATGGCAGCGAGGTCGAACAGTGTGGCAACGGAGCCCGCTGTTTTGCCCGATACGTTATCGATCATGGCCTAGCTGCTGGCCCATCGATTCAAGTGGAAACCCTTGCGGGACTCTTGAAACTACACCTGCAGGACAACGGGCAGGTTACCGTGGATATGGGTACTCCTCACCTACACCCGGATGACATTCCATTTTTAGCCGAAACTCCAGCAACTGCTTATATCTTGGGGGGACTCGATCAGCACTACGAAATCGGGGTGCTTTCCATGGGCAATCCCCATGCCGTACTGCAGGTCGATAATGTCGATACGGCGCCAGTCGCCACATTAGGTCCGGCCATCGAAACTCATCCCCGCTTCCCCAACCGAACCAACGTAGGTTTTATGCAGGTGCTCTCCTCTGAACATATCCGGTTGCGTGTGTATGAACGTGGTACGGGAGAAACTCAGGCCTGTGGAACCGGTGCCTGCGCCGCAGTGGTCAGTGGCTATTTACGCGGTTGGCTGGCCGTTTGCGTGACAGTTGACCTACCGGGAGGCCAGCTGGTCGTCGAGTGGGAGGGGGGGGATACCCCGGTAAAGATGACCGGCCCTGTGACAACTGTATTTGAAGGAAGAATAGTTGATGACTACACCTAAAACAGCCAATAAGCCTAATGAAGAATGCATGGATGAAGAGTGCGTAGCGCATTTCCTAAAGGAACATCCAGAATTTTTTGTAACTCATGTTGAGTTACTAGACAAGTTACAGATTCCTCACCCTGTGCGTGGTACAGTTTCTTTACTTGAATATCAGAATGCGCACTTACGGGAGCGCCACCATCGACTGGAGAAAAAACTCGCCAAACTGATTTGTTTGGCTAGAGAAAATGAAAACCTGAGCGCCAATCTGCATGAACTGGCTCTCGGTCTGCTCCGTGCAGACAGTTTGGATAGTGTTCTGGCGACCACCCACGACCAGTTGCGCAGTAAATTCAACGCCGATACTGTCACTCTGCGTTTGATCGACCATGACAACCTGCTCAAAAACACAACCCACGCTCTAGCTGCTAATGCCCATGAGTGGTCGTTACTGGATTCTATATTCCGCAAACATCAGCCTCATTGCGGACCCCTCCCGCATGAATTGCTGGCCTTACTGTTTCCCGATTCCGCCGGACAAATCGCTTCCACCATCGTGATTCCATTACTGGATACCGAACCGCTGGGTGTTCTAGCCCTGGGCAGCGGTGACCCTAATCGCTTTCACCCCAGTATGGGCACCCTGTTTCTGGGCTACCTGGGGGATCTGGTCGCGGCCACCATCAGCATGAGTCTCGAGCGCAATGAGTCGGTATGAACACTCGCGATCTGGTCGATCGATACCTGCAACAACTCGCCGGACAACGTGGCTATTCTCCGCACACAACGACCGCCTATCGCCGTGACCTGAATGCCTTTCTTAATTTCCTATCTCGGGAAAAAAAACCCCTTGTCTGCATCGATGCTGAGGCCGTGCGCGCCTTTATCGCCAATGGACATCGGCAAGGGCTGGGCTCGAAGACACTCAGACGACGACTATCCAGCCTGCGCGGATGGTATAGATTCCTACTGAGTCAGAAGATCATTGAACGGGATCCTACCGTAGATATCAAAGCCCCAAAAGGCAGCAAGCGCCTGCCCGAGACGCTCACCCCGGAACAACTGGCCGTACTACTCGAAAAGGAAGATCGGAATCTTCTGGAAGTGCGCGATCGCGCCTTATTCGAATTGGCCTATTCATCCGGGCTCCGTCTTGCAGAACTGGCCTCCCTGAATCGGATGCATCTTGATCTGGTGGACGGGATGGTCAGAGTTCTTGGCAAGGGCCGCAAGATCCGCCAGATACCCATTGGCTCCAAGGCTCGCATAGCCCTGAATAATTGGTTACAGGTGCGCGGCCAGCTCGCCTGCAAGGATGAAGATGCGGTTTTCGTTTCTCGCAGAGGAAGACGCCTTGGCCCGCGCGCGATTCAGCTACGCCTGCGCCAAAGAGCTATTGAGACAGGTATCGGGCCGCCCGTACATCCACATATGCTGCGCCATGCCTTTGCCAGTCATTTGTTGGAATCCTCAGGCGATTTGCGCGCGGTGCAGGAATTACTAGGGCATGTCGATATCAGCACGACTCAAATCTATACGCATCTTGATTTCCAGCATCTAGCCGATGTTTACGACCGATCTCACCCGCGTGCTCACAGAAAAAACGGGAAATGAGTATATCAGTGGCGCGGAGTGTTAAAATTCATTGATTGACATTGAGGAAGTCCGGTAATGGAACAGTTTCGAGGTACCACCATTCTCTCGGTTCGCCGTGGCCAGCAAATCACCATGGGGGGCGATGGCCAGGTTACACTGGGTAACACGGTAATGAAAGGCAATGCCCGTAAGGTGCGGAGACTTTATCAGGACCGGATCCTCGCTGGTTTTGCCGGCGGCACAGCGGATGCCTTCACCCTGTTCGAGCGGTTTGAAGGACAGCTGGAACGACACAGCGGCAACTTGACCCGGGCGGCTGTGGAACTCGCCAAGGAATGGCGGACAGATCGTGCTCTGAGAAGACTGGAAGCACTACTTGCGGTCGCCGATCAACAGGCTTCCCTGATTATTTCCGGCAATGGCGATGTCATCGAACCCGAACGTGGCCTGATGGCGATCGGTTCCGGTGGACCTTACGCTCAATCCGCAGCACGCGCCCTGCTGGAAGGCTCCGAATTCACGGCCCGGGAGATTACCGAACGAGCCCTGAATATCGCTGCCGACATCTGTATTTACACCAATCACCACCTGACCATCGAAACGCTTGGTGAATAAACGCCCATTCCATTTACCGGCATGCTTGGCATCTATTTAGATATTGTGCAAGAGAATCATCATCCATGACTTCCATGACCCCACGCAAAATTGTTGAAGAACTAGACAAACATATCATCGGACAAACCGAGGCCAAGCGGGCGGTTGCCATTGCGCTGCGTAACCGCTGGCGACGTCAGCAACTATCAGAAAATCTGCGCCAGGAAGTGACCCCCAAAAATATTCTGATGATCGGGCCAACAGGCGTGGGTAAGACTGAAATTGCCCGTCGCCTGGCGCGTCTGGCATGCGCTCCCTTTATCAAGGTCGAGGCCACTAAATTTACCGAAGTGGGATATGTTGGCCGCGATGTAGAATCCATCATTCGAGATCTGGTCGATATCGCCGTTAAGCAGTTGCGTGAAGTAGAAATGGAGAAAGTCCGGTTTCAGGCCGGTGAGGCTGCCAAGGAGCGTATCCTTGATGCACTATTACCAGGAACCAGTTCACGCAATGAATTTCTTCACGAGCCAGAAATTAAACCCGTGGAAAGCGCCACACGTCAGAAACTCCGGCAACGCCTGCACAAAGGCGAGTTGGATGATCGGGAAATCGAGATCGAAGTGAGTCTGTCATCTTCAGGGGTTGAAATCATGACGCCACCGGGCATGGAAGAAATGGCCGGCCAACTGCAAGGGCTGTTTCAGAACCTCGCCGGGGGACGTACCAAGCGCCGCCGTATGAAAATTGTCGATGCCCGTAAGTTGCTGACCGATGAGGAAGCGCTACGCCTGGTCAATGAAGATGATCTTAAGTTACGCGCTGCGCAGGAAGTCGAACAAAACGGTATCGTATTTATCGATGAAATCGATAAAGTGGCCAAACGTGGCGAACATGGTGGGACGGATATTTCCCGGGAAGGCGTACAACGTGATCTGCTCCCCCTCATCGAAGGCAGCACGGTCACGACAAAATATGGTGCGGTACGCACTGATCACATCTTATTCATCGCTTCAGGAGCGTTTCACCTATCCAAACCCTCCGATCTGATTCCGGAACTTCAGGGACGCTTACCAATCCGGGTAGAGCTGAACGCTCTGACTGCTGAGGATTTCGTCCGCATCCTGACCGAGCCCGACGCTTCACTGGTGGAACAATACACCGCGCTGATGGCCACTGAAGAAGTCAAAACCGAATTCACTCCAGAAGCCGTGCGGCGGATTGGTGAAATTGCCTTCCAAGTCAATGCGCGTACTGAAAATATTGGTGCCCGACGTCTACATACCGTGCTGGAGCATTTACTCGAAGAGATCTCCTTCGATGCCCCGGATCATGCCGGCGAAACCTACGTTATCGACGCCAAAACAGTTGATAAAAAATTAGGAACGCTATCCCGTGATGAGGATCTGAGTCGATATATCCTCTGAACATCGGATCCGCTAAAACCTGGTGATGCAGAAACTATTGCTACTCGAGGATAACTGCTATGGGCCAACACAGACCCACTGAAATTCACCTGCACCAGCAATCCCGAACTCTGGGGCTGGTCTATGTAAATAAACAGAGATTCAATCTCAGCTGCGAGTATCTGCGGGTATTTTCCCCTTCGGCAGAGGTGCGTGGGCACGTGTCGGGTCAGGGGGTTCTGCAAACAGATAAGGAATCCGTCACCATCACAGCCATCGAGCCCGTGGGGAATTATGCCGTGAAACTGATATTCAGCGACGGGCATAACACCGGTATTTACGACTGGAATTACCTATACGATTTGGGTGAAAATCAGGTAGAGAACTGGCAAACTTACCTGAATCGGTTGGCAGAAGCCGGTTATCGGCGTAAGGAACCTGAGCATTGAGATTTATCCGAGGATCATGGTCTGCAAGGTAACCGGCGGAACCGGCAACCTTATCAAGAAAGGTGAAAAGAATATGAACCAGCGTAATACGACAGATTTCGGGTACCAGCAAGTCCCCATCGAAGAAAAGGCACACAAGGTTGCTGATGTATTTTCCTCGGTAGCCGATCGCTACGATATTATGAATGACTTGATGTCTTTCGGAGTCCATCGCTTATGGAAGCGTTTCGCCATCGAACTGGCCAATGTGCACCCAGGGGAGCGGATTCTAGACCTGGCCGGCGGCACCGGCGATCTGGCCGCTCGCCTTGCTCCTAAGGTAAAAGATAAAGGCGAGGTTATGTTGGTCGATATCAATGCGGCTATGCTTGAGCAGGGCCGTGAGCGATTGATGGATCTCGGAGTGACAGGGAACGTGAGATTCACTCAGGCGAATGCCGAAAACCTCCCCTTCCCGGATCGCCATTTCAACCTGGTAACTATTGCTTTTGGCCTGCGCAATGTGACCGACAAAGATGCCGCTCTCCACGAAATGTACCGTGTCCTCAAGCTGGGTGGGCGGGTACTGGTGCTGGAATTTTCCAAACCCATTCTGCCCGGTTTACGCTCACTATATGACCTCTATTCCTTCACCGCCCTGCCGCTGATGGGCAAATTTGTCGCTGGCGACGCTGACAGCTACCGTTATCTTGCCGAGTCCATTCGTATGCATCCTGATCAACAGACTCTCAAGCAAATAATGGAAAAAGCTGGATTTGAGCGGGTAGAATACTACAATCTGACCGGTGGCATCGTTGCCATTCATCGAGGCTACAAGTTTTGATGCGAACGACAGCTCCCCCGATCCTGATTGCAAAGTGACTCGCACGACACCAACTATGAAACTGCCTTCCACCCTGGGTGTTATCCTGGAAAAACTGCTCAATACCTACCTACAACAAGATCCGGAATCTGCGGCTGCTCTAACCGCTTTAGAGGGGCGCCGAATTGCTATCAGTCTTGATGGCTTGGGCGTGGAATTCAGCCTTATTCTCGGTAGCCAGGGAATCCGGGTGGATTCCACCCTCCCGCCTGACGTGGAGGCTAAAATTCACGCGCACCCTTTAGCCTTGTTGCGCATGAGCCTGAGCAAAAATCCCACTGATGCTTTTCGTGACGGAGACGTTCGTATAGAAGGGGACAACGAACTAGGTGAACGCCTCTGGAAGATTTTGACCGCAGTCGAATTCGATTGGGAGGAATTAATGAGTCACTACCTTGGCGATCCTCTGGCTCATACCCTCGGCTCCCAAGCACGTGCGGTCAATACTCTGATACGACGAAATATTTCCCATCTCATCGATGATGCAGGTGAATATATCACTGAAGAATCACAACTTAGCCCTACCCAACCCGAGGTAGAAGATTTCCTATCCTCAGTGGATCGGCTGCGCGAAGATTTCGACCGCCTGGAGGCCCGGCTGGCCCGGATCGAATCTGCGGTAACCCCTGATTCCAGCAAAAAATCTCCATGAACAGAACGGGAAGGCGTTCGCCCGCGCGCATCGCTCGACAGATCATCCGCCTTGCGCACATCAATCTGGTGCTGGCCCGCAATGGCCTGGAAGAAGTCATTTTTGCCCTACATTTGTTTCGCCCTTTACGTTTTCTGCTCTATCTGTTGCCCTGGCACTGGTTGCGGAGCCAGCACATCAGTCGGGGAGAGCGAATCCGCCATGCCCTTGAGGAGCTGGGGCCGGTCTTCATTAAATTTGGACAAATGCTTTCTACCCGGCGGGATCTGCTCCCCGATGATATCGCCAATGAACTGGCTTACCTGCAAGATCGAGTACCCCCTTTTCAAGGGGCACACAAAATCATCGAAATGGCCTACGGGAAACCCTTGTTGGAAGTCTTTGCCACTTTCGAGGAACAGCCGTTGGCCTCGGCTTCAATCGCCCAGGTTCACGCCGCAACCTTATCAGATGGCAAACAAGTCGCGGTCAAGGTTGTCCGCCCCGACATCCAGCCTACCATCCGTCAGGATCTTGATATTCTCTACACACTCGCTAAACTGGCCACCCGCTATTTGCCCGACGCCCACCGTCTGCGACCTCTCGAAGTGGTTGCTGAATATGAGAAAATACTGCTCGATGAACTGGATCTATACCGGGAGGCCGCCAACGCCAGCCAGATCCGCCGAAATTTTGAGAATTCCGATCTTCTTTATATTCCGGATATTTATTGGCCATGGGTGCGCGGGAACGTGCTGGTCATGGAACGAATTTATGGAATTCCGATATCTGATATTAAACGCTTGCAGGGAGCGGGGGTAAACTTCCGTGTCCTGGCCGAGCGTGGTGTAGAAATTTTCTTTACCCAGGTATTCCGACACAATTTCTTCCATGCTGACATGCACCCCGGTAATCTCTTTGTCGACCCAAAAAATCCCGAGGCCCCTCGCTATCTGGCCGTAGACTTTGGGATCGTCGGCAGCCTTTCCACCGAAGATCAGCGCTATCTGGCGGAAAATTTTTACGCCTTTTTCAACCGTGATTACAAGCGTGTAGCGGAACTTCATGTGGAATCTGGATGGGTCCCGAAAACGACCCGTATCACCGAATTTGAATCTGCCATTCGTACGGTCAGTGAACCCATTTTCGAGCGCCCGTTGAAGGATATATCCTTTGGCCATGTCCTGCTGCGACTGTTCCAAACCGCCCGCCGTTTCGATATGCAGGTTCAACCACAACTGGTTTTACTGCAGAAAACCCTGCTCAATATTGAAGGTCTCGGTCGTCAGTTATATCCCGATCTCGATCTATGGAAAACGGCCAAACCGTTTATCGAAGAATGGATGCATGAGCAGATTGGTCTGCGGGCATTTCTGCGCAAGTCGTGGGAGAATCTACCAAAATTGATGGAGCATCTCCCGGAAATGCCCATCCTGATCCAGCGGATTGCTCGTCAAACCGCAGAAGGCGAACTGGCGCTCAAAGTCCAAGCCCAAGAGCTCGAGACTCTGCGCCTCGAAATGCGCCAGAGTCGCCGCCATGCCGTGCTACGCAGCACCGGCATGGCTCTGTTGATCGCATCAGCCATCGTTTATGGCGCTACCTCGGCCGGAACACCGGGCGCATTCGGTATTCCATGGCTTACCTGGCTATCCGGAATTGGGGGTATCTTCGCCCTGACCATCGCCTGGCGCTAGAGTGGGGCAGATCGACCGTGGGCTGATGTCCTCTACCGGAACCCGGCGTGTGCGCCTTGGCAATTGATCATGGGTCGCCTGATTTCTTTGCTGCGCCAGGGCTAACCGCCGGTCAGGGTGCGATCCCCTGTTGATCGGCCCAGCTCATATATTGGCCGGAAGCCGCATCATGCTCACCCCTTTCGTGTAAAATACTCATTCGACCAACGATCAGAGGATCGAGCCGACCAATACGGTTGGCGTCTTTATCAGTGCACGACAGGGACAACAAGATATAACGCATCGCATTGAGGCGCGCACGTTTCTTGTCGTCTGACTTGACCACAATCCATGGCGAGTCTGCCGTATCCGTATGAAAGAACATAGCTTCCTTGGCGCGCGTATAATCATCCCATTTGTCCAGCGAGGCCAGATCAATAGGTGACAGCTTCCATTGCTTGAGCGGGTGTACGCGGCGCTCCAGAAACCGGCGACGCTGTTCTGCACGGCTGACAGAAAACCAGAACTTGATCAAGTGGATGCCGCTGTGAACCAGATTGCGTTCAAATTCCGGCGTTTGGCGAAGGAATTCCTGATATTCATAGGGCGCACAAAAGCCCATCACCCATTCGACACCAGCACGATTGTACCAGGATCGGTCGAACAACACGATTTCCCCATAGGTGGGCAAGTGATTGACGTAGCGCTGGAAATACCACTGTCCGCATTCGGTTTCGGTTGGCTTTTCCAGGGCTACCACCAACGCGCCACGAGGGTTTAAGTGTTCCATGATGCGCTTGATCGTGCCGCCCTTGCCGGCGGCGTCGCGCCCTTCGAACAGAATCACGACCCGCTGCTTGGCTTCTTTGACCCAGCTTTGTAGCTTGAGCAACTCGACCTGAAGGTCAAATTTTTCCTTTTCATAATCGCGGCGGCGCATCTTGTATTTATATGGATACCCACCCTGCAGCCAGTCTTCAGCTAGTTCGTTGCTGGTTTTTCCCCGGGGAGCGGGTTGTGGCTGACGCAATTCCTTGCGCAGAACTTCGGCATCATCCGGTGCGTCGCCGGCCAAGATGGCGGTCACAGCGTTCTTGGCATCCGGGGCCGTTTGCTCGATCTGCCGAATCGCTACAGTTTCAGCATCCTGCGCTGCTTCGATGGATTGTTCCACTTCGTATTGTTTGATCCCATCCGGAGTAAGGCGAGGCGCGATATCACCTTCTTTCACCTGACCTGAACCTGAAGTTTTTTTCCGGTGAGTAGATTGGATTTGTGATTGGGCAGATTTGTCTGTCATGGCTTTCCCTCTTTTGGCTAGGGACCGAGGAGTTTTTGACTATATCCCCATTTTCAGATGCTAAGCGAGGTAAACTCAATATAAAGTTGATATGAGTCAATTTTTGTCGACTCCCCAGCATGATCTCTCATTCAGGTAGGGGAATCAGGGAGGCGAGCCGGGTAAAATATTTTCAAGGATAAGCGCATAACTGGTGGCGTGTCATGGATCAGATGGATGGACAGGAAGTTCTACAATGAACTGATAATCATGTATTTTAGACGCCTATCAGCAGGCGGACAGGATCCTCAATAGCCTGCTTGATGGTAACTAAGAATTGCACCGCTTCGCGACCATCAATGATGCGATGATCATAAGTCAGCGCCAGATACATCATGGGGCGAATGACAACCCTCTTTTTGATGGCGACCGGTCGCTCCCGGATCTTGTGCAGGCCAGGAATAGCACTTTGCGGCGGATTGAGAATAGGCGTTGATAGCAATGAGCCAAATACGCCGCCATTGGAAATGGTAAAGGTTCCGCCGGTAATTTCATTGAGCATCAGAGCGTTTTTCCTGGACTTCTCAGCGAATGTAGCGATTGTACATTCGATTTCGGGCGCATCCATACCCTCTGCATTGCATAAGATGGGAACAACCAGCCCGCGGGGTGTAGAGACAGCGATGCCAATATCGTAGTAATCGTGATAAATAATGTCGTTACCTTCGATAGCTGCGTTGACCGCCGGAAATTAGCGCAGGGCAGCGATGGCGGTAAGTACAAAAAAGGACATGAAGCCGAGTCGTACGCCATGTTTCTTTTCAAAGGCTTCCCGGTATTGATTCCGCAGATCGATAATCGTCTGCATATCCACTTCATTGAAGGTGGTGAGCATGGCGGTTTGTTGCTGAGCCTGAAGCAGGCGCTCAGCGATGCGAGTTCGCAAACGGCTCATCGGCTCGCGACGAATCAGGCGGCTTGGATTTAGGGAAGACTCTGGTGCCGGAATACTATACGATGGGGTGGATTCTTCTCGGTTCGGCGGGGTTTGCTCACATTGGTGCAGGAATGCCTCTACGTCTTCCTTGAGAATTCGGCCACCCTTGTCGCTCCCGTGGATTTCTTCCGCTGCGAGATTGTGTTGATCAAGCAAGCGGCGCATGGCGGGGCCTCGGGCTGATGTGACACGCCCATCGGTTTAAGGCATGGGTGCATCCGCCGCTGTGGAAGGAGTCGCTGTCGGCATCATATCGATTTCCAGAAGAGCCAAGAGATCCCCTGTTTTCACCACAGTTCCAGGCGGTGCCTGGATTTTTGCCAATACTCCGCTGACGGGCGCAGGAATTCCAAGCACAACTTTGTCCGTTTCCAGATCAATCAGCTTTTCACCCGCCTGTATGGCCTCTCCCGGTTGTTTGTACCAAACCACCACGGTGGCATCGATAACCGATTCGGGCAGCAGAGGGGCTTTGATTTCTGCGCTCATGGAAATTATTAACGGTCGAATGCAGACGATGTTGTTATGACCAGTGATACTCTACTGGCCACAGATATGATTGAAAAAGGCGATTTTATACTTAGCCCGCAGTATAGAGCACTACACCAAGGGTAATATCGAAGTCTGCCTGAGTATGCAGAATTTTATGGGTAGCCTGCGTGTAGCGGTATTGATACCGGTGGCCCACCTGCACTCAATCAGGATGACCGAAAAGCGTTTGCGAATCATCTGGATAAAATTTTAACCAGATATACAGGGAAAATACATTCCTGAATTTAAGAAATAAGTACATAATTGCTTTGGGAAACATACAACAGACTTCACCGCTGTCCCGTTAACTCTCACAGTAAGATCATCTGATCGATATCAGGCTGCTTTCGTAGCGTGGATCACCTCTTAGCAACGCCAGCAGAAACCGTAAAATTTGTTGCGGTGCTTCAAAGCACACCCCGGATTTCATACAGTCATTTAAGCTGTTATCCAGTATGGAGGTAAACGAGATGAGTGAAGGAAGGAAACGCAAGGTTTACAGTCTGGAGT
>VAOW01045509.1_pt1 | contig 19445 bp, 15 predicted proteins | sample 3393921 | NCBI WGS metagenome assembly VAOW01 (sample SAMN08290428, study PRJNA428436) | hydrothermal vent metagenome | isolation source: Deep-sea hydrothermal vent chimney | place: Indian Ocean: Southwest Indian Ridge | depth 2742 m m | reverse complement strand
GCAAAAAATTCGGGATTGCGATGCGATGATCCCGCTTGAAGTGAAGTCGGAATTACCATGGCTGATACGTTTTGCTGCGGCGAATGTCAGGAGCGAGGAACTGGAAGCCATGGCAGCATGGCCCGGTACGGGCATAGAGGATCTGAAACAATGGCATATGTTGGCAAATTTTATTCTGACCAACGGCGCTCAATTGAAAAAAACCGTCAACAGGAATCACGGGTTTCCACCGGAAGCAAAACGTGAAAAGCAACGCATGCGGGGTATGCTCGCATTGCTGGCTGAAATTCCTTTTGCGGGCAAGGCGATGCATGGCCTGCGCATGCTTCCGAAAAGGCCTGAATTTGATGAAGGTCAATGGAAGATTGTCGAATCCATGTTTCGTATTCTTCCGCGTGCGGTTCTGCATCTGCAGGCGGAGTTTTCTGCACGGGGGAAGGCGGATTTTACCGAAATGACGCTACGGGCGCTGGACGCCCTGAGTGACGAGGACGGCAACCCCTCTGATCTGCTGCTCAAACTGGATTATCGTATTCGACATATTCTGGTGGATGAGTTTCAGGATACGTCCGAGCTACAAATCCGTTTATTGCGTTGCCTTACCTCGGGCTGGGAAGAGGGGGACGGGCGCACCCTGTTTATGGTCGGAGATCCGATGCAATCGGTCTATCGCTTTCGTAAGGCGGATGTTGGTTTGTTCCTGCGAGCGGCGGATAATCAGGCGAATCTGCCAGCCATTGTTCCGCTGCAATTGGAACGAAATTTTCGTTCAGCGCCGGTGATTGTGGATTGGGTGAATACGGCATTCAAATATATCTTTCCGGCGACGCAGGACAGCGTGAATGGTGCGATTCCCTATGCCAGAGCCTCGGCGGCGCTGAAGCGCGACGGGTGCGTCCGGATGCATGTGCAACAGGGTATGAGCGATACGCTGGAAGCCGTCACCGCGGTTGAACTGGTCAGGAAAGCGATTGAAGGCAAACAACGGGTCGGCATTCTGGGGCGCACCCGCAAGCATTTGCATGCCATCATGGCGGCATTATCCGGAGCCGGCATTGCTTTCCGCGCAGTCAGGATTCTTCCTCTGAATACAAGACCGGAAGTGCGGTCGTTACGGGCGCTCATGCGGGCGCTGTTGCATCCCGCTGACAGCGAATCATGGGCTGCCATTTTGCGTATGCCATGCTGCGGGCTGACGGCGGCGGATATGTTTGCCCTGATGGCGAACGATGATCGGCCCGTCTGGGAAATTATCCGGGATCAGAGTCAAAAGGGGGCCGTTTCACTCCTTCATTCCGAAGAAAGTCAACCTTCCCCTTTTGCCCCCCGGGATCGCGTGATGCATGTTAAACAGGCGCTGGAACCCTGCATGGGTATGAGCGGCAGGATGAACGTGCGCGATCTGGTGCAAACGGCATGGTTGCGGCTGGGGATGTCCGGAATGATGGATGAAACTGCCCGACTCAATGTGGAAACAGTCCTTGATTTGATGGATGAGATTGAAGCCGGTGAAAATATCTGCGGATGGATCAATTTCGGACGGTTTGATGAGCGCCTGAAAACATTGCACGCCGCGCCCGATGTCTCAACGGACGCCGCACAGGTGGAGTTGTTGACCATGCATGGGGCCAAGGGCTTGCAATGGGATGTCGTGATTCTTCCGGGGTTGGGAAAAACGCCGAAGGACATTGATGCGCCATTGATTGCATTTACTGAAGCATCCTCGGAGCAGGATGAAATACTGTTGATGTCGCCCAGGGCGGCGGTCCGCGGCAGGGATGCCCTGTATGAGCTGATCCGGAATATCGAGAAAGATAAGGGAGCCAATGAGTCCGGGCGGCTTTTCTATGTTGCCTGCACACGCGCGGAAACTGAACTGCATCTGCTGGGGCATGTTTCGGAGAACAGCGGGAATCCCGGAAAAAATTCATTCATGGAACTGTTGCGCCAGCATGGCGAGGGTTGCTTTGACGCGGAAATTCATCTTGTGCAGCCCGTGGAATCCGACGTGGCTGGCGGCCGCTTTCTCCTGAAGCGCATCAGGACTGTGCCCGGGCTCTCGCCTGTTGCAATGCGGCCAAACCATGAAACCGTGGCGGAATATGGGTGGGCCGGACCCGAGGCGGCGCCGATTGGCAATGCTCTGCATGCGGCGCTGCAACGGGTGGCGGAAACAGGCGTGGAGAACTGGAATGAGGCGTTGACGGATAAGGGGATCGCGTTGATGCGACGCATGTTGCTGGCGGAAGGATTGTCCGGTCTGTTGCTGGAAGAGGCAGTTGTCAGGTGCGAAGAGGGCTTGAAAAATTCTTTGCGCAGTGAAAAAGGGCGCTGGATTCTCTCGTGCGCGCATCGGGATGCGCATTGTGAATGGGCGCTTAGTTCTGAAGATCATGGTGCCGTATCCCATCATCTCATGGATCGAAGCTTTGTGGACAAGCACGGAACACGCTGGATTATTGATTACAAAACCGCTGCGCATGAAGGTAGCGATATCAGGCATTTTCTGGATGAGGAACAAAAACGGCATGCGTCGCAGTTACAGCGATACGTTGTCATCCTGAAGAAACTGGAACCGGAAAGCAAAATAAGAACAGCGCTATATTTTCCGATGCTGGATGCCTGGCGCGAATGGGAGCCGGACTCTGCCTGTTAGCCCGGGTTAGTGTAACCGAGAACCGGCGCAAGCCATTTTTCCGCATCTTCCACGCTCATGCCCTTGCGCCGGGCATAATCTTCCACCTGATCGCGGTTAATTTTTCCAACGGTGAAGTAGCGCGATTCGGCGTTGGCAAAATAAAGGCCGGAGACGGCGGAGGGCGGAGTCATGGCGTAACTTTCGGTCAGTCCCATGCCGACGTTGTTTTCCACATCCAGTAACTTCCACAAGGTGCCTTTTTCGGTATGTTCCGGACAGGCGGGATAACCGGCGGCCGGCCGGATTCCCTGATATCGCTCACGGATCAGATCGTCGCTGTCCAAACTTTCATCGGCTACATAACCCCAGTAATGATAGCGCACGTCGCGGTGCAGCATTTCCGCGCATGCTTCGGCCAGGCGATCAGCCAGCACCTTCAACATGATGGCGGAGTAGTCATCGTGTTCCGCTTTATATGTTCCTGTTTTTTCCTCCACACCAAAGATACCGACAGCGAATGCTCCGAGATGATCGGGCGCATCGGAAGAGACGAAATCAGCCAGACACAGATTGGCGCGCGTATCTTTTTTGTCGGTTTGCTGGCGGAGGAAATGGAAGCGGGCGGCGGGAGTGGATCGGGCTTCATCCTTATAGACAATGATGCTGTCATCGTCGGTTGAGACGGCCGGGAACAGTCCGCATACCGCGCGGGCTTCGAACCATCCTTCGGCAATGATTTTATCCAGCCATTCCTGCGCTTCATCGAACAGCTTTTTTGCCTCCTTACCCTTGTGCGGATCGTTCAGGATACGCGGATAAGCACCGTTTAGCTCCCATGCACCGAAGAACGGCGACCAATCGATGAACGTCCGAATGTCCGCAAGCGGGATATCCTTCAGCACATGAATACCCGGTTGTCGCGGGGCGGGAGGAATATTTGTTGCATCAAGTTTCACGCCATTGGCGCGGGCATCGGCAAGGGTGAGCCAGTCGGTTTGCTGCTGACGCCCGAGGTAGCGTTCGCGCACTGCATCATATTCCTTGCGGGTTTTCCGCACGAATGCATCCCGGTTGGCTTCGGAAATCAGATTTTGCGCCACGCCGACGGCGCGCGAGGCATCCTTGACCCAAATCAGGGGGTGTTCGTATTCCGGCACGATTTTGACTGCGGCATGCGCTTTGGACGTGGTTGCGCCGCCCACCATGACCGGGGTGCTGAAGCCCAGGCGCGTCATCTCTTTGGCAATATGCACCATTTCGTCGAGGCTTGGCGTAATCAGCCCCGAAAGGCCGATGATGTCCACCTTATGTTTTCCGGCTTCCTCCAGAAGGGTGCTGGCCGGCACCATGACGCCGAGATCAATCACCTCGAAATTATTGCACTGTAGCACGATGCCGACGATATTCTTGCCGATATCATGTACATCACCCTTCACCGTGGCCATCAGTACCGTGCCATTGGAGGAATTCTTACCCTTTGTTTTTTCAGCTTCGATGTACGGCAACAGCACTGCCACGGCTTTTTTCATCACGCGCGCCGATTTCACCACCTGCGGCAGAAACATCTTGCCGTCGCCGAACAGGTCGCCGACAACGTTCATGCCATCCATCAGCGGGCCTTCAATCACCTCAATGGCCTTGTCGAACCGTAAGCGAGCTTCTTCGGTATCCGCGTCAACCCAGGCGTCAAGCCCTTTGACCAGCGCATGTTCCAGGCGTTTGGCAACGGGCAGTTTGCGCCACTCGTCATCAGCTTTTTTGGCCTGAACGCCATCTCCGCGATAGTGGTCCGCAACGTCGAGCAGTCTTTCCGTGGCATCCGGGGATCGGTTCAATACGACATCTTCCACCGCATCGCGCAATTCCTTCGGCAAATCGTCGTAGACGGCCAGTTGCCCGGCATTGACGATACCCATGTCCATACCCTGTTGGATAGCATGGTAAAGAAACACGGAGTGGATGGCCTCACGCACCGGATTGTTGCCGCGGAAGGAGAAGGATACATTTGATACGCCGCCGGAAATGAGCGCATGCGGCAAGTGCTTTTTGATCCAGCCCGTAGCCTCAATGAAATCCACGGCATAGTTGTTGTGCTCCTCGATACCGGTGGCAATGGCGAAAATGTTCGGATCGAAGATAATGTCTTCAGGGGGGAAGCCGCACTGTTCGGTTAGAACCTTATATGAACGCTCACAAATGCGAATCTTGCGCTCATACGTATCCGCCTGTCCGTCCTCGTCAAAGGCCATGACAATGATCGCCGCACCGTATTTGCGCAGAATCCTTGCGCGATCAACAAACAGCTTCTCACCTTCCTTGAGCGAAATGGAGTTGACTACGCCCTTGCCCTGGATGCATTTCAATCCCGCTTCGATGATCTCCCATCTGGAGGAGTCGATCATCACCGGCACCCTGGAAATATCCGGCTCGCTGGCAATGAGATTAAGAAAAGTATGCATGGCAGCGACGCCGTCGAGCATGGCTTCATCCATGTTGACATCAATTATTTGCGCCCCGTTTTCCACCTGCTCGCGGCAGACATCCAGCGCTTTCGCGTAATCGTTGCTCATGACCAGTCGTTTGAAGCGCGCCGAGCCGGTCACGTTGGCGCGTTCACCCACGTTGACGAACAGGGACTCCTTACCGATATGCAACGGCTCAAGCCCCGAAAGTCGGCACTCGGCGGGAAGGTCAGGCGCTTTACGTGGCGCGGCGCCTTTCACGGCTTCCGCCATGGCCTGGATATGTTCCGGCGTAGTGCCGCAACAGCCGCCGATGATGTTTAGAAAGCCGGATTCGGCCCATTCCCTGATCTCCGCCGCCATATCCTCCGGCGTTTCGTCATAGCCGCCGAAGGCATTGGGGAGTCCGGCGTTGGGGTGGGCATTGATATGGCAGGATGCGATGTTCGAGAGTTCCTCAATATATTGCCGGAGTTCTTCCGCGCCCAGAGCGCAGTTCAAGCCGAAGGAAATTGGTTCGGCATGCGCCAGCGAATCGTAAAAGGCCGTGGCAGTTTGTCCTGATAATGTACGGCCCGAAGCATCGGTAATGGTGCCGGAAATCATGATCGGCAGTTCGCTCCCGATATTTTCAAAGTGGGATTTGACGGCAAAGACGGCGGCTTTGGCATTGAGCGTGTCGAATACCGTTTCAATCAGGATAATGTCCGCCCCGCCATCCATTAAGCCCTTCGCGGCTTCGGCATACGTTTCCACCAGCTCATCGAAAGATATATTGCGGAAGCCCGGATCATTCACATCCGGCGAGATTGAACAGGTTCGGCTGGTCGGGCCGAGCACCCCGGCAACAAAGCGCGGTTTGTCCGGCGTGGCGGCGGTGCAGGCGGCGGTGCGCGCCAGTTTTGCGCCTTCCAGATTCAGCTCGTAAACAAATTCCTCCATGCCATAGTCGGACATGGAAGCCGCATTGGAATTGAAGGTATTGGTCTCGACGATGTCGGCACCGGCATCAAGATAGGCTGTATGAATATGACGGATAATATCCGGCTGCGTCAGATTCAACAGATCATTGTTGCCCTTGAGTTCGGAGGACCATCCGGCGAATCGATCGCCGCGATAGTCGGCCTCTTCCAGCTTGTGCCGCTGGATCATCGTGCCCATGGCGCCATCCAGAATCAGGATACGTTCAGCCAGCAGTTGCCGGAGTTTCAGCGGTGAGGATAGCGGTGATGTGGATGAGGTCTGCTGGCCCATGGTGCTCCCTGATCCCGGGATCCGGCATTCAAATGTCGGATCCCGGGCTGACTCGGCTGATTGCGCCGGAAGCTATCATGGCCGGAGGCGGCTTCAAAATATCGTGGCGCCCATTCTTCCGGCGTAGCGGGCAATGCTGGATGGACCCGTTAACCGGGATTATTCATGAATCGCCGTGATGATCACGCAGGTTAAAACTTTCGGGCTCATTTCATATTGAAAAAGGCTTGATCCTTGTCCTGATGTAATGAGCCGTTTACCTTGACGACCAAGCGTGAATCAGGGTGAATAAGGATACCTCATTATGAACATATATCCGCGATATGGCATGGACCGGTCGTGCGGACCGGTTCGCTGAACCAATTGATTGGTCAAAACAAGGCTTCCGGATTTTCGTGGAAGCGCATCGTGCCGTTACTGGTGCTTGTTTCCGGTCTGACGGCATTTTTTACCCTTGATCTGAATCGTTTTTTGAGTTTCTCCGCGCTGGGAGAACATCGCGTGGCGCTGCTGGGCTGGGTTGGTGCAAACAGCTTTCTTGCTCCCGCGATTTACATGCTGGCTTATATCCTCGTGGTCGTATTTTCGCTGCCTGGCGGGGCAGTAATGACCATCAGCGGCGGGTTCCTGTTTGGTGCGATGGCGGGAGGCGTCTATGCGGTGACGGGGGCGAGTCTGGGTGCGGTCGCCCTGTTTCTGATTGCCAAGACATCACTCGGCGACTTTTTGTTAGCGAAGGCGGGTCCGGCGGTAAAGAAAATGCAGGCGGGTTTCGAAGAGAATGCGCTCAGTTACATGTTTGCGCTGCGGCTGGTTCCCCTGTTCCCGTTTTTTCTGGTGAATCTGGCGCCGGCTTTTCTCGGCGTGCCTTTGCGTGTGTATTTCATCGCCACATTTTTTGGCATTATACCCGGAACCTTTGTGTATGCGCTTGTTGGGGAAGGTCTGGGGCGTGTGTTTGAACATGGAGAAACGTTTACGCTGGCTGGCGTAATGACGCTGCAAATGATTCTGGCGTTGATGGGCATGGCCCTGTTGGCGCTGCTACCCGTAGTCTACAAGAAGATTAAGGGGAAACGTGATCCGATTGAAGGGGAGAAATGAGTGAACAAACTGTTGAAGGTGGACCTTTGTGTGATTGGCGCCGGTTCCGGCGGGCTTTCCGTGGCGGCGGGCGCGGCGCAGATGGGGGCGACGGTAGCGCTGGTCGAGAAAGGAGAGATGGGCGGCGATTGCCTGAATACCGGTTGCGTGCCGTCCAAGGCGCTGCTCGCCGCCGGAGAAAAAGCGCAGGCCGTGCGCGATGCGCGATGCTTCGGGATTCAGGCTGCCGAGCCAGTGGTGGACTGGGCCATTGTCAACCGGCATGTGCATCAGGTAATTGGTAATATTGCGCCGAACGATTCTCAGGAACGTTTTGAGGGACTGGGCGTGCATGTCATCCGCGCGGCGGGTGCGTTCGCGGACGGGCGCACGCTTCAGGCCGGAGACGCCACCATTCGCGCCGGATACTTTGTGATTGCCACGGGTTCGTCCCCCTTCGTACCGCCGATCGAAGGTTTAAGTGACGTGGATTACCTCACCAATGAAAACATCTTCAACAACAAGGAGCCGGTGGATCATCTCGTCGTGATCGGCGGCGGTCCGATTGGCATGGAAATGGCTCAGGCGCATCGTCGTCTGGGGGCGAAGGTTACGGTCATGGAGATGGCCCGGCTGTTGATCAAGGATGATCCGGAGCTGACCCAAATCGTGATCGGGCATTTGCGCGAAGAGGGTATCACCTTCTACGAGGGCTGCCGTGATCTGCGGTTTGAGAAAACAGCCGAAGGGTTTGCGGCCTGTTGCACCACGAATGAAGGCAAGCAGTGCATTCATGGTTCGCACCTGCTGATTTCCACAGGTCGCCGCGCCAATGTGGACGGCCTGAATCTGGAAGCGGCGGGTGTGAACTATTCGCCGCGCGGCGTGGATGTGGATGCGCGGCTGCGTTCGTCCAACCAGCGGATTTTTGCCATTGGCGATGTGACAGGCCCCTACCAGTTCACGCACATGGCGGCCTATCAGGCGGGTATCGCGATTCGCAATATCCTGTTCAAGCTTCCGGCGAAAGTGGATTATTCCGCCGTGCCGTGGGTAACCTATACCGATCCGGAACTGGCGCATGTGGGCATGAGTGAAGTCGATGCGGAACAGTCCGGCAAAGCGGTTCGTGTGTTGAAAGGGTCATTTAAGGAGAATGACCGGGCGCAGGCTGAACGGCGCACGGAAGGCATGGTCAAGGTGATTATCGCCAAAAACGGGCGGATTCTGGGGGCGAGTATCGTGGGTCTGCATGCGGGAGAATTGATTCAACCGTGGGTGCTGGCCATTAGCCGGAAACTGAAAATTGGCGCGATGGCGAGTATGATTGCACCGTATCCCACGCTGGCCGAGGCGAACAAGCGCATTGCCGGAAGTTATTATACACCGTCACTGTTTTCAGATCGCACACGCAGGATGGTACGCTTTTTGCTGCGGTTTTAGCCTGAACTATTCATGAATCGCCGTTTTTCTTGCTTTTTCCCCTAATTTGATCGTATCTTACGCTATCTGATTAAATGCTTGGGGAGGAACAAGTGATGAATCATATTTTTAAGCGTGCGGTTATCGCCGCAGTAGCCCTGTTACTTGCGGGCGTTCAACCGGCACATGCGGGTGGTTTCCAAATCGGCGAGATGGCAGCTCGTGCAACAGGTATGGGTAGCGCCTTTACGGCGGTATCCGACGACGCATCCGCTGCGTGGTTTAACCCGGCCGGGGTCGCCTTCATGCACGGAGTGCAAGCCATGGTTGGCAGCGATGTGATTATCGTTCCAAGTGTTGATTTCGCCACGAATTCGGCAAACCCATGGCCGGTTACTGCCTCGGCAGGCTCAAAAAGCGAAACATTTTTTGTTCCGCATGCCTATTTCACGTACACAGATGAGAATTCCAGGTTTGGTACGGCGCTCAGTATTAATTCACCCTTCGGACTTAAAACTGACTGGCCCGCGACCACGCCTTTCGCAAGCAAGAACACTTTCTCACAAATACGGATGGTGATGGTGAATCCGAGCATCATCTATAAAATAAGCGATAACCTTTCCCTGGCCGGCGGATTTGATTACGCCTACCTTAACAAGGTTCAACTTGATAATACCTTACAGAATTTGTCCGGCGATGGCGATGGCTGGGGCGGCAATGCTTCGATCTTCTACAAGGGTAACAATTTCAATGTGGGCGTCACTTATCGCAGCAGAATCAGGATTGGTATCAATGGCAGCGCAATCGCAAAGGGAGCTTTGGCCGCAGCGGGTTCAAGTTCCGCCACAACATCCATTACTTTGCCGGATCAGGTCAATGTGGGTGTCGCCTGGATGCCGAATGAGGCGTGGACGCTCAGTCTTGATGTGGACTGGGTGAACTGGAAGACCTTTGATGCCATTAATGTCCAGTATGCGAGCACCTTGTACCGAACTGTGTTGGCAGGTCTCCAGGGTGCTGTTGGAGCTCCTGCAACCGGTACGAGTAATCTTCCACAGAACTGGAAGGCAACGGTGGCTGCCAGAGTCGGCGCCGAATGGAAGTATGCTTCCAATATGAGGGCTCGAGCCGGCTATGTATTTGATCCGACGCCAATTAACGATACTAACTTTACACCGGCGATCCCGGGCAACGACAGACATATTTTTTCCGTCGGTTATGGCTACGATTTCAACAGGAAGGCAACCCTTGATCTGGCATATGCATATGTTTATTTCCAGAATAGAAATCAAACGGCTTCACCGGGGATCCCCGCGGGCGCACCCGATTCTGTGAGAAATGGCGCTTATAAATCCAATGCTCACATCGTGGTTGCTTCGTTGTCCTATCGTTTCTGAATCAGGAAAGGAAAATCACGAAAAGGGGCCTTTTGGCCCCTTTTTATTTTTGTTTTACAATCCCGCGCTGATCTTCCAGCCAGCGGGTGTGCGCACCAGGGACAATTCCTCGCGTTGCACCATTTTCCGCCAGTGACCGTCTGAACGCACCCTGAGCCGGTAGGACTGGGCGCAATCGGCATGCGTGCCGTCCACGAGGTGAATTTCACGGTTGAAGGTATGCATATCCAGCGCATCAAACCGGTCGAACATGTGAATCATTCGAGCGACGATTTCCACCTTGTCGTGACCATGGTCCATGTAATCGGGCAGGATCAGCCTGGAATATGCGCCAATATCACGTGCCGTGATGGCCGCATTACGTGCATCCAGTACGGCGTTGATGGATGCCTTGTCCGTGCTGCCGCATGCAGTAATGAAAAGGCAAAAGAAGAAGGCCAACAGCGTTATCCGGCCTGTCATGGTTTGTCGAACGGTTGGCGGCACGGAAATCTTCTCTGATTAAAGGAAACGCTCAGCTTTGCGGCTCCACTCGCTATTGGGGTAATTGTACCTCAAGAGCAGGGCTGAATTGCGAGCATCATCCGTCACGCCCAGTTTGGAGAAGGATGCCGCCAGATAATACAAGGCCTCTTCAATGACGGGCGTGGTCTGATATTTGTCCAGTACGATTTGAAAACGGTTGGCCGCGGCGACATAGCGGCGGTGATCGAAATAGAATTTACCAACATTCAGTTCATGACCGGCCAGCCGGTTGTAGAGGAACTGGAGGCGGTGGAACACGTCCCTGGCATACGTGCTTTTCGGATATTTTTTTAATAAAACTTTGAAACTCTTAATGGCCTCAAGCGTTTGTGACTGATCCTTCTCGGAAGGAGAAGACTCGCGATAGTGGCTCATTCCCAGCATGTACTGTGCATAGTCCACATTCGGATGACGTGGGTGACGCCGAACAAATTCTTTGCTTAATGTTTCAGACAGGATGTACTCGCTATCCTTATAAGCCGCGAAGATGCGCAGCAATTCAGCCTGAATGGTGTATTGGCTATAGGGGTGTTTTGATCCGAATTTTTCAAGATCAACATTGACGGTTGCATATGACCCTTTGGCCAACATCTTTTTAGCACGTTCATAATCAACTTTCGCGGTGTTGTGTTTTACGACGGGGGCGCTGATGCTGATGCATGCCGCCAGAACCAATGGAAGACAGAGGAGGATAACAGGCTTCTTCATGTCGGCATCCTATGGGGCATCGGGCAGGGCGACAACGGCCAGATGACGGCCTGACTGTTTGCCATCGCGACGCCAGGAATAAAAGTATTTCTCATCGCAACAGGTGCATGCCATTACCTGTTCGATATGCGATTGCGTGACGCCCGCGAGATTTAATTGCCGGGTGTTGATACCCGCCAGGTCCGCATGCACAGTATTTTCCGAATGATGAATGAAGCGATGTGCGCCATCGCAGCATTGGGACAGGCGTTTCGCCGTGGAGGTATCAATTTCAAAGCAGCAGGAGCCAATAGACGGGCCGATAAAGGCGAGGATTCGTGCCGGGTTCGCACCATACCGTTGCATGGCAGCAACGGCATGGATGACGATCCTCGCTGCCGTGCCTCGCCAACCGGCATGGATGGCGGCAATCATTCTCGCTGCCGGGTCAGCCAGCAGGACAGGAACACAATCCGCTACGCGCACGCTCACGGAAGCCCCGTCCATGCCAATGAGAATATCGGCATGCCTGTGATGCGGACTTCCTTTGCCATGGCATACGAGAACATGCGTGCCATGCATCTGTCTCGCCCTGTGAGGAATGCCGGGCAAACCGGCTTGACGGATCAGGAGATCCATATTGCGTGTTATGTTTTCTTCATCATCCCCCAGGCCGGAACCGGGGTTCAGGCTGTCAAAGGGAGGATGGCTCATGCCGCCATGGCGCAGACTGAATATTCCAATGGCGCCATGCGATGCCAATAACTTCGAATGCAGGAAACCTGCGTCAGGCATAGCTATGCTCCAGATCGGCGGATAAGGCTCTCAAATCCGCGGGTAATGGTGCGGTACAATGGATTTGTTCTCTTGTAACCGGATGGACAAACCGCAGGATCCCGGCATGCAGGGCCTGCCGTTGCAATCGATCAATGGCGCGGCTGGCGGCTTCAGGCACGTGCCGGGATGGATGATAACTTCTGCTATACGTTGAATCTCCCAGAACAGGATAGCCCAGATGGCTTAAGTGGACACGAATCTGATGCGTGCGGCCGGTATGCAGGGTCAGGCGGATACGACAGAAATGTCTGTCATAGCGGCGTTCAACCGCGGCCTCCGTGATCGCCGGTCTTCCACTATTCAGCACGCCCATTTTCTTGCGGTGCCGGGGATGCCTGCCAATCGGCTCGTCGATGCGGCGCGTATGCCATGCAGGCGCCCCCCTGCACCATGCAATATATTGCCGATTCAAATCATGCATGGAGAACATGTTCGTCAAACCGCGGTGAGCCTCTTCCGTTTTGGCAATAACCAGGCTGCCGGATGTGTCTTTGTCCAGACGATGTACAATCCCCGGACGTTCCACACCGTTGATTCCGGGAAGGTTAGAACAATGAAATAACAATGCGTTCACCAATGTGCCGTTGACGTGTCCGTGGCCGGGATGAACGACCATGCCCGCGGGTTTGTTTACAACCAGTAAATATTCGTCTTCAAACAAAATATCCAGAGGGATGTCTTCAGGCATGATGTCCAGTGATACGGCTTCCGGTAAATGAACGGCGAATGTCTGTCCAGCCTCGGCCCTGATGGAAGTTTTGGACAGGGGTTTGCCCACGGTATGAATAGCGTGATCATGAATCAGCTTTTGAATATGATTACGCGATAATCCGGTCAGTGCGGCCAACGCCTGATCAATGCGCTGATTGGCGTGGGTCTCATCAATAATGATCGACAGTTTATGGTTATTCAAATCCCGGCTTCACCACTATCTTTATTTCCGTTGCCTTCGTCTGGAGATGGAGTCTGTTGCGGGCTCTGTTCACCCGTCTTGCGCGGTGGGCGCCGACGCCGGCGTCTTCGGCGTGCCCCGCCATTACTGCTGCTTTCCTTGTTTTCCTTGTTTTCCTTGTTTTCCTGTGGGTCGCTGGTGGCGGGATCCGTCTTTTGCTTGCGCCCTGGCTCTTTATTGGCATCCGTTGCCTTGCCTGGCTGCTGATCCTTGTCGGGCGCACTGTCGACCGCGTCCGGACGCCTTTCGCGGCTACCGCGCCGTCGCCTGCCACCGCGCCGCCGCGCCTTGCTGCGTGCGGCAGTTTCCGTTTCCTCTTTCTTGCGGCGTTCCTCTTCTTCCTGTTTTTTCTTTTTGATGGTGTTTCCGAACAGCACGGCGCCCAGTTTATTCAGCAAGCCTTTCTTTTTTTCGCCAACGATTTTCTTTTCCGGTTCGGTGGATGGAATACCGACAATCGGCGTTGTCGGTTTGAGCTTGCGTCCCGTGCGTACGGTTTTTTTGCTTTTGATCGTATCTTCGAGCACTTCAACACGTTGCTGGCCTTCATCCACCCAGTTACGCTCGATGCGATAATGTGGAATTTCAAGGTCCGGGCGAATTTGCAGATTAATCTGCATGTCGTAATTTTCTTCAATGCGAGCGACATATTGGCGTTTATTATTCATCAAATATTCACCGACTTCCTTCGGAACCTGTACCAGCAAGGTCGGTTTTTTACCAGCTTCGGCATGGTCTTCCATGCATGTCAGCATCTGCAACGCCATGGACTCGACAATCCTCACTCTGCCCCGGCCCATGCAGCGAGGGCAAATTTCCGTTGTGGACTCGCGGATTGAGGGACGCAGTCGTTGCCGTGACATTTCCAGAAGACCAAAACGGGAGATACGTGCGAACTGCACGCGTGCCTTGTCAGTTTGGCAGGAAGTTCGTAATTCCTCTTCAACCTGCTGGCCATGCTTGCGGTTCGCCATGTCGATAAAGTCGATAACGATAAGACCGCCAATGTCCCGGATGCGAAGCTGCCGGGCGATCTCCCTGGCTGCTTCCATATTGGTATCCAGAGCCGTATCATCAATATGTTTTTTTCCTGTGGATCGGGAAGAATTAACGTCGATGGATGTCAGCGCCTCGGTCGGGTCAAAGACAATGGCTCCGCCTGAAGGTAAACGGATTTCCCGCTCGTGAATTTCCTCACATTGATCTTCGATGCCATAATGCCGGAACAGCGGTTTTTTACCACGATATAGCTTGACCAGTTTTTCCTTGCCGGGAAGTACGGCATGTACGAATTGCTTGGTGCGTTGATAGACATCATGCTGATCCACCCAGATTTCGTTGATGTCGTCGGTAAAATGGTCGCGGATGGCGCGCGTGGCCAGATCGCCTTCCAGATAAATCAGCGAAGGGGAGGGGGCGGACTCGCTCTTGATACGAATTTCATCCCAGAGCCGTTGCAGGTAGGCCACGTCGCGTTGCAACGCCTCAAGTTTCTGATCCTTGCCCGCCGTGCGTACGATCAGGCCCATATTTTCCGGTACGCTCAACTGTACCAGAATTGCTTTGATGGCGCGGCGATCCTCATCCTTGAGCTTACGGGAAATGCCTCCACGCGCGGCGTTTGGACTCAGGACCAGATAGCGTCCGGCCAGCGATATATAGGTGGTAAGCGCCGCCCCCTTATTGCCACGCTCCTCCTTGACCACCTGTACCAGCACGGATTGTTTGGGAGCCAGAATATCCTGAATATTGACTTTGCGCGGGTCGGTATTTTTGTCCACCCCTTCCTTCCAGTAATCCGGATGAATATCGTGCAGGGGAAGAAACCCCTGGCGGCCCGCCCCATATTCGACAAAGGCGGCCTGCAGGCTTGCCTCTACTTTGGTGACTGTTCCCTTGTAGATATTGCTTTTGGTCTGGACCTTATGCGCGGACTCAATGTCCAGTTCCTGTAAATACTGATCATCAATGATGCTGACCCGGCTCTGTTCCGGATGCACGGCATTGATGAGCATGAGTTTCTTTTTCATGCTACATCCTTATGCCGTCTGAAGAATCTACCTGGATAATCCCTTACAGCCACCCGCGGGTGGTCGTGCATTCTCTTCTTTATCCCCCGTCAGGCGCGGTTAACTTTTTTGCCCTGTCGGGTACGAAACTTCAGACGGTCTCATTTTATTTGCAGGCTCAACACGAGGCAGATGCCAGCGGAAATTCGCCGTGGTCTGCGCTACTCCTGCCCGTTATATTGTCGCGGTTCACGGCTTGATCACCGCCGGCTGCGTGATGGTTATGCAAGTTTCATGCAAAAGAACATGCGCATATGGGCAAACGCGGAGCTACTGCTGGCCGTGGACACTAGTGCAGAGGGAGGGGGCTTGGCAAGGGAAAAGGAAGATGACAGCCGTATTGTCGTGGATACGGAGGAGGCGGGGAGCCGCCTTGATCGCATACTTTTACGTCGGCTTGGGCCATCATTCAGGCCCTTGATCATGCGCCTGATCCGGCGTGGCAACGTGCGAGTCAATGGCAAACGGAGCAAGCCTGATACCCGTTTGCATCCGGACGATGAAATCTTCCTGCCAGCCAGCCTGCGCCAGCCTGACGTGGTTGTCGAGACGCAAGCAGCGGCCTTATTCGTGCCTGCCGCCATGCATAGGCTGAGCATATTGTTCGAAGATGAGGATCTCCTGGTTATCGACAAGCCGGCAGGTGTGGTTGTGCATGGGGGAAGCGGTCATGGCGCGGGCGTAATCGAGTATCTGCGCGAATCCATGTCCCTGAAGGAATTGCGTCTGGCGCACCGCCTGGATCGGGACACCAGTGGCTGCCTGCTAATGGCGAAACGGTTGTCCGTGCTACGGGTGTTAACCGCGGCATTCCGTGAACGCAGCGCCCATAAGACCTATCTGGCGTGGGTCGCGGGGCACCCGTATCCGCATGCCGGCCGTATGCGATCAATGCTGGCGAAGGGCGTGCTGCGGGGCGGCGAACGCATGGTTGTTCAGGATGCGACGGGAAAAGAGGCCGTGACCGATTATCAGGTCAGTATTCTGGCCGAGTGCGAGGGCTGGCGGTTTACCCTGATGGCATTGCAGCCGGAGAGCGGACGCACCCATCAGTTGCGCGTGCAGTTACAAACTGAAGGGCACGCTATCCTCGGGGATAGAAAATATGGGTTGCGCCAGGACAATCGTCGTTTCCACGACATGGGCGGCAGGGGTATGGCATTGCATGCATGGCGCTTGCGATTTGAGCATCCCGTCCGGCATTGCATGGTCGAGATACGCGCACCCTGGCCTGCCATGTGGACAAAGGCTTTCCATAATCGCCAGAGAATACTTTACAATTGCGAATAGTTAACGCATTATACTCGCGTATAACTTTAATGAAACATACGGAACTTACCGTAGGGTCTTTATATTGGAGGAAATGGTGAGAAAGAATTTATGGGTATGTTGTCTCCTGGCTTTTCTGCCGGGCTGTATCAGCCAGACGCATTACAACGAGTTGATGGGCATGATTGGCGACGTCAAGGTTATGAAGAAAAACGATAAAGAACAGGCCCGGCGTATTGAGCGCATGGAAAAAGTGTTACATCAGTTGCAATCCGGTTTGCGCCCGGAAGTTCAGCACCGTGGTGTGAAAGTAGAGCCAGTTATGACACAGCACGCTTCACGCACGAAAAAAACAACCGATGCAACATCGCGTGCGGTTCGTGGAGCCCCTGCCGCGGCCAGGGCGATGGAAGTCATTGATGCGGTGAAGGTGGCCCTGCCGCAGGCTGTGTTGTTTGCATCCGGATCCGCGCAGATTAGTCCCGCGGGAGAGCGTGTCCTGGCAAAGGTGGCAAAGGGACTCAGGGCTGCCCCGAAAAGCAGCCTGATCCGTATTGTGGGGCATAGCGATTCACGCCCCGTGGCGGGCAAGCTACGCAATCATTTTACGGATAACTGGGTTCTCTCCGCGGCCCGAGCGGCGGCAGTTGCCCGTGTGTTCATCTGGGGAGAGAACATCAATAAAAGCCGCATTCGCGTGGAGGGGGTGGCTGATGTGGAGCCGGTTGCTGACGGCGCCACGGCTGCGGGGCGGGCGAAGAATCGCCGAATTGAAATTTTCGTTGAGAAGAACACCTCAGGCTAGCCCTGCCCTTTACCCACAAATCATGCCACAGAGCCCTTGCACACGGGTCAGACCAGGGCGCGGCCTTCTACTTTGTAGCCAGTTGGGCAATTCTTGCATCAAACATGGCGCGTTTAAGCCTTTTGTCGGAGATACGCCGGAGCGTACCCGCCACCTGTTTCTTCTCCTTCAGCCCAACGGAACGGGCAGGTTTTACTGGCTGCCCGCTGATGCTGATCCCGGCGCCGGGTTGCATGCGAGTACGGATCCTCCTGATGTTGCTCACACGGCATTTGCGGAAGCATGCATCGCGAATTTCCTGTTGTAGAAAACGTATTTGTTGCGCCATAACGGGGTGATCGACCGCGGTCAGGAGCGTGTCGGACTCGATATTGACGGGCTCCGTGTGCTGGGCCAGTACGGGGCCGACAATCGCAGGCCATGCCCGGCGCAGACGGGCAACACCGGCCAGCTTCTCGAGTTTTTCCTCACCCAGAACATCGGATAGTCCTGCCTGAAGGGCTGTCAGTTTAGAGCGCGGGCGTTTTCTCAAAACGGCAGTTTCTTGCCGCTGAGGATGTGCAGGTGCAGGTGAAAGACCTCCTGCCCACCGCCTTCGCGCACGTTGATAACGATGCGGTAGCCTGCGGTCAGGTTCAGCACTTTATCGGCGATCATACGCACGCGATCCATCAGCATACCTAGCAGCTCCGGATCTTGCGCATCAGTTAACGTGGCCACATGCTGCCTGGGGATGACCAGTACATGCACCGGCGCCTTGGGGTGGATGTCCCTGAAGGCGAGCACGTCACCATCTTCATAAACCTTGTCGGAAGGGATGGTTCCATCAATGATTTTACAGAACAGGCAATTAGACAACTTGCATCCTCCTTAATCGTTTTTTTGGCCAATTGCTTATTTCCATTGCGATCTGACGTTTGCCGTCTAAAACTCCAATTAAACCCTTCCTTATGGCCGCTTGCTCATTTTCAGGATTGCGCTAGAATTTTCAAGAGATTTTTAATAGCGCCTCCCTGATTTCGTCGCGTTCATTATTTTGCAAGAGGCTCACGAGAGACCATATTACCCGCACCATAACCTTCCGAGTGAACGCACCGCCTGATTATTGCACTGATCTCGCTAACCATCAGCACATCGGAAGAAAGTTGCGCTGCATACGATTCACCACCACCACCACGCGCTTATTCACCAGTTGCCTTCGCCAGCATGCAAAATTCGATGGTAGACCCTGTTGATTATTGGTGGATTGATCCCCGTCAAAAAAGGGAGGAGGCATCGCCTCCTCCCTTCTCTATTTTCCGGACGGCATGGCTGATTAAAAGTGGTAGGCGACCGTCGCCGTTGCGCCCCACATTTTGGCCTCTGCATTTGAGCCAAAAGCACTTCCAAGCTTGACGTTGGTCCAGTACTGCATCCATTCGCCGCCAACTGACAGGTTTTTTGCAACATAGTAATTCGCGCCAAAGCCGTAAGTGAAGCCTGTCTTCGTAGCTGACTGACTCAGCGACAATCCGGGCAGCGATACGGTCTCCTTAATTTTTGCGGTGGTTCCACCGAGCATGACATACGGCTTGAAATTTACAGTCACCGGGTATTGGAACTTGGCCAGATAAGAAATGAAATAATCCGATGACATTTTTATATCAATCGGTATTGGGTTCCCCAAAGGACTTCCTGCCGGATAGGATTGGGTTCCTGAAGATGTCGTGCCAACCCGTACTTCGACCCCGAGATAGTCGCCGATATCCGCGCCGATCTTGCCATAACCGCCAAATACCGTGTTCTTCTGGCTAAAGCCTGTTCCCTTACCTTCCAGCCCGAACGCACCGATGCCGATTCCCGCATAGGGTTTTATATCAAAATTACCGCCCGTGCCGGACCGGGTGTTGCCATAAAGATCCTGAGCCTGCACGACAGTCGCCGGAATCACGGCAAGGCACAACACCGCCAGTGTGATATGTAAATATTTTCGCATCATTTCTTCCTCCGTCCTTTTGAGTTTTGAAAAGAGGCTCCATGATAGCGGGGGGGGGGGGGGGGGGGGG
>VAOW01007099.1_pt1 | contig 19614 bp, 18 predicted proteins | sample 3393921 | NCBI WGS metagenome assembly VAOW01 (sample SAMN08290428, study PRJNA428436) | hydrothermal vent metagenome | isolation source: Deep-sea hydrothermal vent chimney | place: Indian Ocean: Southwest Indian Ridge | depth 2742 m m | reverse complement strand
TTGAATTTCGCTCCATGGAACCACCATGCAGCTCATTCAATCCCGAAAATGGTCTCAAAGTGGGATTGCCGCTCATCCACCCCGAGTTTTGCAAGAGGCTCACAAAAATGTACGGAAAACAGGTACATCGATATAAATGTACCAACGCTTGACCTCATACCATGGTCAGGGGTTTAGAATTGCGGTCGTCACGAAACATTGGAGGTGAAATGCGCAAGGAAGCCGTCCATTCTTATATGAGGAAAACCTCACCGAATGTCGGAGCGTCCGGTAGTAGCCGGACGAAGCGCTCCTGGCGAAACCCTTTGGGCGCCATGTCTGGAGCTACGCTGCTCGCCTTCCTGACCCGGCTGTTGTGTCCCGCTTGCTGGCCCGCATATGCAGGGCTGCTAAGCTCCATGGGTCTCGGATTCCTGTTGAAGACTACATGGCTGCTGCCACTTACCATGATCACCCTGGTGTTCGTCATGGCATCGCTTGCCTTCCGCGCCAGAGCGCGCAGGGGTTACGGACCCTTTATGCTGGGCCTGCCGGGTGCAAGCGCGTTGCTTATCGGCCAGTTTGTCTTCATTTCAGGGACAGCCATGTCCGGGTGGGGCATTGACGGGGGCGCTATATTGCTGGTGGCGGCATCCGTCTGGAACGGATGGCCGCGTAAACGAAAAAGCATGGAGACAGACGAGTGCCCGTCATGTTCATCCGAAACCACAGGGGCTTGACTCCATACCAAAGTATAGGGTTCAGACTTGTGACATGTTACAAAGACAAGGAGGTAACACCATGAGTATTAAACAAAAAATCGAGATATTCAGCTCGGGTTGTCCGGTCTGCAACGAGGCGGTTGACCTGATCCATCGTCTGGCCTGTGATGAGTGTGAAGTCAGCGTATTGGACATGCATGATACGCAGGTTGCGAATCGGGCGAAAGAGCTGGGCGTTCAATCCGTTCCGGCCATCGTGCTTGATGGCACGCTGGCGTCCTGCTGCACCGGACACGGGGTCAATGAGTCCTCGTTACGCGCCGCCGGGTTACTGTGCCCGGTGAACGCATAAAATAAGGTTGCGGAGGGCGCATATGCGGCAGAAAACCATTGGCTGGGTAGCAAAAAAGGCGGGCGTGAATGCGCAGACCATTCTCTACTACGAACGCCGTGGCCTGCTGCTTGCGCCCTCCCGTTCCTTTAGCGGCTATCGTTTGTTCAACGATGAGTCGGTGCGGCGTGTCCGGTTCATCAAACGGGCAAAGGAACTGGGTTTTTCCCTGAAGCAGATTACCGCGCTGCTGGCCTTGCAGGGAGAACAGGATGCGAGCTGTGCCGAGGTCAGCACCATGGCGGCAGACCACCTTGAAGATATTGGACAGAAGATTCGTGACCTTGAGCGCATGCGGACGGCACTTGTCCCGCTTGCGAATGCCTGCCCCGGCAAGGAGGGTCCACTGAAAGCCTGTCCGATTCTGGACAGCCTGGAAAAAGGCGCGTGATGTATGATTTATGAATAGCGCCTCAGGCTATTACGCGGCTCCCAATCCGGTTCGGGGACAGAAGACCTGCCCACCCTCTATTCCAGACCGGCAAGGAGCAGCGGCGAATTTCTGGCATTTTGTTGCCTGGCGTTGCCCTTTACATTATTTGAGATGCCCGCGGATGCCAAAGCCCGGTTACGCAGATTGTTGATAATTAATTTGGGCGTTAATCCGCTCAATTTCAATTGTTTTTGTCTGCGCCCCTTTGAGCGCAGCCAATGCCGCAATCAATTCCAGATCATCCGGAATATGTCCTATAGTGGAAAGATAGGTATTTCGGATGGTAACAAGCCTTCGAGGCGTGACAATTTTTAACAAGTCTCCTATCGTCTCGACTCCCCTGCTAAATAAAATCTTTAAAATAGAATTCAGGTTACTTAATGCGCACTGGACGCCTGCTTCCATCAGCACCTTGGGTAAATTCTCAAAAGTGAGCAGATCAGAATCCTGATAGGTTGCAATCGCCTGATTATGAATCAGTTCTTCATACAATAAATTGAAATGTTCATCGATAGCACTAACGTCCATACTCAGGATCTGGAACCGGCGTTTCGCGGAAAAGTGAGGCCTGCTTTCCGATTTATATGAGAGGACGTGTTCCAGCTCACTCCATAGTTCCTGGGCCAGCGTTCTCACTTGTATCTCGAAGTAAGGCCGCTCCTGATCAGGAATGGAACTGTTTTTCAAGCGTACAGTATAATGAATCGACGAATAGCCGCTTTCCTTGGTTTTCTGATCAATATGCGTCAAGCCGACCCGTCCGAGAAAGTCGGCGCTTAAATATGCTTCAGGAGGATCCTCTTCAGATATTTCAATCATATTTGAGCTACGTAATTCCCGGTCAATCAGCGGAAGTTGTGAGGAAAAGTAGACTATCACCCGAGCCCCGATTGTATCATGCATTTGACGGAAACTGTGAGAGCAGAGCCCCTCCGGGAAACGATCCGATTTGCGAAAAATTTTATCCACCACTCTGTCAGGATGTTTAATACGGGTTAGCGCCATTCGTACTGGAGAAGGCGTAGCTACTCCTTTGCCAGTGGTATACTTTCTCCAATATTCGGGATTTTCCCAACCACTCAGAATTTGTTTGATGTCACTATGCACGGGATTTAAAACCTGTAATTCATAACGCTCATATTCTACAAGAAACCTTTTCAGCTCATTGGTATATTTCATGACTGCAATCCTTAAAGATGAACGACGCTATTTCTTAATGGAATCTTATTCTCATTCCTGCACCTGCCGAAACAATTCCGTAATGGCGAACCGATGGAGCCTCTTGCAAAACTCGTGAGCAGCGATCGGCTTCCCCGCTTTGGTCCATTTCCGAGCTGGAATTTCGCTCCATGGAACCACCATGCACCTCATTCCATCCCGACAATGGACTCAAGGTGGGATTGCCGCTCATCCACCCAGAGTTTTGCAAAAGGCTCAATGGTGTTCAGACTTTCGTTTTCAATGGATGCAACAGGCAAACACATATTCATCGCCCGAGAGTACGCTATCAAACGTCCCATGCATAATTCGGGGGGAATACCTGTCCCCCATCCCGAACTTGCGAGAAACAGGTCGATATAATATGACTGGTATAGCGCGGGATGTAACAGCATGGGCTGACGGTTGTCAGAGATCCTCCAGTCCGGAATGCCGCAGCAGCGCATCCACCGTCGGCTTGCGGCCGCGAAAGGCAATGAACGCTTCCATGATATCGCGACTTCCGCCAACGGAAAGTACCTCCCTTCTCAAGGCAGTAGCAGTTTCGGGATCAAAAATACCTGCTTCCTCAAAGGCGGAAAACGCATCAGCCGAAAGCACCTCGGCCCATTTGTATGAGTAATACCCGGCTGCATAGCCACCCGCGAAGATATGTGAAAAACTGTTCTGGAACCTGTTAAAAGACGGCGGTTTGAGCACGGCCACTTCGGCACGCACCGTATCCAGCAGGTCCTGAACGCTTTGCTTTCCCTCCGGATCAAATGCCGTATGCAGTAGAAAATCGAACAAAGCGAGTTCGACCTGCCGCAACATCTGTATGCCTGAATGAAAGGTTTTGGCCGCACGCATCCTGTCAAACAGCGCATCCGGCAGCTTTTCGCCGGTTTCGAAATGGCGTGCGAATAAATCCAGCGCATCGCGTTCCCAGCAGAAATTCTCCATGAACTGGCTGGGCAACTCCACCGCATCCCAGGGTGCGCCGCGAATACCGGACACATCCAGCGTTTCCACCTGCGTTAACATATGGTGCAGACCGTGGCCAAATTCGTGAAACAGGGTAATTACTTCCTCATGCGTCCATAGCGCCGGTCTGCCTCTCACCGGCGCATCGAAGTTGCAGACCAGATAGGCAACGGGGAGTTGTAACGTGCAATCGGGTCTGCGCCAGCGAATGATGCACTCATCCATCCAGGCGCCGCCGCGTTTGTGGGGTCGGACATAAGAGTCGAGGTAAAATCCGGCGATACGCTCTCCGGAATCATCAAAAATATCGAAGAAGCGAACATCAGGATGCCACACGGGCACGCTCTCCCGTTCACGAATCCGGATGCCATAAAGCTTTTGCGTCACCGCGAACAATCCTGCAAGCACCTGCTGTTCGGGAAAATAGGGTTTCAGATCCTCCTGCGAGAAATGAAACAGCTTCCGTCGCAGGTGTTCGGCGGCAAAGGCCACATCCCATGCTTCGAGGGTTTCAAGATCCAGTTCGGCGGCCGAAAAAGCTTCCAGATCCGCCACCTCTTTTTGTGCATGGGGTTTGCCGCGCCGGGCCAGATCACGCAGAAAGCCAATAACTTCGGAAGGTTCCCCGGCCATTTTGGTGGCCAGTGACACCTCCCCATAGTTATGGTAACCCAGCAATTGCGCTGCTTCCTGTTTAAGTTTGAGGATCTCAACAATCAACGGCGTATTATCCTGCGCTCCGTCACTGGCGCGTGTGACATAAGCCGTGTACATCTTCCGCCGAAGTCCGCGGTTTTCCGCGTATTGCATAAAGGGGATGTAGGACGGCGCATCCAGCGTAAAGAGCCACCCCTCCCTGCCTTTCGCTCTGGCGCGCTCACTGGCCGCATCCCGGATGGAGAGCGGCACTCCGACCAGATCACGTTCATGCTCCAGATGCAGATCAAAGGCGCGGGTAGCGTCGAGTATGTGCTGCTCAAATTGTGCTCCCAACTCGGACAAGCGCATCTGAATTTCCTTGAAACGCATCTTCTTTTTCGGTGGCAGTTCAGCGCCCCCCAAACGCAAATCACGCAAGGCATGGCGCAACACCTGTTTCCGTTCATGATTCAAAGCTTGAAATGGCGGGCTGTCATGCAACGCCCTGATAGCGGAAAACAACGCCTCGTTCTGGGCCAGTCCCGTCCGGTAGGCGGTCAAATTCATCAGTCCCTGCCGGTAAACCGGCCGCAATTCGTCCGAATCACATACGGCATTCAGATGATTCACTGGCCCCCACAAACGGCTTAAGCGTTCCTCCAGCACCTCCATCGGCTGCATCAGATGCAGCCAGTCACAGCAATCCTCTTCGAGCAATTCTGAAATTTTTTCCCGATTCTCACCCAGCATTGCATCTAGCGCCGGAAGGATATGTTGGGGCTGAATGTCGCTAAACAGGGGCAATTCAGTCTGCGTGGATCGGAATAAAGGATTGCGGTTCATAAGACGAACGCTGGGGGGGGTGAACGGCCAAAGCAAGCAAAGAAAAGGAGAAGCGCCTGATCCAGGTCCGATCACGGGTTTTTCAATCGGCTTGGCGGTTCAATCCTTTTCCGATAAACGGTTCAGGGATTCAAGCGTGCCCCGGATTTTGTTTTCTGCTGCATGGATCCGCGTGACATTCCGGCCGCTTAAACATATCTTGCCCCGAGGCTTTGCCCCGCACTGGCCGGGATAGGAACCGATCTCAACTTCGGGAAATTCATCCTGAATCAGGGCTAAAGCTCTGGAAAAACTGCTTTCCAGAAGATTCACCTCAATCTCCCGTCGTTGATAGGGGTCTCCACCGAACTCAGGAAGAATGACATTCAATTGCGAGGTGAAGATATCCGGCACCCCGGCCAGCACATAAACATTGCTTATGCGCACACCTGGCGCAATCGTTTTCTCACAGCGGATCAGATGCGCATCCTTCGGTACACGGCTCATACGCCGCCGTCCGGCATCCAGCCCGTCCTCGCCGTAATACTCGGTCATCGCCTGTATGATGTAACGGTGTTCGACAAGTTCGACGCCGAAGGCCCTGGCGACCGCACCCATCGTGATGTCGTCATGCGTCGGACCAATCCCGCCGCTGGTAATGACTGCATCATGGTTGCTCCGCAGTCTGTTCAACGATTCGATGATGGCATGCTGAATATCCGGTACGATAGCAATTTCAGCCAATCTACAGCCATGATCAAACAGCTTTTGAGCCGTCAGCCAGCCGTTCGCCTCGCGCGTGCGCCCTGAAAGAATCTCATTGCCGATAATCAGCATGGCGGCGGTCTGATGTTTGCTCATCGTCTGTTATCATAGATGGATCGGAGGCAGTTTGCCAGACGCCTGTGGAACCCTGGATCCAACATTGACATTGGATGCATGCAATGGAAGTCCGTGCATTTTGACGCAAAGAACCGCGATGGAGGCATCTCATGCCGGGCAGATGGGTTAACCATATACAGAAGAGCCTCTTGCAAGGATTTCTCCAGTCCTGTTGTATTATTCAACAGTAACGGACTTGGCCAGATTACGCGGTTGATCCACATCCGTGCCTTTCGCACAGGCCACATGATAGGCCAGCAGTTGCAACGGGATCGCGGCATAGAGTGGCGTCGTAAAATAATCTCCTTCAGGCAGGCCGATCACCGCATCTACATCCCGCGGCCATGCTTCCGGCGGCAGATCCGTCAGAAGAATGACCTTGGCTCCACGCGCCTGCACCTCCCTCAAATTGGACAGTACCTTCCGCAGATGGTATTGCCTTGGCGCCAAGACAACGACGGGAAGCTGCGCGTCGATCAATGCAATGGGGCCATGTTTCATTTCACCTGCCGGATAACCCTCCGCATGAAGATATGAGATCTCCTTTAATTTCAGAGCGCCTTCCAGCGCCAGTGGATAACAGGGCCCGCGTCCGAGAAACAACGATCCGTGGATTGATTGAAACAGGTGCGTAAGCGCCGCCACCTGATCCGACTGCCGCAACAAGGTATTCATACCGGATACCGCATCCCGCATCGCGGTAAGGTGGCCTTCATATTCCTCATCCGTCATTGCGCCGCACGCATACGCCAGCTTGAGTGACAATAAAGCCAGCACGGCCAATTGGGCGGTATAGGCCTTGGTGGAAGCGACTCCGACTTCCGATCCCGCCAGCAACTGGATCACGCCGTCAGACTCCCTTGCCAATGAAGAAAATGGCACGTTACACAACGTCAGGGCCGGATTGTCCGGCGTATTGGATTTGAACAGGCGCAGGGCTTCAAGCGTATCCGCGGTTTCTCCGGACTGGGATAAGGTAATCAGCCATGTGTCGGAACCGATCACGGGATTGCGATAACGATATTCGCTGGCGACATCCACTTCTACGGAGATTTGCAAGAAGCGTTCCAGCCAGTAGCGCGCTGTCAGCGCGGCATGGTAGGACGTGCCACAGGCAACCATGACAATGCGGGCCGGAAGGCTTACCGTGTCCAGTAACGACGCATCGGGAAATGTGATCTCATGATCCTTTATATAGGTCTGTAAAATATCCGCCAATACGCGCGGCTGCTCGTAAATCTCTTTTTCCATGTAGTGGGAGAAACCGCCTTTACCGGAAGAGCGCGCCGCCTCTGGCATGTCCCGCCAGAGGCGCTGAACCTCCTTTCCATGAGCATCCCATATCTGACAGCGGTTCAGGGAAAGGCGCCCGGTATCCCCTTCCTCCAGATAGAGAATTTCTTCCGCCATGCCGGACAGCGCCAGCGCATCGGAGGCCGCATACATGGCGCCCTCGCTCCGTCCCAGTAACAGCGGACTGCCACGGCGCGCAAACCATAAACTCTCGTCCCCCTGCTCCAGAATGGCCACAATGGCGTAGGCGCCCTCCAGTTGGCCCACAGTGGCTTTCCACGCTTTTGCATCCTCTTTCTCCTCCAAAAGGTGGGAAGAAAATAACCAGGGAATCACTTCGCTATCCGTCTGCGACCGGAATCTGACCCCGCCCTTGCGTAGCATCCGTTGAAGGTCTTCGTAATTTTCGATGATGCCGTTATGCACCACCGCCACGCCATTGCCAAGATGCGGATGGGCATTTTCCCGCGTCGGCGCACCGTGTGTCGCCCAGCGAGTATGGCCAATCCCGATGGCGCCCGGCAAGGGATGTTCAGCCAGGCTTTGCTGTAAATGAACGAGTTTCCCCGGCTCCTTTCTGCATTCCAGGCCATTATCGCCGCGGATACACAGGCCCGCGCTGTCATAGCCACGGTATTCCATGCGCGCAAGGCCGCTCATAAGGCGATCCTGCGCATCATCACGGGCCGCCACGCCGATAATGCCGCACATCAGTCAGACTGGCTGGATCAAACTAACCTGCAGTGATTCATGAATCATGCAGGTTAGTGATTCTTTTTACGCGGTCGTTGCCAATGGGAAACATGGCGCTGATCCGGCCGCTCGGAGAGAGTCAAACCTCCGGACTCAACCTTCTTTGTGATAATACTGCCCGCACCCACCGTTGCGTCGGATTTGACTTCCACCGGCGCAATGAGCTTGGTATCCGATCCGATAAACACCCGGTCGCCAATGATCGTTTTATGTTTATTCGCGCCATCATAATTGCAGGTAATCGTGCCCGCGCCAATATTACAATCCGCGCCCATTTCAGTATCGCCGATATAGCTTAAATGATTGATCTTACTCCCCCGGTTTACCACGGAATTCTTTATTTCCACAAAGTTGCCTACCCGCACGTCCTCGTCCAGTTGCGCTCCGGGGCGCAGGCGCGCAAAGGGCCCGATCCTTGCACCCATCGCCACATTGGCGTCGTGAACATGGCTGAAAGCGAATATTTCCACCCGATCATCAATCCATGCATCCACTAAAACAGCATACGGCCCCACCCTGCACTCATCACCAATGTGAGTCGATCCGATCAGATAGCATCCCGCCTGAATAACGGTATCCAGACCAATACTGACCGTCGCCTCAATCCGCACCGTTTCCGGCTTTTCAATGGTCACCCCGCGCTGCTGCCAGTCACGGGTGATGTGCGCCTGCATGATGTCTTCCACGGAGGAGAGCTGCGCCCGGTCATTCACACCCAGCATCTCGGTCGCGTCCTGCATGACCGCTGTTTCTACCGCACGGTCATCGTTCAAAGCCAGCGGAACAATATCAGGCAAGTAATATTCTCCCTGAGCGTTGCTATTGCCGAGTTTGTGCAATAAGTCAAAGAGTACATCGCGGCGAACGCAGTAAATACCGCTACTGACTTCACGGATCAGTCTCTGGGCATCGGTGGCATCCTTTTCCTCGACGATCCCCGTCATCCGGCCAATCGAATCGCGCACAATCCGTCCATACCCGGAAGGGCTATCTACCTTTGCTGTCAATACCGTCACAATGGCGTCTTGATCCCGATGCTCCGCCACTAATTTCGCCAGCGTTCCACTACGCAGCAACGGCGTATCGCCGCAAACAATTAGCACATCGCGGACATCGGAGATCGCCTGCTCGCATTGTTTGACTGCATGTCCCGTGCCCAGTTGCCTGTCCTGAATCACCCACTCGAGATTTCGCGGTTGACCCACATGCGCCTGAACCATTTCCGATGCATAACCGGTGACGACCGCAATTCCCCTGGGCCGTAATGATTCAACCGTATGCAGAACATGATCGATCATGGTCCGCCCCAACACCTTATGCAGCACCTTGGGCTTATTCGATCGCATACGTTTGCCTCTGCCCGCTGCCAGTACGCACACCTGCAAGTCAGGATGCTGAAACTCAAAAATCATGTGGCCTCCACAGTCGCCGTTTCATTTTCGGGAAGGTTCGCACAATGAAACAGAGGTTGCAAAGCCGGTTCTCCTTGACACTTGCGGGATCCAGGCTACATCATCCCCAACGTCCGGACAAAACGCATGACAAAACCCATTCAACGGCGAACTCAATATGGAAAACTCTGACAGATTCGACTTCAAGGAACGTGAGCGAAATAACTGGTCATCGGCTGCCGAAGGCTGGCGTCGGCGCGATGAATTATTGCGAAAGGGCGCGGCGCCTGTCGCCGAACGCATGCTTGAACTGTCCGGAATAGATTCCGGCTCCCGGCTGCTTGATATTGCCTCGGGCACGGGAGAGCCTGCGATATCGGCGGCGCGGATTGTTGGCGGGTCCGGCAAGGTCATCGGCACCGATCTGGTGGATGAAATGCTCGCCGTGGCCCGTGAGAAAGTCGCAAGAATGGATCTCGATAATATCGAGTTTTACTGTATCGATGCGGAAGCGCTGGATTTTGCGACAGGCTCATTTGATGCGGCGACCATCCGCTGGGGCCTGATGTTTATGCCGAATCCGCGGGCCTGCCTCGCTGCTGCCCATAAGGCGCTGAAGCAGAATGGGCGCATCAGTCTGGCCTGCTGGGCAGCGCCGGAGAAAAACCCGTTTGTGGGCGTACTCATGAAGACACTGGGTAAATACATGGACATCCCTGCGCCACCTCCCGACGCCCCCGGTATATTCGCTTTTGCGGACCCGGATCGCTTGCGGGACGCCCTCGCATCGGCAGGCTTCAGAAACATCGTACTGGAAGAAATGGAAATCGACGTTATCGAGGTTGATGACGGTCGCGCCTACTGGGAGGCAATGTCGGATTTGGCCGCACCGGTCATGGCGCTTGTCAGGCAACTGGATGAGCCGGATCGCTCGAGTTACATTGATGAGGTCATCAAGGTCGCGGATGCACTGAAACAAGGTAAAACCCTGCGTATGAGGGGCGTCACGTGGATCGCTTCCGCTGACAAATAAGTCATAGGAAATTCAGATGCAATGTTTACTAAGCCAGGCTGACGTTAATCAGTCCACGCACCGGATCCGCAGATTCGATGATAACCTCAATTTTGTCGCCCAGACCATAGTTGCCCCCCCCTTTGCGGGCATGGAGGCGGTGGTTGGTTTCATCCAGTACAAACAGGCCGCCGAGATCGTCCAGGCTTAGAGATCCTTCGGCCAGCGTAGGTTCCAGTTCCACGAAGATACGGCGCTTGGTCACGCCGGAGATCATGGCAGGCATGCGCTTCCCCACGTCTTTTTGGTGATACAGCGCCGCCAACATGGCCTGCGTATCCCATTCGGCGCGTTGCTGTTTGCGTTCCTGCGCCGAGACATGGAGGCCAATGGACGCCAGTTCCGCCACGGGTTGCGCTTTATCCGGGCTTTGTTTGTGCAGTATTGCTTTCAATCTTCGATGCACCGTCAGATCTGCATAGCGGCGGATGGGGCTGGTGAAATGGCAATAGACGGGATATGCCAGTCCGAAATGTCCTTCGTTTTCCGGGGCGTACCGGGCCTGCTGCATGGAGCGAAGTACCAGCCGGTGTAAGACATGGGCAAACGGTTCTCCATCTGATTTCTCAAGCACAAACTGCACATCGCCAGGGCGCACTTTGTTCTTTTCCTCCTTGATTTTAGGCAGCCGAACAAAGATTCCGAAGGGTGCGAGGAACTCGTTCAATGAATCAATGGCCTGGCGTTCCGGAGCAGGGTGTACGCGATACAGGAGCGCGCAATGGCGGTTCTCAAGGTATTCGGCTATAGCTGTGTTGGCAGCCAACATCATTTCTTCGATCAGATGATGGGCGATATTACGCTCATCCGATCCCATAGCGGCGACACGTCCCTCATGCAGTACGGCTCGTACCTCCGGTACGTCCAGATCAAGCGCGCCACGGCGTTTTCGGTTACGGTCCAGCTTGCGGTATAGCCGGACGGCATGGTCGAGCATCGCGCGCACCTTCGCGCCGGGTACGGCCTGTTCGTCCCGCTCATCCAGCCACCTGGCCGCCTGAGCATAAGTCAGCCTTGCCTGTGAATGAATGACCACTTCATACGCCTGAACGGTGCGGCGGCGGCCCGATGCATCGAAACGCATGCGTACGGCCATGGCCAGTCTCGGCACATCCGGATTGAGCGAACACAGGCCATTGGACAGTTTCTCCGGCAACATGGGAATGACACGATCCGGGAAGTAAAATGAATTCCCCCGCACCAGCGCTTCTTCATCCAGCATTGAACCGGGTTGAACATAATGCGCCACATCGGCGATGGCGATCCATGCCTCAAACCCTTCACCGCGTGGTAATACGCAGATGGCGTCGTCGAAATCACGTGCATCCGCACCATCAATGGTGACAAAAGGCAGATGCCGTAAATCCATGCGGCCTTCGCAATCCTTTTGATGGACGCTATCGGAGAGGAGACTGGCTTCCGCCAGAACCGGGGCGGGAAAATCAGCAGGCAATTGCTGTTCCGCGACGATGAGATCAATGAGGCGTTCCGGATTCAGATCGTTCCCCAGCACTTCCAGCACCTTGCCGCGTAAAGGGCTGGTTCCGCGCCGGATTTGCAGGCGTACCCAATCATGGTCATGCGCGCCTCCGGCATCCCGGTTTCTTACCAGAATGGTTTGCGGCATTTTGCGGGAACGTGGCTGCACCAGGCCTGTGCCGCCCTGGAGAATGAATTGTCCGATCAGGATGGAGGAGGCTTCTTCGACGATGCGAATCAACCCGGCGGATTCGCGGCCCCGGCGGAGGGTGGCGCGCACTTCCACCACATCGCCATGCATCAGGGACTTCATTTCTTCACGGGGCAGGAAAAGTCCTTTGTCCCTGCCCGCCACGTCTACGAAACCAAAACCGTCAGGGTGCGCTGAAACTATGCCCGTCCATGTTTTTGCATGATCAGGACGGAATTGCCGGGGCGTATGCGCGCGCCCTTCCCTCCCGGATGTTTTGCTTTTGAAAGAACGATCCCCTGACCGCTTCTCCGAATGATTTTCACGCTCGTTGCGTTTGCTAATCTTTCTTGACACGATATTGCTCCATCCTATGATTGCGCGTCTCTTGCGGACCTGCCGCAATGAATTCGTTCATGCCGAGGTGGCGGAATTGGTAGACGCGCTGGCTTCAGGTGCCAGTGACCATTACGGTCGTGCTGGTTCGACTCCAGTCCTCGGTACCATTAAGGTGAAAGGGGCGATTGATCGCCCTTTCCTTACAAATCGACAGCTTGCGCTGCAAGCCCTTGCATTTGTGCGCCCATCCATGGGCGCTTTGATGATTTCTTGCGAAGTCATCATTCATGAATTGATGCAGGGTGCGTTCTTGGGCAATGGTCATAAACAATGTCCGCCAAAGCCCGAATATGATCTTCACGGTCGTTCAGCGCCGGGATGTAGCGGAATGATTCACCACCGGCATCCATAAAAAACTTGTGGTTCTGAATGTTGATTTCCTCCAGCGTCTCCAGACAATCAGCGGCAAATCCGGGGCAAACGACGGCAACATCCCTGATACCCTTATCAGGAAAACTTTTCAACGTCTTATCGGTATAGGGTTGCATCCACGCCTCACGCCCAAAGCGCGACTGGAAGGTCAAAACCCATGCGTTATCGTCCAGTTTCAACGCCCCGGCGAGCAGTTCCGCCGTGCGGGAGCATTCATCGGGGTAGGGGTCACCATCATCGTGAAAACGCTTCGGGATGCCGTGAAACGAGAAAACCAGCTTATTCGGGCGACCACGAGCGTCAAAATCCTCGCTGATGCTGGCCGCCAGCGCCGCGATATAGGCCGGGTGATCGTGGTAGTCGCGCACAAAACGGATTTCCGGCATGTCGCGCGAGGATGCAAGCGTTTGGGCCAGCGCATCGAAGGTGGAAGCCGTGCTGGCCGATGAATATTGCGGGTACAGTGGTAGCACCAGCACGCGCATACAGCCATGGCCGGCCAATTGCCGCATGCCATCGGCAATGGAAGGGTTGCCGTAGCGCATGGCCAGTTCGACTCGAAACAAACCGGGTTCACGGGCATCCAGCATGCCTTGCAGTTCCGCCTGCTGGCGCAGGCTGATCGCCAGTAGGGGTGAGCCATGGTCCGTCCACACCTTGCGGTACAGCCTGGCGGAACGTGGCGGACGAAGATTGAGGATCGCGCCGTTCAGAATCAGCCACCACACAGGCCTCGGCAGATCGACGATGCGCCTGTCCCACAGAAATTCTTTCAGATAGCGGCGCAGGGCAGGCGTGGTCGGCGCATCGGGCGTGCCCAGATTAGTCAACAGGATGCCTACCGGGCCAGTCCGTATCATTTGTACATCACCGTTAATAGTCTGCATTATTCATGAATAATGCAGGATGAGATGGGTCAAGGTTGAATTGCCGCCCATCCATCCGGAGTTTTGCAATGGGATCATATCAGTCCTTATTCATGCCGATAAGGTTGAACAGTTCCAGCCGCGATGAAGGGTTATTGAGGAATGCGCCGGTTAATTTGGATGTGGTGGTCCATGAATTCTCTTTCTTCACGCCACGGTGGCACATGCAGAAATGCCGACACTGGATAATCACGGCGACGCCCGCGGGTTGAAGAACCTCCTCAATGACGCGCGCAATCTGCATGGTCATTTTTTCCTGCACCTGCAAACGCCTGGCGTATACATCCACCACGCGCGCCAGTTTGGATAATCCGACCACGCGCCCGTTGGGAATATAGGCCACATGCGCCTTGCCGACGAAGGGGGCGAGGTGGTGTTCGCAATGGCTATGCACCTCAATATCCGAAACCAGCACCATTTCATCATAGCCCTCGACTTCTTCAAAGGTTTTTTCCAGATGTTCGCGAGGATTGTCACGGTAACCGGAAAAATATTCATCAAAGGCGGCCAGTACGCGCCTGGGCGTATCCCGCAAGCCCTCACGCTCCGGATTGTCGCCAATGTACTCAAGCAAGGCGCGCACATGCTGCATGGCGGCGATATTCTTCGGATCGATCAGGTCAAAATCTTGCACGGGAACCTCGGAGATACATGATGCACGCACGTTAACGCATTTGCGCCAAACGAAAAACCCCCGGAGGGATCAGACTCTCGACTTTTGATGGACCCTGCATCCGCATTCAATGTCGGATCCCGGGCTGAACATCCCGCTTGCTGTAACAGCAGCAACGAACTTACCTCTTCTGATAACTGCCTGTCAGTTCCATTTTCTCCAGTATATGCCCCTGCATGGCCTGCTTCAGTTTCACCCTGGTTGGCTCATGCAAATCCGGGAGGATTGTATCCAGCGCGTATAACTTGAAGAAATAGCGATGACGACCAATGGGTGGACATGGCCCGCCGTAACCGGTCCGTTTCCAGTCATTGAGACCCTCCAGCGTGCCCGCCGGAAGCGATGCAACCGATTCCTTCAGACCTGTCGCGTCAGGCGGAAGGTTGTAAAGCACCCAGTGTACCCAGATCATTTTAGGATCTGCCGGATCGGGAGCATCAGGATCGTCTACGATCAGCGCCAGACTTTTTGTACCGTCCGGCGCTCCCGCAAACCTCAGAGCCGGAGAAACATCCTCACCTTCGCAGGTATATTTGGAGGGTATCCCCTCTCCATTCCCAAAAGCCGGAGAAGTAATCGAAAATGCCATATTTTCACCTCCATGAGCAGGGAATGAGAGAAAAAAAGTCAACAGTAGCCCTGTAAAGCTATAACAGATGATTCGATGACGCATGATCCGTACCTCCAGCGGATGGGTGGTAATGAGATGATCCCCGTCCGGTTTCTCCTTGAACAGATGCCCCTGAATAATGCGTTCAGGCGCTTCCGGCGTACGGGCGTGGCGCCATGTGGCTTCAGGGTAAGCGGCGGCAATGGATTCGCTCATGCAAATCTGAAAGCGACTCGTTCCAATGATAAGGGAATATTCATTTTCGGACAATGATTGATTGCCGCTCATCCACCCGGAGTTTTGCAATGGACTCTGATTATTCCTCTTTAGTCCCCGCGGTCAGATGCCCCAGTCGTGCGGCCAGATTCGGATCCGCGCCTGCCAGCGGCAACCAAAAATGAAATACAGTTCCTTCACCCGGCGTACTCTCCACCTCAATATGACCGCCATGCGCTTCTACAATCCGCTTGCAGATGGCCAATCCCAAACCCGCACCGCCGGTTTTTCGGTCTCTGGCTTCATCCGATCGATAAAAACGGTCGAATATGTGATCGACATGTTCGGGCGCGATGCCGGGGCCTTCATCCGCCACCGTTACAATGGCTCCGTCATCCCGGGCTTCCGCCATAAAGCGTACGCGGGTGTTGGCCGGCGCATGTTTGTAGGCATTATTCAACAGATTAAAGGCAACCCGGCTAAGCCGGTCTTCATCGCCAATGACCAGTAGATCATCCGCGATCTTCATATCCAGTATCACATTCTTGCTGGCAAACAACGTAAGGTGTTGCTGTCCCGCCTCTTCCAGCAGCAGACTTAAATCCACATCATCATGCGCCAGCTCCAGCAGGCCGGCATCGGCACGCGCCAGAGTCAGAAGACCATCGACAATACGTTGCATCCGGTCAATAATCTCCAACTGCTGTCTGAGCGTCTCTTCGTATTCTCCGGGGCGCCGCTTCCTGAGAAGCGCCACCTCAATTTCACCCCGTAAAATAGTCAGGGGTATGCGCAATTCGTGCGAAGCATCCGCCGTAAACCGTTTCTGCGCCTGAATGCTGGCCTCCAGGTCAGCAAACATCTTGTTCAGGGTGCGCATCAACTGGCGAATCTCTCGATCCGGGGTGGAAAGCTTCAAACGTCCGGACAAATCCCCGGCTGCAAATCTCGTGGCTACCGCGCCAATTTCATCCATGGGCTTGAGCGCACGTCTGGCCATGACATAGCCGGCATAGGCGCTAATCAGCATGGAAACCAATCCCAGCAGGCCGCCAACCAGATACATCAGTTCAAAGAAAGAGTGAATCTCACGGGTGCTTCGGCCCAGAAGCATCACGCCAACCACGCCTCCCGCACGATGTACCGGCATGGCAATCACACGAATATTATCCTTGCGCAGAAGCGAGCGCGTGGATACGAATGCCGTTTGATCGCCCATGGCGCGCTGTAACGCTTCGGTCACGGCGCTGCCGCCGCTGCCGATCAGTCCCCGGTCAGAAGCAAAGAGCAGCCTGCCATTGGCGCCAACCAGTTGCACCGATCCCAGAAAATGCGAAGAGAATTTCACCAGTTCGGAATTCCAGTGGTAGAAGCGGGATTTCTCCAGCTCATGGCTGATAGCCTGCGCCTGCTGACTCAACTGCCTGTCCACGGCTGAAAACATCTGATTGGACAGGACAACATACAATAACATGCCGGCAAACAGGAGCAGAGATAATTCGACGGCCATGTAAAGCAGAGCCAGGCGTCCGCGAAAGGTGGAAATCAGCCGAAAGAACCATCGAGGCCGCAATTGCCACGGCTTGATGGAAAAAAACTTCACGCAGGCGGATCGTCGTTGGTCAGCATATAACCTTGTCCGCGCAGGGTATAAATCAGCGGCGGTTTAAATCCTTTATCCACCTTGTTGCGTAAATGGCTGACATAAACGTCGATAACATTACTTTCCGGGTCGAAATTCATGTCCCATACATGCTCACCAATACGGGTGCGCGACAGCATCCGTCCGGGGTTGCGCATCATATATTCAAGCAAGGCGTATTCCTTGGTCGTCAAGCGGATCGCCTGGCCTGACCGGGTCACCCTGCGGCTCATCGGGTTCAGTTCCAGATCGGCGATTTTCAGAATCGGCGTTTTCTTTTCCGAACTTCGGCGCAAAAGGGCGCGTACGCGCGCCAGCAATTCTTCAAAAACAAAGGGTTTGGTCAGATAATCGTCAGCGCCCGCATCCAGTCCCCGCACCTTGTCTTCCACAGCATCCCGCGCCGTCAGTATCAGCACCGGCGTGCTGACCCCCCGTTCCCGGATTTCTCCACACACAGCAAAACCATTCTTCTTTGGCAACATCAAGTCCAGAATAATCAGATCGTATTCGTTGACTTCGGCCAGAAAACCGCCTTCCTCGCCGTCATAAGCACAATCCACGGCATGGCCTTCTTCTTTGAGACCTTTTTGGATAAACTGGGCGACGCGCTTCTCGTCCTCCACCACCAGAATTTTCATGGGGACGAGTGTAGCAGCTTTTCGCCGGAAGCGCGAAATACAGGAGGCCATGCAACATGCGCCGCGACGTCATCATCTTTGATATCGAAACCGTTCCGGATGCGGTTGCATCCCGCCGCTTGCTGAAAAAGCCCGCATTAACGGATAGCGAGGCCAGAGACGCCTTGCGCGATTATTTCCTGGAAAAAACAGACGGAAGAAACGATTTTCCCCGCCAGCCTTTCCATCAGGTCGCCGCTATCAGCTATGCGCATCTGGTGCATGAACCCGGCGAAGAAGGAAAAGAACTGATTATCCGCCGCATCGCCAGTGGCGGTCATACCGGCAGCAGCGAACGTGAGCTGCTGGAGGGCTTTCTGGAACTCATCGAAAAGCGCGCCCCTCAACTGGTCAGTTTCAACGGACGCGGTTTCGATGTTCCCGTCATCAAATACCGTGCCATGACGCATGGTCTTGCGTGCCCACGCTGGTTCTCCGAAGGCAACCGCTGGAACAGCTATGATGCCCGCTATTCACATGAATATCATCTGGATTTGCTTGAAGTGTTTTCGGATTACGGCGCTTCGGCGCGTTGCTCAATGCATGAGATGGCGGCCTGTTTCAATATTCCCGGCAAGCTCGACACTGCCGGTGATAATGTGCGTGGATTGTTCGAAACGGGAGATATCGAAGCCATTCGCCATTATTGCGAGACCGATGTCTGCACCACCCTGCTGCTGTTCTTGCGCTGGGAATTATTCAATGGAGGCCTCTCCGGGGGCGCTTACGCCCGCATTACGCCGGGGCTTTCCCAATATCTCGAAACTGAAGGGGAATCACGCCCACACCTGGCGGCATTCCTGCATGCGTGGCAGTCACTTGAATCAGGCCGGACCGTAGCGTAATCGGCACTTCGCCAATCATCAGAATTGACCCGCCTTTGCTTAGCCATGCGAATCATGACGAAAGGTTCAAAACTCACGTAATAATTCCGTAATTTCCGTTTTGGAACGGGTTTTTTCATCCACCCGTTTGACGATCACCGCGCAATACAGGTTCGGACCGCCGGACTTTCCAGGCATGGATCCGGAGACAACCACCGAATACGGCGGTACCTCACCGTAAGATATGGCATCATTCTCACGGTTCACGATACGTGTGGATTGACCGATATACACACCCATCGAAATTACCGAACCCTCGCGCACAATGACGCCTTCAACGATTTCTGAACGGGCGCCGATAAAGCAGTTGTCCTCAATAATGGTCGGCGTAGCCTGCAATGGCTCAAGTACGCCGCCAATACCGACGCCGCCGGAAAGGTGTACCTTCTTGCCGATTTGGGCGCAGGATCCCACCGTCGCCCAGGTATCGACCATCGTCCCTTCATCCACGTAAGCGCCGATATTCACATAGGATGGCATCAGCACCACCTTCGGCGCGATATAGGCACCGCGGCGCACGGTTGCAGGCGGCACGACGCGCATGCCTCCCTTGCGAAACGTATCCTCGCCCCAACTGGCGAATTTCAGCGGCACCTTGTCGTAATAATTGGAGACGCCGCCATTGATGACCTTATTTTCATTCAGCTTGAAGTAAAGCAGTACGGCTTTCTTCAGCCATTCATTGGTGATCCAATTACCCCTGGCATCCTTTTCGGCGACGCGCACGCCGCCGTCATCCAGAAGCCGGATGGCGTGTTCAACACCTTCACGCAATTCGGCGTCCACGTCCCGCACCGACCATTGATCGCGGCTGTTCCATGCATGTTCGATGATGCTTTGCAGATGATTCATATCCACCCTCCTGAATATTTTATGTCACGGATCCTAGCCCGAACTTATTTCCATGAAATACATATAACCTGATGATTCTAATATCTTTTTTCAAGGATCACAGATGCATTTACTGGGAACACATTATATTTTC
>VAOW01040023.1_pt1 | contig 19622 bp, 21 predicted proteins | sample 3393921 | NCBI WGS metagenome assembly VAOW01 (sample SAMN08290428, study PRJNA428436) | hydrothermal vent metagenome | isolation source: Deep-sea hydrothermal vent chimney | place: Indian Ocean: Southwest Indian Ridge | depth 2742 m m | reverse complement strand
GGATTCCTCTCTCTGGTTTCCGGAAAAACCAAAGTCTGCCCGGTGGCTCCATCTCTGTCAGAGATGATTTCCACTTTTACAGAAGACATGCTGCACTAACCTGGTATGGCCGCCGTGGAATGCTAGAGTTCAATGAATTGCTGATTCCTTTTTTTGATCGCGCTCAGGATGATATGGATACCTGTCAATGTATCGCATTCGAACGCCTGCTGGAGTATTCTGATCAAGTATTGTTCGGTTTATTAACAGGGCAGATGCAAACTCATGACCCGGAACTCTCCCAACTTATCTTTCAAATCCGCAGAGCCGCTTTATCTGCAAGTTAAACCTTCCCGCCTGTTTGCTGGCTTTCTCATCCTGGGCCACATGACCGCTGCCCTAGCGCTGATATATATTGATTTACCTGCACCCGTGCAGATCTTGCTTGGCTTGATGCTTGCGACCAGTCTTTATCGAACCCTGAGCCTTTACGTGCTCATGAATTCATCACGCAGTATTTTACGCTTGGTGTGGGATGCCTCAGGTAAATGGCGAGTATGGGATGGCAGTGGGCGAGAACATGAAGCCACGCTTACCCCTGATTATTTTGTTCACCCCAAATTAATTATCCTGGGGCTCAAGCTTCAGGGCGTTGGGCGAAGAGCTATTTTGCTATGGCCGGATTCATTGGATACCGAAATTACGAGGCGGCTTCGTCGCCGGCTGCGGGAAATGCGCAAGAAAGAGGGTAAGGATGAGCATGAATGACAATGGCCACCCTAAACAGGGGGAATTATCTCTTAAATCAATGAGGTAATCCATTAACTCTGGCAAGAGATTACCTTATTGATTTAATTTGCGGTGAAATGGTTGTGAATATTTCCCAACATGGGTTTGAGTACTTTAGGGGGGGCAGCTACAATATTACCAGTTTTGAGATACTCATCGGCTCCATTGAAGTCGCAGACCAATCCCCCCGCTTCCTGCACCAAGAGGGCGCCAGCGGCCATATCCCAGGGTTTTAACCCGCTTTCCCAGTAACCGTCAAAACGGCCTGCAGCTACATAAGCCAAATCCAGGGCGGCGGATCCGGGGCGGCGAATACCTGCGATAGGTCCGATAAAATCGCGCAATGTAGCCATATAAGTATCGACATCCTGATTTTCCCGGAAAGGTATTCCCGTACCCAATAGTGCTCCCTCTAGGCTGTTGCGCGCACTGACGCGGATTCGCCTGTGATTGAGAGATGCGCCTGCTCCACGGCTTGCCGCAAATAATTCATCTTTGACCGGATCGAGGATAACCGCCTGATCAAGGCGCCCATGAAAACTCAGGGCGATGGAAATTGCATAATGGGGAATCCCACGGAGATAGTTCGTGGTGCCATCGAGTGGGTCAATGATCCATTGATATTCGCCATCACCATCCTGCCCGCTTTCCTCAGCAAGAATGGCATGATCAGGATATGCGTGGTGGAGAATTCGTATAATACTTTCTTCTGCCCGCCGGTCAACGTCACTGACAAAATCGTTGCGCTGCTTACTGGTTACGTGAATTAAATCAAGCCGATCCGCATAGCGGAGGATGATCGAGGAAGCAGTGCGGGCTGCTTTAATGGCTGTATTCAAAAAAGGGTGCATGATGCATGATCTAATTGAGAGAACCAGCGAACAAGGATACCAGACTCCAGCAGACAAAGAGATACCCGCAAGCATTAATCTTGAGCGTATCCGTTTTGTATTGATCGAACCCAGCCATCCCGGTAATATTGGTGGCGCTGCGCGAGCCATGAAAACCATGGGATTGCATCAGCTTTACCTGGTGAGGCCCGCCCTTTATCCACATGCCGAAGCGACCGCCAGGGCATCCGGTGCCGATGATATTTTGGCTGGGGTGATAGTTTGCCAGAGCCTGGATGAAGCTATTCAGGATGATACGCTGGTCATTGGCGCCAGTACCCGCCCCCGCAATCTGGATTGGCCCACTCTGACTCCCAGATCCATGGCCGAACAACTGCGTATGGAACTGAAAAATAATAGTACCGCAGCGGCTGTTCTCTTTGGCCGGGAACGTAGCGGCTTGAGCAATCGGGAATTGGAGCGTTGTCATTATCGAGTCACTATCCCTACAGTCAATAATTTCAGCTCCCTGAATCTTGCCGCCGCAGTCCAGGTATTAGCCTATGAGTGCCATTTGATTGGATTAGGTGAAAAAAGCAAGGAGGAAGCCGCAGGCGAAGTAATGGCGCATCAGGAGGAGGTCGAAGCTTTTTTTATACACTTGAAGCAAGCCCTGATTGATCTTGACTTTCTGGATCCGGCAAATCCCAAGCTGCTAATGCGCCGGTTGCGGCGGCTATTTATGCGCACCCGATTACGTAAAACAGAAATTAATATCCTTCGCGGCATTTTGTCGGCGGCACAAAAAAATCGGGCCAAATGAGTCTGATGATAATCATTTATCATTTTTGATAAAGACAATTCCCAGGATATAAGAGGGTTATGTTTAAAACATTAAAGGAAGATATCCATTGCATCTTTGCCAGAGATCCGGCGGCGCGGACAATATTTGAAGTGTTTACCACTTATCCGGGGCTTCATGCCGTGATTTTTCATCGAATGTCTCATGTCCTTTGGAGTAGAGGTTTGCTGTGGTGTGCCCGGGCATTATCTGCGTTTGCCCGGCGGTGGACGGGAATAGAAATCCATCCCGCAGCCCGGATAGGCAGGCGGTTTTTCATTGATCATGGGATGGGGGTGGTCATCGGAGAGACTGCAATCATCGGGGATGACTGTACTATTTATCACGGAGTTACGCTGGGTGGTACGAGCCGACAAAAAGGAAAACGTCATCCTACGCTGGGCAATAATGTTGTAATCGGCGCCGGAGCCAAGGTATTGGGACCCATTCGTCTAGGCAATAATTCACGGATTGGCTCCAACGCTGTCGTCTTGAAGGACATACCTGACGGTGCTACGGCCGTCGGTATACCTGCACATATCATACGCTGGGATGAAGCCATGAGACGCCGCCAGGCCCAAGCTAACAAACTGGGATTTGATGCTTATGGGGTAACTCGTGATGCCCCTGATCCTGTGGCCCACGCAATTGAATGTCTGCTGGATCACACTCACCAAGTAGATGAGAAATTCGCCCAATTGCGCGCTGCAGTGCATAAATTAGGCGGTGACATCGATGATCGGCCCCTTCCTGAGTTGGCCAAATGCGATCTTGATCCGAGCGCCGGGAATTCATCTAATGGCCTCTCTGCAAAAGCCACGCCAGGGTCGCCTGGCGATAATAGTTGACTAAAATACTAAGTTATTGTTATCCTTTTTAAGTGCTGAGGCGCAGGTCTTGGGACTAACTACAGGCGCCGGATCGACGACCTCGGCCAGGCTGGATTTGACCTGGTGTGAAATCCCGTTTCACTGGCTGGAATTCCGGGCAGTGAAAAATATTCCCGTCCTATGGGGGTGATCCTTTTCGCGTTTGCGCCGTGTGGGATGGGTGAAAAGTACTTGAGGGTCGGGGAAATTGCCGTGGCGATCAATAAAAACGTGAATGTGACCCAGTGCGACGAATTCGGATGAACAAGAGAAAGTAGAAATCCGTCAGTAGGTACCTGATCAAAATAACTGCCACAGTATATAAAAATCAGAATGATCGCCAGAAACTCGGAAATACCGGTTTCCCGGCATGACTACCATAAGGAGTGAATGGGTATGAGTGAATTAAAAACCCCGATCTATCTTGATTACGCGGCCACAACTCCAGTGGATGAACGTGTCGCGGAACGGATGTGTGCCTGCCTTACCCGAACGGGTACCTTCGGCAACCCCGCTTCGCGCAGCCACAAATTTGGGTGGGATGCCGAGAAACTGGTGGAAGAATCGCGTGAATATCTTGCCCAATTAATCAATGCTGATCCAAAAGAGATTGTCTGGACCAGCGGGGCAACCGAATCTGATAACTTGGCCATCAAGGGCGTGGCGCATTTCTATCAGCGCAAAGGAAAGCATCTGGTAACTAGCAAAACAGAACATAAGGCTGTGTTAGATACCTGTCGCCAGCTTGAGCGGGAGGGGTTCGAAGTCACCTACCTGGATCCCGAACCTAACGGCTTGATTCCCATCGAACGGATTGAAGAGGCGCTTCGGGATGACACCATTCTGGTATCGATCATGCATGTCAGTAATGAGATAGGTGTTATTCAGGATCTGCGGGCTATCGGTCAGCTGACCCGAAGTCGCGGCATTTTGTTGCATGTGGATGCTGCACAAAGCGTTGGTAAGATCCCTCTTGACGTACAAGCCATAGACATTGATCTCATCAGTATTTCCGGCCATAAAATGTATGGGCCAAAGGGAATTGGCGCATTGTATGTCCGCCGCAAGCCAAGAGTTCGACTGGAGGCACAAATGCATGGTGGAGGGCATGAGAGAGGGATGCGATCCGGCACCTTGGCTACGCATCAGATCGTTGGAATCGGAGAAGCCGCACGGATTGCCCGTGAAGAAATGAGTTTGGATGTGGAGCGTGTTCGGGATTTGCGAGATCGTCTTCTGACGGGCATTCAGGAAATGGAAGAGATTTATATTAATGGTGATCTCGAGCAGGGTTATCCCGGTATTTTCAACGTCAGCTTTGCCTTTGTTGAAGGAGAAAGTCTGATGATGGCCTTGCGCGATCTGGCTGTTTCATCTGGCTCTGCCTGCACTTCCGCCAGCCTTGAGCCCAGTTACGTTTTACGGGCGCTGGGAAGGGAAGATGAGTTGGCGCACAGTTCAATCAGATTTTCTATCGGCCGCTATACGACAAGCGGGGAAATCGATTATGCCATTGAAAAACTAAAGACTGCCGTTGACAAGTTACGAGAGATCTCTCCACTTTGGGAGATGCATCAACAGGGTATCGATCTAAAAAGTGTTCAATGGGCGACCCATTGAACACGCAATCTATTCAGATAGATTCAAATTGCAATTAGGAAGGTGTGTGATGGCAATAACACTGACAGAGGCTGCGGTTGACAGAATTCGAGCTTTCGTCAATAAGCGCGGCAAAGGCGAAGGTATCATACGTCTCGGCGTTAAGACCACCGGCTGTTCCGGTATGGCTTACGTCATAGAATATGCGGACAAGGCAGATGTCGGGGACATTATCCTTGAAGACAAGGGGGTCAAGCTTCTAGTTGATGCCAAGAGTCTGGTTTACCTGGAGGGTACTGAACTTGATTATGTCCGTGAAGGTCTGAACGAAGGCTTCAAGTTTTCGAATCCCAATGAAAAAAATCGTTGTGGATGTGGCGAGAGTTTTAATGTGTGACATGAGTAAATTACTGGAACCCATTGATTTTAAAAAAAACTACTTTGATTTATTTGGTTTGGAAAGAGATTTTTCAATCGATTTGGCTACCTTGCGTGAGCGTTATCAAGCCTTACAAGGACGTTATCATCCTGATCGATATGCTACTGCCAATGCCTCAGAACAACGCCAGGCGATGGAAACCGCGATATTCATAAATGAAGCTTTCACAATCTTGCATCATCCATGCAAACGAGCTCATTACCTGCTGGAGCTAGCTGGCATCTGCATGGATGATGGCCGGGCCACTTTGAATGATGCGACTTTTCTCATGAGGCAAATGGAATTCCATGAATCTGTGGAGAAGGCAGCAAATTCACCTGATCCTTTGGCGGCTCTGCAACAACTAAGGGAAAGCTTGATTTCCGAAAAAAAATCTATTTTCGAGCGCTTCACATTGCATTATCAGGTGGCTGAATTACAGCAAGCGAAAGGTGATTTACTCCGGCTTGGTTTCTATAACCGCCTTCTTGATCAGGTTGAGCGGCATATGGATGATTACGAAGATCAGGTCGTTTAAGAATTAATTGAATCTCTCGTGACCACTATTAATTTTATTAATACTTGCTCGAATGCAACAGTAATCAATTAAACCATTTCAAGACATACAGGATGGTACAACATGGCTTTGCTGCAAATCTCGGAATCTGGCAGATTGGCTAATTCGCATGAATATCATCTTGCTGCAGGAATAGATCTAGGAACGACTAATTCATTAATAGCTTCGGTTTGTGGCGGCGCGGCAGAAATACTTCCTGATGAAAACGGAAACCATCTATTGCCTTCTGTGGTGCGTTATCTGCCGGACAGATCAGTCCTGATCGGTGAGGAAGCCAAAACTGCGGCAACTGATGATCCATTTAATACCATTGCTTCGATCAAGCGTCTTATGGGGCGGAAAGTCTCTGATCTCAAGACTCTGGCGGGAAAGCTACCGTATCATTTTGCTTCAAAAAATGAAGAGGTACCTCGTATTCACACGGTGGCAGGAGATCTTACACCCATTGAGATCTCTGCAGAGATATTGAAAGCGCTTAAAAAACGCGCAGAGAAAACCTTGGGTGGAGAATTAAGTGGTGTGGTGATTACCGTACCCGCGTATTTCGACGATGCGCAGCGTCAAGCCACCAAAGATGCGGCTAAGCTGGCAAGGCTTAATGTATTTCGGTTGCTGAATGAACCCACCGCAGCTGCGGTGGCTTATGGTTTAGATCGTGATACTGATGGCGTGGTGGCTGTTTATGACTTAGGTGGTGGTACATTTGACATTTCTATACTGCGGCTCAATCAGGGAGTATTCGAGGTATTAGCCACAGGTGGCGATAGCGCCCTGGGTGGGGATGATTTTGATCGCGCTATTGCGGAATGGATCTTGAATGAGGCGAGCATCGAAGATGCCTCGGATCATCACCTCTTACGTCGTATTATGCGGGATGCGCGGAATGCGAAAGAAGTATTATCCGAAACTGAGAAAACTACAATTCAGATTCAATTGACCCATGATAAAAAGCAGCTTTGGCAAGGAGAACTCACAAGAACTCAATTGAACGCTCTGATCGATACTTACATTAACCGGACACTCCAGGTCAGCAGACGAGCATTGCGTGATGCTCACATCGATCGTGAAGATATCCAATCTGTAGTTTTAGTGGGCGGTTCGACCCGAGTACCCCGAGTACATGAACGAGTCACCGGATTTTTTGGCAGAGAACCTCTCGCGAATATAGATCCCGACAAAGTCGTCGCTATTGGAGCCGCTATCCAAGCTGATCTGCTTGCGGGCAACAGACCTGATACTGATATGTTGTTACTGGATGTCATCCCCTTGTCACTGGGGATCGAAACGATGGGTGGATTGGTTGAAAAGATTATTCCGCGAAATACGACACTTCCTGTCGCCCGGGCACAGGAATTTACCACCTTTAAAGATGGACAAACAGCCATAATAATTCATGTGGTTCAGGGAGAGCGGGATTTGGTCGATGAATGTCGTTCACTGGGGCAGTTTACCCTCAAGGGCATTCCCCCCATGGTCGCTGGAGCACCCAGGATTCAAGTGACTTTTCAAGTAGATGCCGATGGTTTATTAAATGTATCCGCCCAGGAAAAAATCAATGGAATACAAGCGGAAATTCAAGTCAAACCCTCATATGGCCTGACCGATGAGGAGATCGCATCCATGTTGCATAATTCCATTGATCATGCCGAGGAAGACAAGATATTGCGGCGTTTACGTGAGCAACAGGTCGAAGCTCGCCAGGTCCTGGAAGCACTTCAATCTGCTTTGCATACCGATGGCAATCAACTTTTGGCCGATAAGGCTGAACGTGAACAAATAGAAAAAGCTCGTTCCAATCTGGAAAGACTGGCTGCTGGCAACAACACCGAAGCTATTGAGAAAGCGATCCAAACTATGGAGGAGGCCGCTAGGTCTTTTGTCTCTAAGCGCATGGATACCACGGTTCGCAAGGCCATTGCTGGCCGATATATCGGAGACATTAAGGAGGCAGGTCATTAAATGAAGATATCGATCTTCTGAAAAGGCCTAAGCCTACAAGATATTGAGGGAACGGGATATAACCGAGACATCAAAATAGAGGAATCAAAGGCCGTATTTAGAGCTATGCTCTGGCTCCTACAACGCTTGTAGAAAGTTCATTCTAATTCCTATAAGGATTTGTTACCTATGCCAAAAATCAAATTTCTTCCACATGAAACTGTTTGCCCTCAAGGCGCGGAAATGGAAGTCGAACCCGGTACGAGTATTCTAGACAGTGCCTTGGCGAATGGAATCGAGATAGAGCATGCCTGTGAAAAGGCTTGTGCTTGCACGACCTGCCATGTGTATGTTCGCAAAGGATATGATTCATTGCCTGATCCTACAGAAAAAGAGGAAGATATGCTGGACAAGGCATGGGGACTGGACCCTGATTCCAGATTAAGCTGTCAAGTTATTATAGATCATGATAATTTGATAGTTGAAATTCCTAGATACACCATTAACTTAGCGTCCGAAAGTCATTAACGGAGTGCTGGAGCATGGCGAGACAAGGCTCTCCCTCTATCCAAATAGCGCTAAAATTACAATATTCAGCATGGGTGGAGAATACAGGACATGAACCTGACCTGGAAAGACATACGAGAGATAGCTGTTGCCCTGGATGAAGCCCATCCGGATATCGATCCACAATATGTAAGATTCACCGATTTATATCAGTGGATTTGCGAGCTAGAGGATTTTGTAGATAATCCGAAACATTCGGGAGAAAGGATTCTTGAAGCCATTCAGGGGGCTTGGCTTGAAGAGCGGGAGTGATAAATAAAGATCTGCATGGAAATCCCATGCTCAGGCACAATATCCCGCTCTCCAGTATTGTTTCGGACCATCGTTTAGGTGAGACAAAACATTGAACCGGGGAGTTTGTGGGCTTCAGTATGATGGTTATCTAGTTTAAACTTGTTGACCGTTTTTCATTGAAAAATTGTGTGATGAATATAGGGTAGCCAGTTATTGAAAAATATGCAGCCTGTTTTGTTAGTAATACCAGGTCAACGGTTTGGTCTAACCTGTTACCGAAGGAGTAAAATTTGATATGGTGATTGAACGAACACTTTCTATTATTAAACCTGATGCTGTCGTAAAGAATGTGATCGGCAAGATATATAGCCGGTTTGAGGAGGCTGGCTTAAAAATTATAGCTGCCCGTATGCAATACCTAAGCAAGGATCAGGCAGAAGCTTTTTATACGGTTCATCAAGAGCGTCCTTTCTTTAACGACCTCGTCAGTTTTATGATTTCAGGCCCGATTATGATCCAAATTCTAGAAGGTGAAAATGCTATTGCTAAAAATCGGGAGTTAATGGGGGCGACAGATCCACGCCAGGCTGAAGTGGGAACGATTAGAGCTAATTTCGCAGATTCGATTGATAAAAACGCAGTTCATGGATCTGACGGGCCTGAAACAGCTGCTCAGGAGATCCACTTTTTCTTTAGCGATATTCAAATCTGCTCGCGTTAATTTCTAGCGCATCAAATCTGTTATAGCATGGCATCGTTAGGTACCGGGCAAACAATCAATCTCTTAGGCCTGAATCGGTTGGCTCTGGAGAACTTTTTCCTAGAGTTAGGTGAAGCGAGATTCCGTGCCAGACAATTAATGAAATGGTTGCATCAGCGTGGAATAGCAGATTGGTCTCAAATGACAGATTTATCAGTGGGATTACGCACAAAACTAAAAGATATCGCCGAAATCAGAGTGCCTGAAATTACGCTGGAAAGATCCTCCGCTGATGGCACAAAAAAGTGGCTATTGCGTCTGGAAGATGGGAATTGTATCGAGACGGTCTATATTCCTGAGGTAGGGCGGGGCACTTTGTGTGTTTCCTCTCAAGTTGGCTGTGCTTTGGATTGTACCTTCTGTTCGACGGCAAGGCAGGGGTTCAACCGCAATTTGACTGCTGCGGAAATTGTTGGGCAATTATGGATTGCCCACTCCAGGCTGCAATCCGGAGTGGGACGAAATCGATCCATATCCAATATCGTCTTCATGGGAATGGGCGAACCTTTACTGAATTTCGAGGCTGTTGTCTCTGCGGTCGATATCATGATGGATGACTTAGCCTATGGTTTGGGGAAACGGCGGGTAACATTAAGTACTTCCGGTGTCGTCCCCGCCCTGGATCGCCTCAAAGATCGGCTGGATGTCAGCTTGGCAATTTCCTTACATGCCCCAACTAATGAGTTACGCAACCAACTGGTTCCACTAAATAAAAAGTATCCACTCGAATTAATACTGCCTGCGTGTCGGCGCTTTCTGGAAAGTAAGCCACGCAAAAGTAGTATTACTTTCGAATACGTCATGCTAAAAGGCATCAATGATCGCCCTGAACATGCCAGGCAATTGGTCAGCTTGCTCGGCGAGCTGCCTGCCAAAATGAATCTGATACCTTTCAACCCATTCCCGGGAACCACTTTCGTGCGTTCCGATCCGGCTGTTATTGATCAATTCAGAGATATTCTTATTCACGGTGGATTGCATGCGATTACGCGCAAAACGCGAGGTGAGGATATTGATGCCGCTTGTGGGCAGTTGGCTGGCAGGATTCAGGATAGAAGCCACCGGGTGTTACACTTTGCCCGTATGGAATTACCGAAATGACTCGCGTTCATTGGTTGTGGGGTGCAATACTATCGTTGACAATCATCATTGGATTGACTGGTTGCGCGATTCAACCAACGACGATCAATAAAAATCGGCTACACAGAGCGGGGTTGATCAATGCTCAATTGGGTATCGATTATATGCAGCAAAGGCATCTGAATCGGGCCTATCAAAAACTTAAATTAGCCCTATCTCAATATCCAAACTCTCCCAAGGTATTGAATGCTTACGCTTTGCTGATGCAGCGACTAAGAGAAACTGATAAAGCCAGAAATGCTTTTCAAAAAGCGCTCGAGCTCAATCCTGGAGAATCTGATGTACATAACAATTACGGTGCATTTTTGTGCTCGCAAAAGGAGTACGGCGCGGCTCAAAAGCAATTTCGCCTGGCGTTGAGCAATCCTTTATACCGAACTCCACAATATGCTTATGCTAATGCCGGTTTATGTTATCTGAACGCGGGGAAACTTCCGAAAGCCATATCTAAATTTCAGCAGGCACTCAAAGTGGCCCCTCTGTTTCCACCAGCACTTTTTAACCTCACCAAAATCGCCGCTAAAAATGAAGACTGGGTACAGGCTGAGCACTATCTGGGGATGATTCCCGGATCGGCCCTCAATTCATCTCCAGCCATGTTGGGCCTGTGTATGCGAATAAAACGGCATCTGAATAATCTCAATGCGGCGGCCAATTGTGCACGGATACTTTATCTGAAGTATCCCAATTCTCCAGAAGCCAAAGCGCTTTTGCGGGGGCAGGGATCATGACCATTACCGAGAATGATTTCAGCCAGCAATCCACGAAATCTTCTCCTGGATCTATCTTAAGGAAAATGCGGGAGGATGTTGGTTTAACGCTTGATGATATATCCAGATCATTGAATCTGGATAAGAATATTATTCTTCAGCTGGAAGGGGATGATTCCAGTGGTGTACTGCCCGTCTTTTTCAGAGGCTATCAAAAAGCCTATATTCACTTGCTAAATTTGGATGAGCAGCTCGTTCTAGGATCGCAAGCGCTGCATCATCCGAAAGCAGTAAGCAAGGTGACCGGCGAGGAGAAAGAACGAGTCAAGAAGGATTACCGCCGGCGTATCCAGGCGGTAGGCGCATTGGTTGCGCTTGCGCTTATCGTTATTTCAGCCTGGTGGTTGACCAGGCCAGCAACAGCACCTTTTACAGCCAATCATCAAACAAAGCCTCTGGAAAAGCGGGGTAGATCAGTTGATCACGTCATCGTGAAGCCTAATCCGATAAAATCGGTATTACCCGCTGCAGCCGGAATCATTAGTAAGAAAGCAACCTCAAGCAGTCAATTACAGCGAGTAAAGCAGTTATTTGAGAAGCATTCCGCTATTCATCCGGCAATGCCGAGTGTAAATTCGTCAATTCACAATCAACACACTCAAGTAATAAAGGAAACGGCTCATGCGAAATCGGCTCTTCATGGGGCTTCAGAGGCTCCATTGAATCCTGATTCAAAACTACAATTACAATCCCATACCAATAGTCAGGTTGCTGTGTACTTGAGATTTATCCATTCCAGTTGGGTGCAAATCCGCGATCGGACCGGAAAGACCCTCTTGATCGGGCTATTTCCGGGCGGAGGCATTCAAATAGTGAAAGGTATACCTCCCTTTCAAATCGTTCTGGGTAATGCACCCGCCATAGTTATGGAAATAAATGGGAAGAGTATCAATATATCACACTACATTCGAGTCAATCATACGGCTCATTTCACGTTAACGGGCAACGGCAAAACAACACATTGATCTATTATTGTCATATTTCGTATGGATAAAATAGGACATTCATGACTAAATCCATAAAAAAGATACGTGGGATGCATGATATTTTGCCTGATGAGAACCCGCTCTGGAATTGGTTGGAATCTCAGGTGACAGAGGTCATTACATCCTATGATTATCAGCAAATTAGAACACCGATTATTGAGAAAACCGAGTTATTCAAGCGATCTATCGGTGAAGTTACTGATATAGTAGAAAAAGAAATGTACACTTTTATTGATCGCAATGGAGATAGTCTGACCTTGCGGCCAGAAGGAACTGCAGGCTGCGTCAGGGCAGGCATTGAGCATGGATTATTTTATAATCAGCTCATTCGTCTATGGTATGTTGGACCCATGTTTCGCCATGAACGCCCCCAAAAAGGGCGCTATCGCCAATTTTATCAGATCGGTGCCGAAGCTTTTGGCATGCATGGCCCGGACATTGATGCAGAAATCATTCTGCTAACCGCCCGGATATGGAACAAGCTGGGATTGAAGGGTATAAGGCTAGAAATCAATTCACTTGGTAATGCAGAAAGTCGCAAGGAATACTGGAAAAAACTGCTAAATTTTTTACGTGAAAATCACCATGCGCTGGATTCTGATAGCCAATGCAGGATGGAAAGTAATCCATTACGAGTCCTTGATAGCAAGAATGAAGAGACCCAAAAAGTATTGATGAATGCTCCACTATTGATCGACGGGTTAGATGAACAATCTCGCCAACATTTCAAAGGCTTATGCGAAATCCTTAGTAAAATCGGTATTGATTTTAAGATCAACCCACGCCTCGTGCGCGGTTTGGACTATTATTCACACACAGTTTTTGAATGGATTACTGAAGATCTGGGTACGCAAGGTACAGTTTGTGCAGGTGGGCGTTATGATGACCTGGTTGAGCAGTTGGGAGGTCGTTCGACGCCAGCTTGTGGATTCGCGATGGGAATCGAAAGACTCCAAAGTCTGTTGGACAAGCAGGGGCTTGGTCCGGACAAGCTCACCCCAATTATTTATATTTTAAGCCAGGATACTGCTGCCCGGCAGGAGGCTCTTCATCTCGGTGAAGTTTTGCGGGGAGCCAGGCGAGATCTGAAGGTGTCGGTATACTGTGGTGAGTCAGGATTAAAGACTCAGATGAAGCAAGCAGATCGAAGGAGGGCCTCAGTTGTCCTCATTATTGGTGAAGATGAATTGCAGACCGAACGGGTCACAATCAGGAAAATGCATAGGTTGGCTGAACAAATTACCGTGGCACAAACTGATTTGCTGACTGAGATCGATAAGATCTGTCCGCCAAGCTAATATTGGAGATCATGTATTGAATATGCTGGATAGCGAAGAATTTTTGCAGCTACATCAATGGTGGCGTAAATATGGGCGCTGGTTAGTGCTGGCTGGGGTCCTAGTTGTCATTGGTGTGATCGTTTGGCAGACATGGGTTTACCATAAAACAAAGCAAGATGAAAAAGCCGCTTCAATATATTACCGTGTTGAAATCGCCTTGAAAAATCATGCGCCGACTCAGCTGCAAAATAATGTGGATACCCTCATTCAGCGCTATCCAACGACACCTTACGCAGCCCTCGGCCAATTAATCCTGGCAAAAATAGCCGTTGAAAATAATAAACTCAGGCGAGCGGCGGGCCTCTTGGACTGGGTAGTCCATCATGGTTCACAGCCCGCATTGCGGCGACTGGCTGTCTTGCGCCTCGCCAAGATACGTATCACCCAGAATAAACCAGATGAGGCGTTAGCACTGCTGAGGTCGCCTTTTAGTGAGGTGTATCTTCCTTTGGTCAATAATCTTGTCGGTGATGCCTGGCTAGCCAAGAATGGACAGAAAAAAGCCCATGCTGCCTTCGCCCAGGCGGTGGCCGCGGCACAAGCACAAGGTCTCCCGACGGGAATACTGGAATTGAAACTTACCGGGATGGATTCATCCGTTAAGGAATTACAGAAATGATGAAAGGAGGCATAGTTTGGGTAGTTCTGCTACTTGGTTTCCTTTCATTGAGCGGATGCGGCCTTTTTGGGAGTGAAAAAAATACGCGACCTCCGATATTATTGAAACCGATCAAGCCAACTCTAGTCGTTGAAAAAATATGGACAGCCCACGTTGGGGATGGTAATGGAGGATATTTCCTGCAGTTGAAACCTTATATATCCCATCAGGTTCTTTATGCTGCTAGTTATGATGGCCATGTCGTTGCCATCAACCTTAAGAACGGCGCACACCTCTGGTCGATCAATATCGGCCATCATCTGGTTGGTGGTGTCAGCGGTGGAGAAGGTATGTTGTTTGTGGGTGGCCAGGATGGAGTACTCTTTGGTGTTAATTTAAAGCGCCGGGATGTGATCTGGAAAGCCCGGCTTTCCAGCAAAGTGATCTCAATCTCAAATGCTTCCGGGAATATCGTGATTGCGCACGTTAACGATGGCAAACTATTTGCTATCAATACGGCAACGGGTAATATCAACTGGACTTATAGTTATCAGGAACACATGCTGATTATGCATGGCAAGTCTCAGCCTATCATAAATTCCGGCTTGGTAATTTCCGGTTTCTCTGATGGCAAACTCATAGCATTCAATGTTTCCAGTGGTAGCACGGTTTGGACGTTGAAAGCCGGTGAACCCAGTGGACCAACGGAAGTCCAGCAACTAGATGGCGTCGATGGGCGCATCATCATTGTGGATGGCCTGGTTTTTGCAGCTCCTTATCATGGCAATGCCGTTGCAGTACAAGCCAGCAACGGCCAAATCCTTTGGACGCATCCCATGACGTCTTATGCGGGGCTTGCGGTCAATAAGAACGCTGTATTTATTACTGATGCGAGTAGTGATATCTGGGCTCTTGATCGTAGTGATGGGGCTTCTTTATGGAGACAGGGCGGGTTGCGTTTTCGCGAGGTGACTGCTCCCGCAGTGATTGGTCGGTCTATCGTAGTGGGAGACTTTGCAGGTTATCTGCAATGGATGTCGACCAAGACCGGGGCATTCGTAGCACGAGAACGAGTGGATTCCAGTGGTATTCAAGCTGCTCCGATTGCGATTGGCAGAGTTGTCTATGTGCAAACTGCGGCCGGCACGCTTGCCGCCTATCGCGCGCTTAGGTCAGCGGGTAAGGCCATAAAAACCACCAAAGGATTATTTGGTGGCCCATTCTGATGGGCCGTTCTGTTCACCAGCTACAGGATAATTTGACATGCAGGCGGTATTAGTACTCGTTGGCCGTCCAAATGTGGGCAAATCAACACTATTTAACCGGCTAACCAGAACTCGGGATGCGCTGGTGACGAATATCCCCGGCCTCACGCGAGATCGTAAATACGGTATAGGTCAGCGAGGTAATACACAATTTGTCGTTATCGATACGGGGGGATTGGGCGAGGAATCGCAATTGATCGATTATAGGATGGGTGAGCAAAGCCGCCAGGCACTGAGGGAAGCAACCCACATCTTATTTCTTGTTGATGGCAAAGCTGGAATTACTGCTGGGGATGAAATATTGGCTCAGGAATTTCGTGAGCTGAGTAAGCCTATCGCATTGGTGATCAACAAAGCGGATAAAGCAGATCGAAATAGCATTTTGGCCGAAGTCTCCAGTTTAGGCCTGGGAATTCCAAATTTCATCTCTGCACAACAGGATTCGGGTATTGATACCCTGATTAAATCACTTCTCGGGGCAAACCCTTCCCCTTGTTCCTCCTATGAGAGTTGGTCAGATCAGGTCACCATGGGCATCCGTATCGCTTTTATTGGACGGCCTAATGTCGGTAAATCGACACTAGTTAATCGGATCCTCGGCGAAAATCGTGTACTCGTGATGGATCAGCCGGGAACCACGAGAGATGCCATTCACATCCCCTTCAAGCGCGATGCGCAAGCCTATACTCTAATCGATACGGCAGGGGTTCGACGTCGGGCCCGAGTTAAAGAGACGATTGAAAAGTTTAGCGTAATCAAAACGCTGGAATCTATCAGTATTGCAGACGTAGTTATTCTTGTACTCGATGCTAAAACTGGAATCAGTGAGCAGGATGCGCATCTAATTGGCCTGGTTATCGACTCGGGCGCTCCATTGGTCATTGCTATCAACAAATGGGATGGCCTTTCGATCATGGAACGTGAGGCAGTACGGCGAAGCCTCGATTTAAAGCTTGATTTTCTCAATTATGCTGAAAGGTACTTTATTTCTGCATTGCATGGCAGTGGTGTAGGAAATTTATTTGCCGCAGTCCAACGTGCTAATTCTAGCTTACATTTTCAGGCAACCAGCTCTCAACTGACACGCCTGCTGGAAAAATTTATCATCAAACATCAGCCTCCTTTAGCGCGCGGTAGGCGCATCAAATTACGTTTTGCTCATCCCGGTATAAATCGTCCTTTCACCGTTGTTATTCACGGGAATCAGACTGAACGCCTTCCAGGGTCCTACAAGCGATATCTGGCTAATGCTTACCGAAAGGCACTGAATCTAGTTGGTATCCCTATAGTGATTGATTTCCGTACTACGGAAAACCCTTATGCCGGAAAATATAATACCTTGACCCCTCGGCAACAACGCTGTCGTACCCGTACAAGTAAACAGGTCAAGAGCAAAAAATGAAATTGCAATCTCACCCAATGGCCCGGAGAATTCACGATATAGAACCCTTTAGAGCAATGGAATTGCTAGCTAGAGCTCGGGAACTGGAGCAGGATGGATTATCCATAGTTCACATGGAGCTGGGTGAACCCGATTTCTCCCCTATTAGCTCGGTAGTCCGCGCCGGAATGAATGCCTTGCAACTCAAGAACCTGGGTTACACACCGGCGGCAGGACTTACAGAGTTACGTCAGGCAATAGCTCGGGATTACTATGAGCGCAGGCATAATGTTTCAATCGATCCGAATCGAATCATTGTAACCAGCGGAGCCTCAGTTGCTTTACAATTGATTTTAGCGGTTATTGTCGATGTGGGTGATGAGGTTTTATTGACTGATCCCGGATATCCATGTTATCCAAATATGCTCTATATTTTTGGAGGTAGACCACGGTATGTACCAGTACATCGCGCCACCCGCTATCAATTGACTGGCGAATTGTTGCGCGCACACTGGAGTCGTCAAACACGCGCTGCATTGCTAGCTTCCCCGGCAAATCCTACCGGAACGATGATTCCAGAGTCCGATCTTCGCGAAATGGCCGAATATGCCCGCACTCAGATGGGCTGCCTGATCGTCGATGAGATTTATCAAGGTCTAATCTATATAGACCAACCGCCACTTACCACGCTTTCGATTGCTGATGATGTTTTTGTCGTCAATAGTTTTTCCAAATATTTTGGTATGACTGGCTGGCGTCTGGGATGGCTGGTTGCTCCTGAAAACTATCTCAAAGCGATTGAGAAGCTGCAACAAAACCTCTATATTGCCGCATCTACGCCAGCCCAGTATGCCGCCATAGCGGCGCTCTCACCGCAAAGTGATGATTTACTTGAGGCCCGGCGGATAGAATTTCTTGAACGTCGAAACTATCTGCTGGCTACATTGACCGAACTGGGATTCGAGATCCCGGTTGTACCAGATGGTGCTTTTTATTTGTATGCGAATTGTGAGCACTTTAGTATGACTGGCAGTGAGCTTTCCCATCATCTCCTTGAAGAAGCTGGGGTAGCGGTAACCCCAGGCGAAGATTTCGGACATTTTGGCGCCGAGCAACATGTCCGCTTTGCTTATACCACAAGCATGGATAATCTTCATGAAGGGGTCAACCGAATGAGCCAATATTTCAGTGGTCGCTAGCCACATCGAAGTATCGAGCCTTATCTCCCAATTCTCTCAGGTGAACTGGATTCCATTGGCGGAGCGGTTAGAGTAACCATTTAAGGTGTGCCATTCCTGTCTCTGTTATCCGGCCTTCAGAGGCTGCCATGCTTGTGAAAGTATAGCCCGGTGGATATTTTTCCATGTAGTACCTTGATGGGGCACCAGAAGTTGAAGTATTGCTTTAGTGACTGAACCCACTCGGCTATTGAAGATAGAAAAAGTGGACAATATCAATCCGGGATTGGAAACAGGCTATGAGCCAGTTTATGATTTTGTTCGGTAACCAATGTCACTCTGATAAACCGCCATTGACACAAAAAAGTTTACAGTCCCAATATATGAATGATTCAGAGTAAGCAGATGAAGGTGTTTGATCCAATATGATTTAGAAGATTCGTGGAGATGCGATGGGAACGATAAGTTATTGTCTGATTTCTCTGGGGTTGATTATGGGTATGAGTTGTTTCTTGCCTGCTGCAGGGCGGGGCGTTAACAGCCGAGTAACTATCACCTTGCCTTTCAGCTTGGGAAAGGGTGTCGATCTGAATCAAGCCCGGATGGGCGTGAACTATGGACAAATGAAGCTTTATTTCAACCCATTTAAAAGATGGAACCTACATGCCCAATTGTATAGCAACCAGCGATTGCAGTTGCTGAAATCGCTGTTGGGGAATAATTCTTCATCCGGGAATGGAAGTTTAGATAGCTGTAATCAGCTGGGTTTTGGGTTATCGTTGGGTTTGCCTAGTGAAAACAGGCAAGCTAGGCAAGCCCGTAAACGGTGCGACTGGCTGGGATTACCGATTCAACCGCAGGCCGTGAAATCCAAAGCCCACTCATCAATTGAGAGTAAAAATTCGCGATAATGAAAGGTTGGTTTATTTTTAGGGGGAGGGCATCCTCTGATTATCTGCCATGCCTGCGCCTCATCCAGTGAGTCAAACCGCTTCGATGGATAAGCCGGTGTGTATTTCATCCGGTGATAGATTTCACGCGATCCTGGTTTGATTCGAGTGCACTAAGACCAACAACTAGCTGATCCTCCAACGCTGCAAGGCTGTCGAAGGCCCGATTATGAAAGTATTTCTCCCGCAACTTATCCCGGATAGGCTCTTGGGGCTTGTGAACAGGCCAATGATTGGGACCGCAATCAGAACAAGCGGTTAAAGGATATCCGCAAAGTGGATAGGAAGCGTATCAAAGCGTTGGGGCGAGATCCCCGGCGGCAAGAGAAGGCTCTGGCAGAAACCGCAGCTCTGCTGGTTCTGAGAAAAAAGGCCCAGGCGATCTGGGGATGAAGAGGAAGAATGATCAATGCCCCGGATCGCCGTAGAGCTGTTGAATTGATCGGAGAAGCAGAGATCCGGTGTGTCGAAACAGAAGGTGTGTGACGAGCTGGAGATCAGCCTGCTTACCTTGCACTCCTTCCAGGACCCAAAACGTAGTGAATGGTGTACCCTATGCATGGCATAGTACCTCTTTGTCTGTGGAAAAACAGCCCTGATAGCCTCAGCAAAT
>VAOW01018511.1_pt1 | contig 19626 bp, 18 predicted proteins | sample 3393921 | NCBI WGS metagenome assembly VAOW01 (sample SAMN08290428, study PRJNA428436) | hydrothermal vent metagenome | isolation source: Deep-sea hydrothermal vent chimney | place: Indian Ocean: Southwest Indian Ridge | depth 2742 m m | reverse complement strand
TCAAATATTATTGTAATTTCATAATTAATTAATAAAAAATAAATTTTATAAAGTATTCTGAATAATATTTTTAATAATCAATAAGAATATATAAGCATTTTTTCAGATTATTTATATAAGTATATTAAAAATAATTTATTTAATTAAACTAATAAAAATAGCGTGATAAAATGTTAATTGAAATAGGTAGAGTTTGTATTAAAAAATCAGGAAGAGATGCTGGAGACAAAGCAATTATTACTAAAATTCTTGAAAATGGATTTGTAGAAATAATTACAGAAACAAGAAATCATGAAAGAAAATGTAATACTTCACATCTTGAATTTTTAAATGAAAAAATAGACATTAAAGATAATGAAGCATTAAAAAAGATTGGGATTAAGAGAAAATAATTATTTTAATACTTTTTTTTCTTTATTTTTTTATTATTCTTAGAAATACTTCTAATTACTAATACTTGATATTATGAAAATATATGATGCAATAATAATTAATTTTGGTGAAATTTGGCTTAAAGGACATAATAGAAGCGATTTCATAAATTTATTATTTAATAATATAAATTCAGTAATAAATACAAATAAAACGAATAAATACAAACTAGAAAAAATATTTGATAGATTTATAATTTATTTAAATAAAGATTCAGATATTGATTTTTTATCTTCAAAACTAAAATATGTTTTTGGTATATCTTGGTTTGCACCTTGTATTATTTCTGAAAATAATTTAAATAAAATTATTAAAGCTGCAAATAAATTTAAGAAATTAGAAAACAATAAAGTAAAAATTATTGCACATAGATCTTATAAAAATTTAGAATTTAATTCAATAGAAATAATTAAGTATTTTATTTTAAATCAAAAGAAGCTAAAATTTGAATTAGATTTGATAGGAGAAAAAATATTATATATTAATCCAACACAATCTAATTGTTTTTTATCTATAGAAAAAATACATGGTCTTAATGGTCTTCCAGTTAGTTCATCAGGTAATGGGGTTGTTTTATTTTCAGGTGGTATTGATTCACCTGTTGCAAGTTTTTATGCGATGAAAAGAGGATTAAAATTAATATTTATTCATTTTCATGCATTTGCTAATAATCAAGAAGCAGAAGATTCAGAAAAAATGCAAAAATTAATTACACAATTAAAAAAATTTGAAAATCCATTAAAAATCTATTATTTACCTTCTTATTTATTTCAAGCAGCAACATTAAAAATACGAAAAAAATATGAACATGTATTATTTAAAAGATTTTTATTTGAAATTGCAAAGAAAATAGCAATAATAGAAGATGCAAAAGTAATTGTAACTGGTGAAAGCCTTGGTCAGGTTTCATCTCAGACAACACCAAATTTAATTGCTTCTGAACCAGATACTGATTTATTAATTATAAGGCCTTTAATAGGGTTTGATAAGCAAGAAATAATAGACAAAGCAAAACAAATAAATACTTATGATTCTTCAATATTGAAATATAAAGACGTGTGTTCTATTATTGTAAAAAATCCCTCAACAAATATAAAGAAAGAACTTATTGATAAATTCTATAAAAATTCAAAACTAATATATATTGCAGACAAAACATTTGAAAAAGCAAAATATATTGAATATTAAATGAAAATTAAAAAGTGTATTTATGTTTTATTTTTCTTATTTATTTTATATTTTATCTTCATATAAATTAAGTATTAATATATGGGCATTTGAGTTTACAAAAATGATAGCTAGTCCATTATTAAATACATTTATGCATTTACTTGCTTCTAGTTTTTTTATAATTCTTCCTGCTATCGTACTATATCTTTATTTTATTAAAAAAGATAGAAATGCATATGTTTTTGTTGTTGCAATCATTTTCTTTTTTATTGTATCTGATTTAATAAAGAATATTATTAGAATGCCTAGACCTTGTCATGTAAATAGTTTAAATTGGATAAATACAGTTGGTTGTGAAAATAGTTTTTCATTTCCAAGTAATCATGCAACTGTTCTAACTGGTTTAGGTTTTTTTCTAAAGAATTATAAATATCTTGAAATATTATATATTATTTGGTTAATTTTAATTCTTTTTGGTAGAGTTTATCTTGGTGCACATTATTTAACAGATGTAATAGCAGGAATTATCTTAAGCATTGTTTTATACTATTTAATAAATATTTTTAAAAACAAAATAAATAATATTTTGAATAAGATCACTAAAAAAATTTTACCAAAAATTGCATTAAAATAAATAAAGTAAAAATATAATGAATATAAATATTAATTATTGATTAATAATTAAAAGTGAAATTATGAAAATAAACAAAAAAATTGGGTATGTCATTGTTTTTACATTAATAATTATAGGTTTAGTAACAATAATTCTAATTAAATTAAATAATAATACAAATACTATTTCTTTTGATAATAAAATAGTACCTAAAAGTTTTACCTCTCAATTATTTAATATTGCAAATAATGAAACATTAGCAAATAAAGTATCTTTTGGGAATGCAAATAATTTTCCTATTAGTATGAAAAAATTAAAACTTACTAAATTAATTTTTAATAATTCTAATAATTTTAATAAATCTAATATTCTTTATATTGGATCAGATGCATGTCCTTTTTGTGCAGTAACAAGATGGTCACTAATAATTGCATTGATGAGATTTGGAAATTTTACTAATTTACATTATATGACTTCTAGTTCAACAGATATTTATCCAAGTACTCCTACATTTACATTTTATAATTCAACTTTTTATAGCAATACAATAAATTTTATTAGTGTTGAAGAACAAACAAATACAGAAAAATCATTACAAGTACCAACAAGACAAGAAATACTAATATTTAAAAAATTGAATGTATATAACCAATTATTGCCTCATTATGCAAGGGGTGGAATACCATTTATTGATTTTGGAAATTCAACTGTTTCAGTTGGTGCACTAGTTTCACCATCATTAATCTACAAACAAAATTGGAACATAATTATTTCTCAAATAAAGAATTTAAATTCATCAGATTCTCAAGCAATAATTGGCGCAGCAAATATATTTACAGCTGAAATTTGTGGAATTAATAATAATACACCATTAAATATATGCAATCAAAATTATGTTAAAACAATCCAAAAAAATCTAAATATAAGATAATATTATAAGAGTTTTAAATAAATAAAATAACTACTTAAATATTATTATTGCTTTTTCATAAAGAATGGCGGGGTAGCTCAGTTGGTTAGAGCGCTAGACTCATATGCAAAGCATTGTGAGTGATGAGCAATTTGCGATGACTGCTAAGATATCTAGAGGTCGCGTGTTCGAATCTCGCTCCCGCCAAATTTTTTTATATTATTATTTTTGAAAAATAATTAAATAACTAGTAAGGAGCAAAATATTGTATTAATAAATTTAACTAAATAATTATATAACAATTAAAAAGAGGAATAATTATATAATATATTTTCTTTTTTTAAAATCATTTACGATTTTTAATATTGATAAAAAATAATTACAATTATTAATATAATATTTTATTTTTTTTCCAAAACACTGGATACTAAAAATACTATGATTTAGGACAATTTTTTAAATCCATAATTTTTGGAATTTCATTCCAAGATTTTATTCTAAAAAAGTTTTGTTTTCCGTCAAGTTCTGGTTCATTTCTATTATAACGCCAATCTACTAATATAACTTTTTTATTGTTTTTTAATGCAAGTTTTGCAATTTCAGGGTAATCTTCTATAATAGTTTCAAAAGCATAATTTGTTTTATCTTTTGCAGAGTTTACAAATATAATTTTATTATATGTTATTTTATGTTCATAAAGCCAATTTTTAATTGCTTTTTTATTTCCTTTACTTGCAGTAAGTATGTCTATTGAATAATTTTCAGAAATTTTTTCTATTACTAAAGGAATACAAGTATTATATAATACCATTAATTTAGAATATGGTGGTTCCCATATTTCTTTGAAAATCCTTTTCAAATATTTCATTTTTAAACCAGTTGTTTCTTCTAAATTATATTTTCTTAAAAGTTTTTTTTCACTTATATCTATATTATATTCTTTTCTAAGAATTTCCATAAATGGTGGTATTATATTTATTATTGTATTTTCAAGATCAATTGCGATTTTTTTGTTTAAATCAGTGTTTTTTGTCTGCATAATATCATTCTATTTAAAGTGGATAAAAAACTTACATATAAAATATATATTTTAATCTTAAATTATAATTTTTAAATAATTCTGATGTGCTATTAATATTATAACTTTATATGATATATATAATATAGGTTTATTACATATTTTATAAAACCAAAAATCAATATTATTTTTTCTATAACGTTTATTTAATAGCAAATTGTTAAAGTATTGGATTGATATTGAAATGGGTTACGCATTAAATAATCTAGTTTTTCTTCATAAAAATGTTTTATTATTAGTATAATTAAAAAAAATAATTATTTGGTATTGTTTGTAAAATCATTATATTAATTTTCATATAATGTATTATGTAATTATAACTGCTTCCAAGACAATATAAACTTTTTTCAAATACAACCATTTAAATATTTTTTCAATATAAACTTGTATAATGTTCTTTAGTGTGTTTTTATAATTTATTAATACATTATTATTCCGATATTTTTTATTTTATAATAAAGTATTTAATTTAACATAAAGTATAAATATTATAAATGCACTAATTATTTTTACATTTATTATTTTTTATTTTTTTAATGGGACTTTTTTTAAAAGTTTATTTTTTTAAGATATTTTTAATTGATTGTTTTATTAAAATTATTCTTAAAAGATTTTTTTAAATAGTTCATTATGAAAATTCCTGTTTGGAATTGGATGTAGTTTTAAGGAACAAAAACGAAATGTATATCCATTAAAGTGTGTAACCAGATTGCTTGTATATTTTAAAATTGCAAGGATCATGAAAAAATTCCAGTCGATGCTGCTGGAGGATACTATTATCAGATTTCGACAGCCATGCAAGTATGCCCAACAGCTTTGTTGGACTGCGTAAGGCTCAGTAACGCGTGGTCAATTTACCATAAAGAGGAGGATAACCTCGGGAAACTGAGGACAAAACTCTATAGGCTAGAAATTCTGGAACGAGTTCTAGCTAAAAAAGAATATGAATTGCAGTATTTCTGCTTTATGATAAGACTGCGTCGGATCAGGCTGATGGCGGGGTAACGGCCCACCATACCTATAACCCGTAGGGGATGTGAAAGCAAGAGCCCCGAGAAGGGCACTGAGACAAGGGCCCTAGTGCTATGGCATGCAGCAGGCGCGCAAACTCCACAATGCACGAAAGTGTGATGGGGGGAATCTGAGTGGCTTCTATGAAGTCTTTTATTAAGTTTAGTAAGCTTGATGAATAAGTGCTGGGCAAGACCGGTGGCAGCCGCCACGGTAATACCGGCAGCACAAGTTGTATCCGCGATTATTGGGCTTAAAGCGCGCGTAGCTGGCTAATACAGTCTTATGTGAAATATTGATGCTCAACATCAATGCGTGCATAAGATACCTGTTAGCTAGGGAGTGGGTGAGGTTAGAGGTACTTATTAGGAAGCGGTAAAATGCTATAATCTTATAAGGACCAACAGCGGCGAAGGCGTCTAACTAGAACACATCCGACAGTGAGGAGCGAAGGCTAGGAGAACAAATCGGATTAGATACCCGAGTAGCCCTAGCAGTAAATGATGCAGACTCTGGTGTTGCAAATTTCACGAAAGTTTGCAGTACCGTAGCAAAAGTGTTAAGTCTGCCGCCTGGGGAGTACGGCCGCAAGGTTGAAACTTAAAGCAATTGGCGGGGGAGCACACAAGGGGTGGATGCTGCTGTTTAATTGAAACACACGTCGGAAATCTTACCAGAAGAGACGGCAAGATGAAGGTCAGGCTAAAGGTCTTACTAGATGAGCCGAGAGGTAGTGCATGGCGACCGTCAGTTCGTGGTGCGAACTGTCCGGTTAAGTCCGGTAAGTCAGTGAGTATTTTGGTGAATAAAAATGAAAATAAAATTAAACTCAAAAATTTGTTATTTAATTGGTATATGTAATAGGAGAAAAGGTCCATTATATATTTCAACAAAAAATAATAAAATAATGGAAAAATTCATTGAAATCGCAGTAAATGAACTAAAGATTAAACCAGACAAAATAACAATACAGAAAAATGATGAATTTATTGCTTATACTTATAATTCTAAAATAACAACATATTTTAAACAAATGTTGCAAAAAAGAGAATTAATATTTAAATATATCAATGATTATTCTTCAAATTATTTTGCAGGTTTATTCGATAACAAAGGTGATATTATTAATAATCACATTTATTTTAAAAATATTGATTTAAATGATCAAATGATTTTAGAAAAATTCAATATTCATCTAAAAAATAATAATAATGTTTATCAAGTTCTTTCGCGAAATTCATTTATTATATTTATGAAACGAAATAGTATAAAAATCAATTTATTCAAAGATTGATTTGTTATTTATTATAGTTATTTAAAAAGAATTTATTCATCAAATATTCATTGACCTGGAAACGAACGAGACCCTTACTAACAATTGCTATTGGTTTAGAGATAAATCAAGCACTTTGTTGGGACCGCCTCTGTTTAAAGAGGAGGAAGGAAAGGGCAACGATACGTCAGCATGCTCCGAATCTTCTGGGCAACAAGCGGCATACAAAGGTTGACACAATGAGACGCAATACTGAGAAGTAAAGCAAATCCCCTAAAATCAACCAAAGTTCGGATTGAGGTTTGAAACTCAACCTCATGAAGCTGGAATCCCTAGTAATCGCTTGTCACTATCGAGCGGTGAATCTGTCCCTGCTCCTTGCACACACCGCCTGCCAAGTCACCCAAGTAGAGTCCTAGTGAGGCAGCGTCATTTGGCGCTTTCGAGTTAGGATTTTGTGAGGAGGGCTAAGGCATAACAAGGTATCCGTAGGGGAACCTGCGGATAGATCACCTATAAACTTTATTAAGAAGTTTAAACAAAAAGAATACATTTCATTGTTAAACCTTAAAACTACTGAATTTTCCTTAAACATAAAAATTTTTTCATTAAAAAGAAAAAAATTAATACAAATAAAAAACAAAAAGAATTGGTGTAAAATTGAAACTAGTTTATTCAGATCCAAAAATAGGAAAATCAAATCAAATAGAAATAAGTAATGAACTTACTTATCAATTAATACACAAAAAAATAGGAGAAATTATTGATGGTTCTGCATTTGGTCTTACTAATTATAAATTAAAAATAACAGGAGGAACAGACGATAGTGGATTTCCAATGAATAAAAGTATTGACAGTGATATGAAAGTAAAAATATTAAAAAGAAATCCTGGTAAATATAGAAGACAAAGTGTAAGAGGTAAAATAATTTCAAATAAAATTGAACAAATTAATTCAATAATTGTTGAATATGGTTCAAAGCCAATTAATGAGCTATTTAAAATTGAAGAAGTAAAAGAAACAAAGAGTAAAAAAGAAGATCAAAAACAAGAAGTAAAATCAGAAGAAGCAAAAGAGATCAAAGAAACAAAATCAGAAGAAGTAAATTCAACAGAAAATGAAAAAGAAGTAAAATCAGAAGAACATAAAGAAGCATCAAATACTCAACCTGAAGAAGCAAAAGAGATCAAAGAAGTAAAATCAGAAGAAGTAAATAAACCAGAAGAAAAACAAGAAAATAAAGAATAATAAAATTTATATAATTTCTATTTCTACTAAAGTTTTTTTTATTTTAAATAATAAAAAAATATTTAATGTATTATATAATCAGTTATTGTGTATTTGTTTTTATGCTAAAAAATATGTGACTTGATTTTATTATTTATTCTTTGTTTTATTAATAACATAAATAGAAGATGTTGAGAACTTAATTCCTTTTTTATCAAATTCTTTTTTTATTGCTTTTCTTATATCAACACCAGCATTAAAAGCAGTTGGTTGATCTTTTGAAATAAAAAGAAGTCTTAATGTTATTGCATTATTTGCAAAATCAAGAACTTGAAATATTGGTTTAAGTTCTTTTGAAACATTTTTATTTTTTATTGCTTCATTAACCATTATTTTTTCTACTTTATCAATATTAGTATCATATGTTACATTAACAGTTATATGATATAATTTCTTTTTATCTGTCATTGTGTAATTTATTATTACATCTTGATTTAATACTGAATTAGGTATTATCATTCGTCTATTATCCCATGTTTTTATTATTGTATGTCTAAGAGTTATATCTTCTACTGTTCCATATTCATTACTTATAACAACTGCATCTCCAATTTTTACTGGTTTTGATAAAAGTATTGAAAATCCTGCAAAAAAATTTTCAAGTGTTTTCTGTGCTGCAAGACCAATTACTATTGAAAGAAATCCTGCTGCAATAAGTGCACCAGATAAATATTGCGCTGTTTGTGGAAAAAAAGCATTAAGTGAAAAATAAAGAGCTCCAAGTAAAATCAAACCAACAAATATTTTTTCAATAAGTCTATATATTGCTGATTGTTGTTCATTATTTTTTATTACATATCTATGTATATATCTAGAAAAATATTTCCTTACAATTAAAGACAAAATACTTGCAATTATTAATGTTATTGCTACTTTTATTATTTTTATCATTAAACTAGTTATCATGAAATCAAAAAAATAAATTTTAATCAAAATAAAGATAATATAAGTAATATAAAACATATCAATATTTCTTAATTATTAAATTATACTTCAATACATTTGCTCCTATTGTTATATGATTTTTTACTTTGAATATTTTTATCAATTAAATTTTTTGCAAATTTATAAATGTCTTTAAATACAAAATCAGGTTTTTTCCTAATTATTTGTTCAAATGAACTCATTGAATATTTATTGCATATAATTAATGATTTACATCCTGCATCTCTAGCAGCATCAACATCTACTTCTGCATCTCCAATATAAGCAACATTTTTTATATCAATATTTAGTTTTTTTGCTGCTTTTACTATTCCTTCTCCTGATGGTTTTTCTTTTGTTACATCTTCTTTAGAAATAACCGCATCAAAAATTTTATAATATGAAACATCTCTTTCAATTGAATTTAAACCACTATTAGAAAATATTGCTATTTTATAATTTTTAGTTTTAATTAATTCAATTGCTTCTTTTGAATTTGGAATTGTTTCAACTAATCCAGCACCTTTAATTGAATTAAAATAAGAACCATATTCATTATATATTTTTTGTACTGTTTTTTCTACTGTTTCAATACCATTAGTTTTTATTAAATTTTCAACTAAATAATCAACTTTTTCTTCTGCATTTTCTTGTTTTAAAATATTTATTAAATCATTTTCTTGTTTAATATCTGATATTGCTAATAATGCTTTTATACATTTTTTCCTATTTTTATATTTACCAAGACCTTTCAAGTGCCATACTGTTTCTGCATTAAATTTATATTCCAAATTAGATTGATTAAAACCAAATCTAAATGATTCATTATCTAATTTCGCAGTATATCTTATAATTCCACCAACATCAAAAACAAAAAGTTCTGCATTTTCAGATGTAATTTCCTTTCTCATTTTTTGTTTATATATTTCTATTTGCATTTAGTCACCATTATAAAATTTAGCTCCTATTTGAGTTACTTTCAATTTAAATACATTAAAATTATTATTTTTTAATATTCTAATTAAATGATCTGTTTTAGTTTTATTAATAAATGCAATTGCAATTCCACCGCCACCACCGCCACTTAATTTTGCACCATATGCTTTATTTAATTTAGCTAGTGATACTGCTTTATTTAATTTAATTGTTGAAACACCTAATTTATTTAATAAGTTCTGATTATTATACATTTGGTTTCCAAATTCTTCTAGATTATTTTTAAATAAATATCTCAAACCAGTATTACAACAATCTTCTATTGCATTAAAAATTTGTTCTGTTTTTTGTTTGTTTTTTTCATATAATTTAGATACATGCAAAACAGTTTTAGCAGTACTTTTTTTTGGACCAGTATCAATAATAATTAAATCTGGATTTTTTAAATTTTTAATATCATAAGATTTAATTTTTTGATTTTTATATAAAATAAGTCCTCCAAAATATGAAGTAGCAATATCTATTTTTCCTGCTGCTTTATTTTTATGCATAATTATTTCTCCATATCTTGCGATCTCAATAATATTCTTATCCTTTAATTTTTTATCTTGATTATTAATTAGTGCAATAGTAAACGCAGTAAAACAAGCAGCACTACTTGCAATACCTTTTTTTTCAGGAATTTCTGAACTTATTTCTATTTTATTTCCAAATGCATTTATATTATTTTTTAATAAATTTGCTAGAATTAAACCATATGCAAATGTTTGTTTTAATAAATCTTTATTTACTTTAGTTTTTTGATTCATTTTATAAGATTTAATAAAATACTTGAAATCAAAATTATTATTAAATTTAGTATAAGATGTATTAATTATATTTATTAATTTTTCATCAAATAAAATTATCTGATCCTTATCTTTTAAATACACTGCAATAATATTTTTATTGTATTTTTTAATTTTTGCTGTTGCAAATTTGTTTATACTAATTGCAGCACATTTCTTTCCATAAATTACAGCATGTTCTCCAAATAATTTTAGAACGCCTGGAGATTTTATTATTTTTAACATATTATCTTTTTAATTAAATTTTTATTAATTTAATAAAATAAATAGAAAATAAGATATATATAAAATAATGTTTAGACGCTAATTAACGAATAGTATTAATATAAATAATTTTATGATATCTTTATTTGCAATGTCATTAAATTAATACTGCACCATTTGATGCATCAGAAACAAGTTTTGCATATTGAGAAAGTAAACCTGTTGTATATTTTGGTTTTGGAGCAATAAATTTTTTAAGTCTTTTTTCTATTTCTTCTTTTGGCAATTTTAATTCAACAATTCCTTTGTTTATATTTATATTTATTATGTCTCCATTTTTAACAATTGCTAAAGGACCTCCAACATATGCTTCAGGAGTAACATGACCAATCATTATACCTCTTGTTGCACCTGAAAATCTTCCATCAGTAACCATTGCAACAGATTCTCCTAAGTTCATTCCAATAATTGCAGCAGTAACAGAAAGCATTTCTCTCATTCCAGGACCTCCCTTTGGACCTTCATATTTTATTACTACAACATCTCCTTTTTTTACTTTGTTTTTTAGTATTCCACTAAAAGCTTCTTCTTCAGAACTAAATACTTTAGCAGGACCAATATGAATACTTTTATTTGATGCAGATGCTTTTATTACAGCACCTTCTGGTGCTAGATTTCCTTTTAATATTCTTAATGCCCCATATTCATACAAAGGTGTTTTTGAAGAAGTAACTATTTCTTGTTTTATTGTTGGGATATTTAATGCATCTATATTTTCTTTTAATGATTTTCCAGTAACAGTAAGTTCATTACTATTTAATAATTTGTCTTTAAGAAGTTGTTTTAATATCAATGGAACACCACCATATGTATTTAAATCTTCCATTGTATATCTTCCTGCTGGTTTCATATCTACTATTTCTTTTGTTTTTTTACTTATTCTATCAAAATCTTCTATTTTTACATTAACATTTGCTTCTTTAGCAATTGCAATTATATGCATTACTGCATTTGTTGAACCACCACTTGCCATTACTATTGTCATTGCATTTTCAAATGTTTCATATGTTAAAATATCTCTTGGTCTAATACCATTTTCTATTAAATTCATTAATGCAACACCACTTTTATATGCATATTGTGATTTTGCACCATCTGCTGCTGGTATTGAAGCACTACCTGGAAGAGCTAAACCTAGGACTTCTGTAAGCATACCCATTGTATTAGCAGTATACAAGCCAGCACATGTACCAATACTTGGAATTGCAACATTTTCTAGGTTTTTAAGATCTTTAATTGACATTTTACCAGCAATATAAGAACCAACACCTTCAAAAACATCTTGCATTGTAACTTTTTTACCATATAAATTTCCATTTAAATTAGAACCACCATATAATACAATAGAAGGAAGATTAAGTCTTGCCATTGCCATCATCATACCAGGGCTAGTTTTATCACACCCAGATATTCCAATAAATCCATCATAACCATGACCTTTTACAGTAAGTTCAACAGTATTTGCAATTATTTCACGACTTACTAGAGAATATTTCATTCCTTCTGATCCCATTGCAATACCATCAATAACAAGAGGTGTTGTAAAAAGCATTGATGTACCATTTGCTGATTCTATTCCTTCTTTTGCTTTTCTTCCAAGCATAATTGTGTGTATATTACAAGGACCTGTTTCACTCCATGCAGCAGCAACACCTAATATTGGTTTTTTCAAATCATCATCTGAAATTCCAATTGCTTTCATATATGCTCTATTTGGTGCTTTGTAAGGACCACCATAAAAATTCTTTGATATTCTATTATTTACATATTCTTTTGCCATTTTATCATTGATTTATATTTATTATAATAAACCTTATATTATCTAAATATTTAATTATTTTATCATTGATTTATATTTATTATAATAAACCTTATATTATCTAAATATTTAATTATTTTAATATTAAATTGAATTATATGAGTAGAATTTCAAATATTGAATTAATAGAATTAGGAGATAGAGAAGATGAAAAATCAAGTCCTTGGAGCTCTACAATACTGTTAATGAAGCTTACAACAAGTGATGGTTTTGTTGGTTATGGTGAAGCACCAACAACATTGATGACTCTTTCTGTATTTAATCAAATGAAAGAAATACGAAGAATTCTTAAAAATAAAGACCCAACAGAAATTGAAGCTAATCTTAGAGATATTTATAAAGATTCTTTTTATATGCCAGTATCAATAGAAACAACTTCAGCATATAGTGCATTTGAAATAGCATCAATGGATTTATTTGGAAAAATGTATGGACTTCCAATATATAAAATGCTTGGTGGAAAAATAAATAAGAAAATTAGAGCATATTCAAATGGTTGGTATGCTGATTGTATTGAACCAGAAGATTTTGTTAAAAAATCAAAGCAAATATTAAAACAAGGAATTAGTGGATTAAAATTTGATCCTTTTGGAAGTAATTTTGATACAATAAATTCACAAAGCATAAAAAATGCAGAAAATATTGTGGGTTTAATGAAAAAAGAATCAAAAGGAATTGATTTAATGATAGAATTCCATGGTAGATTTAATGCAAATAATGCAATAAAAGCAGCACAACCATTACAAAAATTTAATCCATTGTTTATGGAAGAACCAGTACATCCAGATCAATTTGAAGGATTATTAAGATTTAGAAATGTAATTAAATCACCAATTGCTTTAGGTGAACGTGTTTTAAGTAGAAGTTTATTTTTAAAATATTTACTTAATAATATAGTAGATATAATACAGCCAGATGTAACTAATTGTAGAGGTATATCAGAAGCAAAAAAAATAGCAGAGCTAGCAGATTTATTTGGAATTGAAGTTGCATTCCATAATGCATTTGGACCAATACAAACAGCTGCAACACTAAATATTGATTTAACAATTCCTAATTTCTTAATACAAGAAAGTTTTGAACTTTCCTGGCCAAAATGGAAGAAAAAATTACTTACTTCTGGATATTCTCTTGAAGATGGTTATTTTACTATGAATAATAAACCAGGATTAGGAATAAAAATAAATGAAAAAGTTTTAGAAGAATATAAAATTAAAGGTAAAATGGAATTATTTGATTCTAATGCACCTTCATGGGTTGTAAAAGATACATTTAAATCTAAAAAATAAAAAAAGATAAAATGGCAAATAAATTTAATGGAATAATAACACCATTAATAACACCAATAAAAAATCACAAAATAGATTATAATGCAGTAAATTCTCTTATTGATTTCTTAAAAAAATCAGGAATTAAAGGAATATTTCCAACTGGTTCCACTGGATTATTTTCTTTTATGACTTTAGAAATGCATAAAAAAATAATTGATGCTTTTGGAAATAAAGACATAGATCTGGGAAAAATGCTTTTTATGCCTGGAGTTGGTAGAAATACAATAAATGAAACATTAGAAATTGCAGAAAAAGCAATAAAACTAAATGCTGATTTTTTAGTTGTTGTTACACCATATTATTTTAAGCTTGATCAAGCAGCAATTTTTAATTATTTTGATAAAGTATTATCAAAAATAGAAGCAAATGTTTTTTTATATAATATCCCACAATTTACTGGAAATTCAATTTCTTATAATACATTAAATTTACTTTTAAAAAAACATAAAAATTTAGTAGGTATAAAAGATACTTCTGCAAATTTCAGATATTTCAAAGATTTAGTGTATTATTTTATTGATAAAATAAATGTTCTTCAAGGAAATGATGATTTACTTCTACCTTCATTAATGATAGGTGCTTCTGGTGGTGTGTGTGGAACAACAAATTTTACAAATTTAGCGCAAAAACTATTTAATGCTTTTTCTAAAAATAATATAAAAAGTGCAATAAGTATACATAAAAAAGTAGAAGAAATAATTAAAATTACAAATACAATAACATTTCCACTTTCATATAATTATTTATTTTATAAATTTATTTTAAATGAAACTAATACTGATATATTAGAACCTTTTAATAAAATAAATAAAAACCAGGGTAATATACTAGCAAAAAAAGTAAAATATGTAATAAATAGTAAAATTTAATTATTTTGTATTTTTTTATTAATACTTTGACTATAAAATATATATATCTAATTTTGTTATATTAAATTATAAAAACAAAAAGCGAAAAAATGATAGAAAAAATAATTAAAGTATTTGTAAATACAAAAAATATACTATTGAAAAAACCGCTCAAATACATAGCAATATTAACTGTATCACCATTAATATTAATATCAGTTATAACATTGATAGTTTATGTTCCTTATTTCTTAAAATTATCAGAAGCAGGAAAATCATTTCAATTTAATTTATTATTTTTTGTTGAATGGTTTATAATAACTGCAATTGCTACTTTTGTCAGTATAATGATAATAGAAGCAAGAAAAAAATATTAGTTTGGTGGATAATATGCAAAACAAAAAAAATAAAAATCTTAATAGAATTATTTCAGAAACAATAAAGAATTTAAGAAATCAGATACATAATAATGAAACTGAAAAGATCAAAGAAGTAAAAAAATCAATTAAAATTATTACTGTTCATTCTATTAATAAACAAGATAATACTTTAACTGAATTAGATGAAGTTATTAGTGACATTAGAAAAAGAAATGAAGAATTAAGATTAAAAGAGTATAAAATCAAACAAAAAATTTCTGAACTAAAAGTAAAAAAAATAATGCAAATGCTGAAAAAATAATAAATATTTTTTTTTCACTATGTTATTTATAAAATAAATATTATTTATTTAATTTTTAATATTACTAAAATCATTTATTTTTATTATTATCTTTATATCTGATTTATTATTAAGTATGTCATAAGATTTGAATTCACTCATTTTTATTTTTTTTGTAATCATACTTTTTAATATTTCTGGATATTTGGAGTTTATTATTTTCATATCTTCAACACCCTGCATAAAATGTTTTATATTTGAATTAACACTCCCAAAAATAAGTTTATTTCCTAAAACAGTATTATAGTTTAATTTAGCTATATTAATATTTTTCATATAACTTTCACCAGTTACGCTTAAAAGACAAGTTACACCATTATTTGATATTATTGACATTGCATCATAGATTACTGTTGGATTTCCAGTAAGTTCAACAACAATATCAATATTTTTGGATAATTTTTTAGGTATCTCTGAAATTGGTATTTCTGTTGAATTAATATGTGTTATATTAAATGCAGAAAATATTTTATTTTTTATTATATTATTTATTGTTCTATCAACACATATTACATCAATTCCTTTTAATCTTAAAATCATTGCAGCAAATAAACCAACAGTACCACTACCTAATACTACTGCTGTTTTTGGTTTCCATATAAGTCTATTCTGTATTTTAAAAATTTGCACTATTGCTTTTTCTGCAATACTAAAAGGTTCAAGCATTACTGCAATATCTTTTATTTCTTCAGGTATTTTTACTAAATAATCAGGATTTTCAGTATAATATTCAGTAAAATAACCATTTTTACCTTTTATACCTCTTTCAGTATAATTATTAGTTATACACATATCTGATTCTCCATTAATACAATTTATACATTTATCAGGTCGTCTTACTGTTGCAACAACATAATTTCCAATTTCAAATCCCTTTGTATTTTTACCTATTTGTTTTATAATGCCTATTGCTTCATGTCCAACAATAAGATATTTTTGATTTTTTGGTGCTTCACCATAAAATCCATTTCCTATTTCTTTATCTGTTCCATCAAGTCCTAATTCTAATACTTGAACTAAAATTTCATTTTCTGTTATTTTAGGCATTTCAATATTTCTTATTGCAAATGTTTTTTTGTCTTTTGGTATTATTGTACCTGCTTTTATTAATTCCATTTTAAAAACCTCTAAAATTTATTTCATTAATACTGCACGTAAAGGTGCTGCATCTATATCTAAACTTAATGGAAATCCAATAAAGGTATAATTACCTTCATGTATTTTATTCAATTTCAAACCTTCAAATATCAAAATTTTTTTATTTAAAAGTTCTTTATGTACTAATAAATTACTATTAAATTTTTCAATACTTAAATAATCTATCCCAACTGCTTTAACTTTTAATTTTGCAAGATATTTTGCTCCTGAAATACTTAAATGTACATAATCTGTTATAAATTTATGATTTTCTAAATTTGAATTTTTAGTCTTTAATAATATTATTTGGTTTTTGTATATTTTATATTTTTTAAGATCTTCTTCATTTATTTCATTCTTACAATTTATAAGATCAATAACAATTGCTTTACCATAAAAAGAATTTAAATTTATTGATGCTGAAGACCAGCCATTTTGTTTTATATGAAGTTGAGAATCAAAATGCGTTCCAGTATGACTACCAATGCATATTAAAGATTCATTTGTTTTATTTTTCGGTGTTTTTGAATAATTATTTATTTTTGGTTTAGGATTGTTTCTGTATACAATTGTTTTATTATTTATTTGAATAGAAATATCATATAATTTCATTTTAATCAATAAATAGATTAAATAATAAAAATATTAAAGACTTATTATAATTATTTTAGAATTATTATTACAAAGTTATTATTAAAATAATAATTTCAATTCACTAAAAATTTTATAATTAATAAAACAAATGCTATTATACATTTTAAATTATATTTATTCTTTATCAATCAAAGTGATTTTTTGGATCTGGATTATGGTATTATAGGAAATTGCAGAACAGCAGCATTAGTACATAAAGATTCTTCCATTGATTGGTTATGTTTTCCAAGATTTGATTCTTCTTCTGTTTTTGCAAAAATAATTGATGAAAAAAAAGGAGGCTTTTTCAAAATTTTGTGTGATAAAGAATATAAAATTAGTCAAAAATATATAGATAATACAAATGTATTAGAAACACATTTTGCTACTCAAAAAAATTCTTTTAAATTAATTGATTATTTTCCTCATTATGAAATGGGATCAAAAACAGAGTTATATAAAGATCTTGAAATACACAGGTTATTTTTTATTGAAAAAGGATTGCCAACTTTTAAAATAATTATTGATCCTCGTTTTGCATATGGTTCACAAATCCCAGATAAAAGAATTGAAAATGATCATATAGTATTTGAATTAAATAATGAAAAATTATATCTATATTCTAATCTTAATTTAAAAGATATATTATCTAGTAAACAAATAAGTTTAAAACATAATTCATATTTAATTTTAACTTATAACAAATTAATGGAATTAAGAAATATAAAAGAGATAATAAATAAAAAAAACAAAACAATTAATTACTGGAGAAATTGGATAAAGAAAGCTAAATTACCTTTAAAATACACTTCATTAGTTGCAAGATCAGCACTTGCTTTAAGACTTCTCACATATGATGATACTGGTGCAATAATAGCAGCAGCAACAACGTCAATACCAGAAATAATAGGTAAAGAAAGAAATTGGGATTATAGATATTGTTGGATACGTGATGCATCAATTACAGTAATGTCATTATTAAATATATCTAGATTTGATGTTGCGAATGAATTTTTACAATGGATGATACAAATACATAAACAATATGGAATAAATTTTCAAGTATTGTTTAGAATAAATTATGAAAAAGAAGTTTCAGAAACAACATTAAATTATCTTGAAGGCTATAAACATTCAGTACCTGTTAGAATAGGAAATGCAGCTTCAAAACAGAGGCAAATAGATTTATTTGGAGAATTACTTGATGCAATATATCTTTTATATATTAAATATAAACATGGTCCATTGCTTAATGAAACTGATTGGAATTTAATTTATGCTTTGGTTGAATCTACTATAATAGAATGGAAATATAAAGATCAAAGTATATGGGAATTTAGAACACTAAGTAAACATTATACATTCTCAAAAGTTTTATGTTGGACTGCACTTGATAGGGGTATAAAGATTGCAAAAAAATATAATAAGAAGAATTGCATTAAAAAATGGATTAAGGTAAGAAATGAAATAAAAAAAGACATAATGAAAAAAGGATGGAATAAAAAAATAAATGCTTTTACACAATCCTATAATTCAAATAGTGTTGACGCGAGTATTTTACTTCTCCCTTATTTTGGATTTATAAGTTATAAAAGTTTAAAAATGAAGAAAACAATAGAAGCAATTACTAAACAATTATTTGATGGAAATTTTGTAATGAGATATAATACAACTGATGATTTTGGAAAACCTAGAAATGCATTAATAGCATGTACTTTTTGGTATATTGATGCTCTTTATGGTATTGGTAAAAAAAGAGAAGCAATAAAACTTTTTGAAAAAACAGTACAAAATGTAAATTATTTAGGTTTATTATCAGAGGATATAGATAGAAAAACAGGAGAACAGTTAGGTAATTTTCCTCAAGCATACTCACATACTGCTCTTATAAATACAGCAATAAAACTTTTTAATAATAAAAAATAAAAGAAATTTTTTAAAGTTAAATTCATATAATATTTAAATTAAGTAAATTATAATTATAATTAATTTTTACATTTATTTTTGTTCTTTGATTTTTAATTTAATGAAACTCAAAAACACTTTTTGGACAAAAGTTGATTATATAAAAAGATTTAAATATTTTAATTAGAAAATATTAATATCGATTGAAAGAAGCCCAGACATACATTAGCTCGCCTATGTCAGTCTCCAGCATTGGATATTAGTGTTATATATGTATCTCGTTATTTAGGGTGAGGAGTCTAATTTAATTAAGTTGTTAATATGGATACAGTTAGAGCAGAGGATTTAACTCTTGGTAATACTGAAAATTCTTTAAAAACCAAAATTAATGAGTTTAATTCTGCTTTTAAAATGGGGATTGATTTAGGTAAATCAGTTGGATTTGCCATAGTTAAAGATAATAAAGTTATTTTTGCACATACATTAG
>VAOW01011994.1_pt1 | contig 19768 bp, 20 predicted proteins | sample 3393921 | NCBI WGS metagenome assembly VAOW01 (sample SAMN08290428, study PRJNA428436) | hydrothermal vent metagenome | isolation source: Deep-sea hydrothermal vent chimney | place: Indian Ocean: Southwest Indian Ridge | depth 2742 m m | reverse complement strand
TCCCATGATTTATTCCGGATCATCAACCAACCCGTCGCCCAAACCGCTGACAATGCCAAACACAGCATCGCCTGCCGGGCTGTGGGCATTGTTGATGATCCGGAATAAATCATGGGACTGGCTTATCGCTTGCATGGCGACGACACTACTCACACTTCAGGCGCTGTTCCATAGCTTTACACAGGTAAAATACGAATTTCTCTGTTTCACCATGCACACGGGTATCTTACGTATCTTTCCTGTCCCCAACGGAGTTTTTCAGGTTAAATGATGTCCATAGCGGTCATAAAACCACTTCATCACAAAGGGAGGAAGCACGGTGGTCGCCGCAATTGTCAGAATCATTACCGCATACAAATCATAGTTGAATACGCCTGATATACGGCCTAATTCGGCAAAAATCAGTCCTACTTCCGCCCTGGGGATCATGGATATCCCGACAGCCCAGCGAAAATAGATGGATTCTTTAATCAGGAACGCGCCAATCAGTTTGCTCAGTATGGCCAGAACTATAAATGCCAGGCTCATTTGCCAGACGGAAAAAGAACCCCAATCGACTTTTCGCAGATCCAGAGAGAGACCGACCATGACAAAAAATATCGGCGTGAACAGGTGGATAATGGGTTTCATATTATGCTCGATACGTTGAACGAAATGACTATCGGAATATTGCCATGACGTAGCGAAGGGGAGATAAAAATGACGCGACAGGGCTAAACCTGCCGCAAAGCCGCCCAACAGGGCGGGAGCGCCTACGGCATGGGCCAGCCATGCAAAAAATAATACAAGAATTATAACGGCAGTCGGGATCAGGCCCTCGATTTTACTCTTCTTGTTGTAGCGTCCAATCATGTCAGCCATGAATTTGGCGACAATGGGTGCCAGCAGCATGAAAATGACAACAAAAATCAATACCCTGCTGGCATTGGCGAAGCTTACGCCGCCTCCGGTGGAGAATTCAAATAACAGTGCCAACAGCACAACGCCGAGAACGTCATCCAGCACGGCAGCACCCAGGACGACCTGCGCTTCGTCGGATTGATGGCGGCGAAGGTCGCGGAGTACGCGAACGGTGACGCCAATACTGGTAGCGGTCAGCGTGCCGCCAATAAACAGTGATATGATCAACGACAGATCAAAGACCCAATAGCCAAGCGCGAAACCACCAAGAAATGGGGCGATAAACCCTCCCAGCGCCACAACCGATGCCGACTTTCCCCTGTTGACCATGTTGAGAATGTCGGTATCCAGGCCGACCTCAAATAATAGGAGAATGAGGCCAATTTCGGCGAGCATCTGGATGATCTCCGTAGGTTCGACCCAACCCAGCAGGCTGGGCCCAAGGAGAATGCCGGCAAGCATTTCGCCCATGACCGAGGGGATTTTGAGCCACGCGAAAATTTCACCGAGGGTTCGCGCAAACAACAGAATCAATATCAGTGAGAGAAAGAATGCGCTGGCTTCCATGATTAACTACCTTATCCGACTTTTGATATAAGTATTTTCCAATCTATTACATGAACCTGAGAAGGAGCGGCATGGCGGTTAATTTCATGCGGCCTTTAAGGTCTGTCCAATAGATTGTATCGAACAACCTGGCGCGAGCCTTTTGCATTTGTTTCCAGGCGTCAAGGCCGGATTGTTTTGTAACGACAATATCAAGGATTTTGAAGGTGATGCCGGGCTTGAGGTATTGCGCCGCGCCAGGCAATGATTCATGAATAATCCAGGACAGGGCAAGCATGCCATACCATGTTATCCTTTCCTGATGACGACCATTTTTTCATGGGTCATTTCCAGCATGGCCGAGCGGATGCCTTCCCGCCCAAGACCGGAGTCCTTGACGCCGCCGTAAGGCATATGATCTACGCGGTAGGTGGGAAAGTCGTTGACCACGACGCCGCCTGTATGCAGGCCATCAATGGCCTGATGTACGTGATGTAAATCATTACTGAAGATGGCGGCTTGCAAACCAAAATTCGACTGGTTGCACCACTGAATGGCCGTTTCCAGTTCCTCATAGGGCGTGACAGTGACCACGGGACCGAATATTTCCTTACAGCATATCCCCATGTCTTCTTTCACATGGGTGACAATGGTGGGCTCGATGATATTGCCGCAACCCATACGGCGACGTTTGCCGCCGTATGCAATGGTTGCGCCGGAAGAAACGGCTTCTTCAATCCATACCATGATGCGATCCGCGGCCCGTGAATGAATGACGGGTCCGACCACGACATCAGTTTTCCGGGGGTCGCCGACCTTCAGGGATCCGGTTTCAGTGATCAGACTATCCAGAAAAGCGTCAAATATGCTTGTCTGTGCATAAATACGCTGTACGGCGATGCAGGATTGACCCGCCTGGGCAAATCCCCCGAGCGCACAGCGTCTGGCCGCCCATGCAAGGTCGGCGGATGCGTCCACAATGGTGCCTGAATTGCCTCCCAGTTCAAGGACGACCTGCTGCTTCTCCATTTTTTTCTTTAAGGCCCATCCTACGGCCGGACTACCGGTGAATGTCACCATTTTGATCTCATCGCTGCTCAGCAGCAGAGTGAGATCCGCATGCCGAACGGGAAGCACGTTGAGACTGCCGGGCGGTGCACCTGCCTCACTGGCGATGCGCGCCAGAATAAGGGCGGAGATCGGCGTATTGGTCGCTGGTTTGATCAGAATCGGGTTACCCACGGCCAGCGCCGGAGCAACCTTGTGTGATACAAGATTCAACGGAAAATTAAAGGGACATATTCCCAGAACCGGGCCGATGGGTTCACGCCGGGTATAACCCTCATAGCCGATGCCGCGCTGCATCCCATCCATGGGGACGCATTCACCACAGAATCGCCTGGACTCCCCGGCAGCCCATGAAAACACGGCCAGCGTACGTTCGAATTCCTGTTCAGCAAACATTTTCGGTTTACCGCCTTCCATGATGAGGGCGTCAACCATTTCTGCCGTGGCGTCCTGCAATCCATCCACCATATGTTCCAGAATGGATGCTCTTTCAAAGCGGGACATATGTTTGAGCGTGAGAAATGCCTTGCCGCATCCACGTATGGCTTCGGTAATCTGTTTACGTCCCGCGACGGATACTGTTGCGACAGACGAACCGTCGTATGGATTCGTAATCTCCGTACTGTCTTTGCCCTCTCTGGCCTCGCCATTGATCCACAGGTAAAAATTAGGCGTTTTGGGCATGGTTGCCCTCCTTAAGCCCGGGATCCGGCATTGATATCCTGTGTCCAGGGCCAATGCCGGTTCCCGGGTTAAATAACCGATCCTCTTTTTATAGCACACTTCTTATGCAACGTGCCGTATGGCAAGCGGGTCTGTCTGCCGCTACACTGCCGGACTCATGGCAGACGGTATCACGAAACAGCAATATATCCGAAATTTTTCAATTATCGCTCATATCGATCATGGCAAGTCGACGCTCGCCGATCGTCTGATTGAGAAAACCGGCGCTTTGTCCGAACGCGAGATGAAAAAACAGGTGCTTGATTCGATGGATCTGGAGCAGGAACGCGGTATTACGATTAAGGCGCAGACCGCAAGCCTCAGCTATCGGGCGGAGAATGGTCAGACCTATGCGTTGAACCTGATTGATACGCCGGGACATGTCGATTTTACCTATGAAGTCTCGCGATCCCTGCAAGCGTGTGAAGGCGCTTTGTTGATCGTGGACGCAGCCCAGGGTGTGGAAGCGCAGACCTTGGCCAATGTTTATCTGGCATTGGAGAATGATCTTGAGATTATCCCTATTATCAACAAAATCGATCTTCCCAACGCCGATGTGGAAGAAGCTAAACGCCAGATTGAAGAAGTGATCGGTCTGGATGCTTCGGAGGCGATTGCCATTTCCGCCAAGACAGGCGCGGGCGTCGACGAGGTTCTGGAGGCCATCGTGGCTCGCGTGCCCGCGCCAAAGCCTTGCGATGACAGGCCCTTGCGGGCATTGGTGGTAGATTCCTGGTTTGATGCTTATGTTGGCGCGGTGGCGCTGGTGCGGGTATTTGAAGGCGTGCTGATCAAGGGGGACAGGGTACGCCTGATGTCCGCATCCGCGGCAACGTCTTATGATGTCCAGGACGTTGGCATCTTTATGCCACAACCCTTGTCGCGCAAGGCTTTGCATTCGGGCGAGGTGGGTTTTCTGGTCGCCGGCATCAGACAACTCGCGGAATTGCGCGTCGGCGATACGGTGACGCTGGACCGGCATCCTGCCGACGCGCCGCTATCCGGTTTTCGCGAGCCGAAGCCCATGGTGTTTTCCGGCCTGTATCCGATGGATTCCGGCGATTATGCCGAACTGCGCGATGCGCTTGAGAAACTGCATCTGAATGATCCGGCATTTACCTTTGATCCGGAAAATTCCTCGGCGCTGGGACTGGGTTTTCGCTGCGGGTTTCTTGGCATGTTACACATGGAAATTGTGCAGGAGCGGCTGGAACGCGAATATGCGCTTGATTTAATCAGTACCGCGCCATCGGTGGTTTATCGGGTGACGATGACGGATGGAGTCGTGAAGGATATTTCCAACCCCAGCGATTTTCCCGAACTCCAGCGCATCGACAGAATCGAAGAGCCGATGGTGCTTGCCAATATATTCACGCCGGAAGAATACGTCGGCGCCATGATAAAACTGTGTCAGGATCGGCGCGGGGCGCAACAGGACATGAGGTTTATCGGCCAGGGACGGGTGATATTGACCTATCAATTACCTTTGGCTGAAATGGTGATTGATTTTTATGACAAGCTGAAATCCGTGTCGCGCGGTTATGCTTCCATGGATTATGAGTTGGCAGATTTCCATACCGGTGATGTTGTGAAACTGGATATCCTGGTGCATGGCGAGGCGGTCGATGCGCTATCGTTGATTGTTCATCGTTCCATTGCCGAGGCTCGTGGCCGGGAACTGGTCAGGAAATTACGGCAACTGATTCCACGGCAGCAGTTTGATATTCCCTTGCAGGCGGCCATTGGTGGTCGTATTCTGGCCCGCGAAACGGTTAAGGCGGTGCGTAAGAATGTGACGGCCAAATGCTACGGTGGCGACATTACGCGCAAACGCAAGCTGCTGGAGAAGCAGAAGGCGGGCAAGAAACGGATGAAGTCCATCGGTAGCGTTGAGGTGCCGCAGGAGGCGTTTCTGGCAGTATTAAAACTCGGAGAGGAGAGCTGAATGGCGAAAAAGAAACCTGTATGGAGGGAGTGGACTGAATCGTTGCTGGTGATCGTAATCATTGCGGTTGTTATTCGCAGTTTTATTGTGGCGCCGTTCAAGATCCCGTCTTCCAGTATGGTGCCGACACTGGATGTCGGTGATTATATCTTCGTGTTGCGCTATCCTTACGGCTTGCGCATTCCGTTCACTAATCTACAGTTTTTTCCACATCCGCCCAAGCGCGGGGATGTGGTCGTATTCGATTATCCCGAGGACCGCAGTGAGGACTATATCAAGCGCATCATTGGCTTGCCGGGCGATGATATTCGTTACGAAAAGAATCGGCTGTATATTAACGGTAAAGAAATACCCCTGAAGAGACTGGGAGAACGCACGTACTTTATGGCGGATGGAGAGGCCGATGTGTCCGGACTGTATGAAGAACGGCTGTTCGGCGTAAACCATCAGGTGTTGCGAAAGAAATTCTCCATACGCGACGGTGAATGGAGGGTGCCGAAGGGTCGTTACCTGGTGCTGGGGGATAACCGTAATAACTCACGTGATTCACGTTTCTGGGGATTTGTGCCACAATCGTATCTGGTGGGCCGCGCCGCCATCGTATGGTGGTCATGGAACAGACATGCAAGCGCGGTGCGTTGGGACCGCATCGGGCATCTGATAAACTAGCCTGCATTATCCATGAATAATGCAGGCTAGCGCTGAACGGTACGAACAGGGGAGGTGGATGATGCGGTGCCAGAAAGGTTTTTCGGTAATTAAATTATTGTTATTTCTGGCGGTGCTGAGCGCCGGAACATGGGCCGCCTATAACATCATTCCCGTCTATAACACTTACTGGAAGGTGCAGGATGCGCTGAATGCTGTTACGCGCAATCTTTCCGGTCAGTCTGCCAGGGTGATTCGTAACAGATTACCGGATATTTTTCATGTCAAATACATTGGGTCCAATGATTTGCCACAGGAATTTTATGATAATCTGAAAATCAGGACGGACGGCGGGAGGATTGAAATCTCGTCGGCTTATCACGTTACATTATGGCTCCTGGGGCCACTTGAAAACGTGGATCCCGATGGAGATTATACTTCCGGCGATCTGAAAGGCATGGATAAATTACGTGACAGGGCACGCCTTGCTTTTGATTTCAAACCTCATGCGGAAACTCCCTGATGACTGATATGGCCAGCGATCTGGAAGATCAAATCGGCTATCGCTTCCGGAACGGGAGTTTGATGAAACAGGCCCTGACTCACCGGTCCACATCCGTTGAACACATGGAACGCATGGAATTCCTCGGAGACGCCGTTCTCGGGTCAGTGATTGCCGCCAGACTATACGAACAATTTCCACATGCCGCGGAAGGAAAGCTGACACGTATGCGTGCGGCGCTGGTGTGCAAGGATGGTTTGCTCGTCATTGCGCATCGATGGCGTCTTTCATCATACCTCCATGTGGGCGAAGGAGAGCGGGGTAAGGACGAAAAGATCAAATCCGTAACCATTGCGGCCAATGCGGTTGAGGCTGTTATTGGCGCAGTGTTTCTTGATGGGGGCTGGGAGCCTGTCTGTGCGCTGGTACTGAAGGCGTGGGCGGATTTACTGCGGGATGCGGACCAGACGGACGCACGCGATGCGAAAACACGCCTCCAGGAATTCACGCAGGCGCATGGTCTGGGATTACCGGAGTATGTGGTGCGCGATCTTGGCGCTGATTGTCACCCCCGTTTTGAAGCCGAATGCTTTGTGAATGGCGACAGAGCGGGGAGAGGGGCGGGAGAGCGAAAGAAAACGGCGGAAATGGAAGCCGCAATCCAGGCATGCCGCCGCTTGCCGGACAAGGCGGCGTCAATGCCACTGTTGTATTTTCCGAAGCGCGGTAGACGAAGACTGACTTGAACAGTCAGGCATCAACTGAATTATTCCGCTGTGGTATCGTCGCGCTGCTTGGACGTCCCAATGTGGGTAAATCCACGCTGATGAATGGCGTCATCGGCGCAAAAGTGGCGATCGTCACCCCAAAGCCACAGACCACCCGGCACCGTATCCTGGGCATTCATACCGATACATCCCGACAGATAATCTTTATCGATACGCCCGGCATTCATAAGGGCGGCAAACAGTTGAACCGGAATATGGTGCGCGTAGCCTATGCCGCGGCCGGGGAGGCGGATGTTCTGGCTATCATGCAGGACGTGAGCATCCCCCTGGATCGTGGTACGCGGGCTCTTATTGAACGTTTTGCTGACGGACGATCGCCGCAGCCCCGTATTCATGTACTGAACAAGGTGGACAAGGCAAGGAAAAGCGCACTGCTGCCACGTCTTGCCGAGATGCAGCGGCTTGACCCGAATGCCGCGGCCTTTGTCCCCGTTTCCGCCAGAAAAGGCATGCGGGTGGATGCGCTACTGGATGAACTGGTAAAATATCTTCCCGTCGCGCCGCCTGTCTACAAGCCCGGCTGGTACACGGACCAGAGTCAACGGCAACTGGCCGCTGAATACGTGCGTGAGCAGATCTTTCTTGCCATGCAGCAGGAGATTCCGTTTCAGACCGCGGTGGATATCGAAGCCTTTCGCGAGTCGCAAACAGGCGTGGAGATTGAGGCCGTGATTCTGGTGGGTGGGGAACGCCATAAACCGATGCTGATCGGAAAGGGCGGTTCACGTATGAAATCTATCGGCACGAAAGCGCGCAGGGGTCTGGAGATATTATTTGGTTGCCATGTCAACCTGAAGCTGTGGGTCAAGGTGGATCCGGGCTGGTTTGATCATCCGGGTAAGCTACATGATCTGGGTCTGGGCGGATGACGGGCTGATGACGGAAAGACGTGATGCCGCACTCTTGCTGCGCTGCATCCCTTATGGTAATACTTCCCTGGTTATCCATGTTTTAGCCCGTGAACACGGGCGAATTTCGCTAATGGCGCGGGGTGCGCGGCGCGCCAGGAGTCCCTTTCTGGCTACATTGGCGCCGCTTTGCGAACTGGCTATCGCATGGAGACCCGGTCGCACGGGTATGGGAACGCTGGTGGATGCCGAACGCGGGATGGCTTTGCTGGATGAAGCGCGCAGCCTGGAAGGCCTGCAGTTGAATGCGTTGGCCGCGGGCGTGTTTCATGAAGGCGAGCTTCAGGGGTATGAAGAATTGAACGATGCTTTCAGGATGTTGCGGGATCGGAAAGAAGATTCCGGCCTGCTGGCCGCGACCTGGTATTTACTGGAAAGGCAAGGATGGGTTGGATCGTTGGAACATTGCTGGCGTTGCGCCAGGGACGGTAACGATTTTCAGTGGCGTCATGCGGAACTGTGCTGCATAACATGTGGAAAGGGCATGGATGTGAGCGTCGGTTTGCGCAGGGGAATTTTTGGCCACATGCGTAATCCCGGGGTATATTTGCCTCCGCATGATCTGGAAACATGGCGACGGATGCTTCAGGATATATTATGCCATCATGGTTTGAAACCGTTTTTTTAAGAAATGGAGGACACATGCATCTGGGTGTCAATATTGATCATGTCGCCACACTTCGGCAGGCGCGGAAAATGACGTATCCTGATCCTGTGAGATCGGTGGACTTGTGTCTTGCCGGTGGCGCGGACGGTATTACAGCGCATCTGCGTGAAGATCGCAGACATATTCAGGATGCCGATATGCGGCGTCTGGCCAGCATGCCGGGGTTGCATTTGAATATGGAGATGGCCGCGACCAATGAAATGGTGGCGATATGTTGCGAGCTCCAGCCTGCCGCTTGCTGTCTGGTACCTGAAAAACGTGAGGAATTAACTACGGAAGGTGGACTGGATGTGGCCACGCACCATGCTCGGCTGGAAAGCGCGGTAGGGCGGCTGACCGGCGCCGGGATGCGTGTGTCCATGTTTATTGATCCTGATCCGGCGCAGGTCGAGGCCTCGCATGCCATCGGCGCGCCGGTGGTGGAACTGCATACCGGCCACTATGCCAATGTGGAAGGCCATGCGCGCGAGGCGGAGCTTGTGCGCATCGCACGGGCGGCCACACGTGCCGCGGAGTTGGGCCTTGTGGTGCATGCCGGACATGGCCTGACGCTAGGTAATTTGATGCCTGTTGCGGCCCTGCGGAAAATTGAAGGACTGAATATCGGGCACGCCATTATCGCGGATGCGATATTCAAGGGATTGAAACAGGCCGTGGCCGATTTCAAATCGGCCATGCAACATGCGTGCGGCGGCGGATGATGGCCATTGCTGGCATCGGCGTGGATCGGATTCGTATTGCGCGCATCGAATCCAGCCTGGATCGTTTTGGCGATCGATTCATCGAGCGCGTCTTTACGCTGGAAGAAATCAGACAAGCCCGGTCAAAAAATCATCTTGCACGCCGTCTGGCCATGCTGTTTGCGGCCAAGGAGGCGGTGTCCAAGGCGCTGGCGACGGGCTTCCGCCAGGGTGTGGCGCCGCGCCATATCGAAACGGTTCACCTGCCGTCCGGCAAACCTGAAATCCGTCTGTATCTTGGTGCAAGGGTGGCGGCCGAATCCGCCGGGGTGCGCCATGTACACGTATCACTTACCGACGATGACGGGGTGGCGATGGCCTTCGCGATCGCCGAACTGATGATCAGCGATCAGCCTGATGACCAACGGCCAGACAACCGGCGAGGCGGGGCAGAGCGCCAGCCCGGATCCTTCATGAATAATCCGGACTGGAAAAAGGCTTCACGGGGGAGAATAACATGACATATATTTTCACGGTCGGACAAATGCGCTGGGTGGATCAGCGGACGATGGATCAGGGCGCGCCGGGGCGCGTGCTGGTGGAACGGGCCGGCAAGGCGGTCGCCAATGCGGTGCTGCGGTACAGGCCGGATAGTGGCCGGATCGTAATTGTTGCCGGATCGGGCAATAATGGCGGTGATGGCTATGCCGCAGCTCGGATGCTGGCCGAACGGAACATGAAGGTCACGGTTGTTTCCCTTTCTGATCCCGACAGTTTGCGGGGAGATGCGGCTGAACACGCCGGACTGGCGCGGCAGGCCGGAGTCAAGGTTCGTTTTTGTCAGGATAACGGAGAATTACTGAGCCATTGGCTTGCACGCGCCGTGCTTGTCGTGGATGCCATCTTCGGAACGGGGCTTGCGAGGCCGATTACAGGCCGAATGAGAGAAAATGTGGAATGTATCAACGCATCGGGCAGGCCTGTTTTGTCGGTGGATATGCCCAGCGGTATTCACAGCGATACCGGCGAAGTGATGGGCGCAGCCGTGCAAGCCGACTGGACCCTGCCAATCGCGGTAACGAAATGGGGGCATTGGCTGGGTGCAGGGCGTGATTTTGCCGCCAAACTTTTACCACCCGTGGATATTGGCATATCTGAATCCTCAATCCAGGCTGCGTATGCAGCGGCGCCGAATAGCATTGCCGAGGCCGTGGTGATTGATGCAACGATGGCCAGGCTGGCGTTTCAGGATCACCCCCGCGGTGCGCACAAAACAAGTTTCGGGCATGTGTGGGTATTTGGCGGTTCCAAAGGCTATACCGGTGCGCCGAGGCTGGCGGCCATGGGGGCGATGAGCGTGCATGCGGGTCTGGTTAGTATTGCCTGTGAGGCATCTGTTTATCCGGCAATCGCGGCATCTTCTCTTGAGGTAATGGCGCATCCGCGGGAAACAGCGCCGTGGCCCTCCGCCCATGCCCTCGTTGCGGGGCCAGGCTGGGGCGTGCATCAGCAATCCACGCTGCAAGAACTCCTTGCGGCTCATATCCCGCTGGTGCTGGATGCCGATGCGCTCAATATGCTGGCCGGGGACAATGCCTTAAAAGAGCTTGCCGGAAAACGCAACGCAACCACGGTATTTACACCTCATCCGGGTGAGGCGGCAAGATTACTCGGGAGTTCTGCCGCCGAGGTGCAGCGGGATCGGACGGGCTCGGCTTTGAAGCTGGCCGAATTGCTCGGGGGCTGGGTGGTGCTCAAGGGATCCGAAAGTCTTATTGTTTCACCGGAATCCCGGATATGGCTTTGCCCCTTTGGTTCCAATCGTCTGGCGACAGCGGGAACCGGAGACGTACTGGCGGGCGTGATCGGCGGTTTGTTGGGGCAAGGGATCCGGCCATCGGATGCCATTCCCGCCGCTGTCGGTCTGCATGCAATGGCGGGTGAGCAATCCGGCTGGTATCGCGCCGGACAGTTGCCCGAACGAATTGCCGCATTGCGCGATATTCTGCCGTGAATTCATGCTTGCCATGCCGTTCTTTGTAGATTAGATCTAGCGCCCATGGCGAGCGATAAAGATTATTCTTCGATGAACCGGCCTCTTTCGCCTCGCTTATCCATCTATCGCTGGCACGCACCGATGCTGGCCAGCCTTGCGCATCGCGCCAGTGGTATAACGCTGGTGTTGTTCATTCCTGTCTACCTGTGGCTGCTGCATGCCATGACCGGGACGCCGGAGGATTTTGCCGCCGCACGGGCATGGCTGCATTTACCCCCCGGCCGAATCGTGTTGTGGCTGGTGGGCGCATCCCTGATCTATCATTTTTTCAATGGTATTCGTTTTCTGTGTCTGGATGCAGGCTGGGGAGAAAGCCGTGAGGCGATGCGTCTTACCGCCCGCGTGGCTATCGGCGTCGGCGTGGCTGCGGCAATCGTATTGGGTGTGGCGTTATGGTGACGGGTACACGCTTCGGAACCGCGCATAACGGATTGAATGAATGGACATTCCAGCGCATGAGCGCCGTCCTGCTGGCCATCCTGGCGCCCCTGATGTTTGTGTTGTTGACGGGCGTGTATTCCGGCGCTGTCACGCAAATGGCGTTGCTCAATATTCTCGATTGTCCCGTCACGCGCCTGCTGCATACCCTGTTGATGGCAGCCCTGCTGCTGCATGCGTATCTGGGAGTAAAAGTCATCGTGGAAGATTATGTGCATCGTGTCGGATTGCGGATACCGCTGATGGCGATACTGATGGTGGTCATGAGCGGCCTCGGTATCGGGTGGCTTTCCATGATCTGGGCCTGGGGAATCTGACGCATGTCGTATCTTTCTACGGGCACGGTTGAGCATCATTTTCACGATGTGGTGATTATCGGTGCGGGTGGAGCGGGATTACGTTGCGCCTTGCAGTTGGCCAATGCCGGTCACCGGGTCGCGGTCGTAACCAAGGTGTTGCCGACGCGCTCACACACAGGGGCGGCGCAGGGCGGTATCAATGCATCGCTGGGTAATGTGGTATCCGATCACTGGCTGTGGCATATGTACGATACGGTCAAAGGATCGGATTATCTGGGCGATCAGGATGCGATTGAATATATGTGCCGTGCAGCGCCTTTAGTGGTGCGTGAACTGGAACATTTCGGCGTGCCGTTTACGCGTCTGGATGATGGCCGGATTTTTCAGCGGGCCTTTGGCGGTCAGATGCGCGAGTTTGGGGAGGGAGGTCTGGCCAAGCGCTCCTGCGCCGCCGCGGATCGCACCGGGCATGCCATCCTGCATACCCTGTATCAGCAGAATCTTCGCGCCGGAACGCATTTTTATGAGGAGTTCTTCGCTCTTGACCTGATTCATAATGAAGAAGGTTGTCATGGCGTCATGACGTGGGATATCGCCAACGGGAAATATCATCTGTTTCAGGCCAAGGCCGTGGTATTGGCGACCGGCGGCGCGGGGCGAATCTTCAGGGTAACGACCAACGCCCATATCAATACCGGCGATGGCGGCGCGCTGGCGCTGGATGCCGGCCTGCCGATGGAAGATATGGAATTTTATCAGTTCCATCCTACGGGTATCGCGGATGTCGGGCCGTTGATTACCGAGGGCGTACGCGGCGAAGGCGGCTATCTTCTGAATTCGGAAGGTGAACGTTTTATGGAGCGCTACGCGCCGACGGCCAAGGATCTGGCCAGTCGCGATGTGGTGTCACGTGCAATGGCTCTGGAGATCAGGGAAGGTCGTGGCTGTGGTCCGAACAAGGATTACGTTTTGCTCAAGATGGATCATCTGGGCAAAGATTTGATTTTGTCTCATCTGCCGAACATCCACGAACTGGCGCTACGTTTCGCCGATGTGGATTGCATCAGGGATCCGATTCCCGTACAGCCGACGGTGCATTACACCATGGGCGGCATCCCGGCGAACCGCTTTGGCGAGGTGGTGATGCCGGGTGATGGTGGTGAGCAAACATCCGTTCCCGGTCTGTTTGCCATTGGTGAGGCCGCTTGCGTGTCCGTACATGGGGCCAATCGCCTGGGTTGCAATTCCCTGCTTGAGATTATCGTGTTTGGTCGCGCCTGCGGCAATCAGGTGATGAAACGATTGCGCCAACATCGCTACCACCCCACCCTTGATCCGGATTGCTGGAAGGACGGCGTGAACAGGGTGAATCGTTGGGTAGGGGCGCATCGGCCAGATGGAGTCAGGCGCGTCAGTGAGATCCGGCTGGACATGCAAACGGTGATGCAGGAACACTTCGGCGTTTATCGCACCGGAGAGGTCATGAGCGAAGGGATGGAAAAGCTGGATGCTCTCGCCAGGGAAATTGCCGAAGCCTCCATCAGTGATACCAGCGGTATCTTCAATACCGAATTGATTGAAGCGATGGAAGCGGAAAACCTGATGGCGCTGGCGCGGGTGAGCGCGGCAAGCGCATTGGCGCGCACGGAGTCGCGCGGCGCGCATGCGCATGAGGATTATCCCGATCGTGATGACAAAAACTGGTTGAAGCACTCGCTGGCGAGCATGAAGGACGGTCAGATTTCGCTGGACTATAAGCCGGTACGCATGCAACCGATGACGGTGGAATCGTTTCCGCCGAAGAAGCGGGTGTATTGATGGGTGCGATGATTCATCTGGAAATCTACCGCTTTAATCCCGAAAAGGACGATAAGCCATTCATGCAATCGTATGAAGTTCCGGTAAACAAGCCGGGCATGAAACTGCTGGATGCGCTGAACCACATCAAATGGCATCTGGATGGCGCGTTGACCTATCGCCGTTCCTGTGGCGAAGGCGTATGCGGTTCCGACGGAATGAACATCAATGGCGTGAACGGGCTGGCATGCATCACGCCGGTTGCAGGCCTGAAACAGCCGATCAGGGTACGCCCGTTGCCAGGCATGGATGTGATTCGTGATCTGGTGGTGGATACGACGCATTTCTTCAATCAATACCGATCCATCAAGCCGTGGCTCAGGGCTGAAACGCCCATGCCCGAACATGAGCGTTTGCAAACGCCGGACGAGCGCGCCGAACTGGACGGTCTGTATGAGTGTATTTTGTGCGCCTGCTGCACTGCGTCGTGTCCGTCGTGGTGGTGGAACGGGGATCGGTATCTGGGTCCGGCCACCCTGTTGCAGGCGGATCGCTGGATTAAGGATTCACGCGACGAAGCGGCGGGGGAGCGACTGGATCAACTGGAAGATTCGTTCAAATTATATCGTTGTCATCAGATTATGAACTGCATGGAAGCCTGTCCCAAGGAATTGAACCCGACCAAGGCTATCGATCATATTAAAAGGGCGCTTCTCACCCGAAAATCCTGAGCCAGCGGCCCATAAATAATAAACCGGGAGCCTCTTATCCACCCGGAGTTTTGCCATTGATTCGGTTCAGTTTATTTTGTCAGAAGGGCATTCATCTTGCGTACAAAACCTGCCGGATCATCCGGTAAGGCGCCTTCGGCCAGCACGGCCTGATCGAACAGGATGCTGGCAAAATCGGCCAGCTTCTCTTTTGAGCGCATTTTCACCAGACGTTTGACCAAATCGTGTTCGGGGTTGATTTCCAGAATGGGTTTGACATCCGGAACATCCTGACCGGCCTGTTTGAGAATTCGTTCGAAATTGCCGCTGATATCGAACTGGTCGGATACCAGACACGCAGGAGATTCGGTTAACCGATCCGTGGCGCGGACATCCTTGACCCTTTCACCCAACAGTTCCTTGAGTTTCTTCACTGCGGGTTCGGCCGATTTGACCGCTTCTTCATGTTCTTTTTTCTCTTCTTCGGCTGATTGTTGCGAGTTGGCTCCAATACCGGACAAATTCAGTTCACCCTTGGCAATGGATTGCAGCTTCTTGCCGTCGAATTCAGTCAAGTGGCTGGTCAACCATTCATCAATCCGATCATGCAGCAGCAACACCTCAATGCCCTTCTTGTGAAAAATTTCCAGATGCGGGCTGTGCTTTGCGGTCGCCAGCGATTCAGCCGTGATATAGTAAATGACCCCCTGATCCTTGACCATACGATTGACATAATCCATCAGCGATACAACCTGCTTATCCGAAGTGGTGGATGAGAATCGCAGCAATTTGGCGATACGTTCGCGGTTGGCGGCATCCTCAATAATGCCTTCCTTCAGACAGTTCCCGAATGCGCCCCAGAAGGTCGCGTACTTCTCATCGTTTTCCACCTTTGCCATGTCTTCAAGCAGGCCCAGAACACGTTTGGTAGCGCCTTTCTTCATCGCTTCCATGGCTGGACTTTTTTGCAGAATTTCACGCGATACATTCAGTGGCAGATCATTGGTATCCATCACACCGCGTACAAAGCGCAGGTAACGCGGCAGCAGATCTTCACTCGCTTCCATGATAAATACGCGCCGAACATAAAGTTTCACGCCATGACTGGCCTCTAGCTGCCACAGGTCGAAGGGAGCGTTTTTCGGCAGATACAACAACAGTGTATATTCATATTTGCCTTCCAGTTTCTGGTGCAGGCGCGCCAGCGGGTCTTCAAAATCGTGACCGATATGTTTGTAAAAGTTGTTGTAATCCTCATCGGATAATTCAGATTTTGGCCGCGTCCATAGCGCCGATGCCTGGTTGACGGTTTCAATTTCAGCAGTTTTTTCCTCCTCGCCTTCATCTGCGGGCATGGGTTCGCCCCGCATGCGGATGGGGAAGGGGATATGGTCGGCGTATTTGTGGATGATGGATTTAAGACGCCATGGATTGAGAAATTCATCGGCATCTTCGCGAAGATGCAGCACAATTTCCGTACCGCGTGCGCCTTTCTCCACAGTTTCCAGCACATATTCGCCGTCGCCGATCGATTCCCAGCGTACGCCATGTTCTTTTTCCAGACCTGCGTGACGGGTTGTCAGGGTGACTTTGTCCGCGACCAGAAACGAGGAATAGAAACCGACGCCGAACTGACCAATCAGGTGGGCATCTTTCTCCTGATCGCCGGAAAGCTGATCGAAGAATTCCTTTGTGCCCGAACGGGCAATGGTGCCAATGTTCTCAATGACTTCATCGCGGCTCATGCCGATACCGTTATCCCGCACGGTGATGGTGCGCGCATCCTTGTCTACTTCGATATAGACATGTAAATCGGAATCACCTTCGTACAAGGCATCGTCCGTCGCAGCCTCAAAACGCAGCCTGTCGGCAGCATCGGAGGCGTTGGAGATCAACTCGCGCAGGAATATCTCTTTATTGGAGTACAGCGAATGAATCATCAAATCCAGAAGTTGTTTAACCTCGGTCTGGAATGCGCGGGTTTCCCGGGTTGCGGTGGCAGTCATGGTTTCTCCTGATGCGTTAAATTTCCTTGATGTGTTCATAGGGTCAGGCAGACCCTGTTTCAAGAGCTTGTTTCAGGAAGTACTGATAATTCCGGATGAATTGATCAGCACTTTCTTAACAACCTGCCACACGGTCAGTTTCCGGGCGAATGAACGCGCGGCATGCGCAGGACTGGTTGAGGGAAGGCAGCGCAAGGGCAGGTTATGGTATGGGTTGTCCAGTTGAGGCAGTGCCAATTTCCGGTACAGGGATTCAGCCATGCGCCCATTGAAAAAAATGGCGTGGATATGTGGATGCAAAGCAAAAAAAGGTCCAAAATCATTGACCTGAACATCGCGCATATTTGTATCCAGACTACCAGGACGTACACACTGATGCGCCACATCCCACAAGGCGATGCCAGACTCGCGTAAACGATACAGACGTTGCTCATAGGGTAGCAGGGCGAGGCCTGAGCCAAACAGTTCGTCCATGATAGGCCAGAAGGCATTGCGTGGATGAGCGTAATATTGCTGTTCGGCCAGAGACTTCCGGCTCGGCATCGAACCGAGAATCAGCACGCGCGCATCTGATGCTGCTGAATATGGAAAACCGGTATCCTGATTTTGTGCGGCATCACCCATTCGTTGAAGTTTAACCTGAACTACTCATGAATCGCCGTGCCCGTTTTTTGTAATTGGCATGCTCATAACGCCCTTCGGATGCCGTTGGTTTGGCCGCTTGCCACCAACTCCTGATTTGAGTTGCTACATCTGTCTGATGGTCGACTGACATTACCGGAGCGCTGCAACAGTCAATGGCACCAACGTCGAAGCCCGCAACACGGGCTTTGCAAGATAAGCACCAAATAGAGAAAACGGGTTGCTTTGCCTGGATGCAGGGTAGGCTATTTTTTCATGGTTGCCAAATGGGTGAAATTCCACGAAAGGCTGGAAAGCGACTGCTGCATCGGCCACACTCACGTCCATGCTGGAAATCGAGCATCTTTCGCTATCCATCCCCTCCGCCAGCGGGTCCGTGACCGCAGTCAGCGATGTGACGTTGTCGCTTGAGCCGGGCCGTACACTGGGGCTGGTTGGTGAATCCGGTTGCGGCAAGTCCATTACCGCGCAGGCCGTTCTTCGACTTGGCGAGCATCAGGGCATCGAGCGTACCGGGGGAACGGTCAAGCTGGACGGGCAGGATATTTTTGCCATGCAGGAGCGCGAACTGCGCGCATTGCGTGGCGGCAGGGTTTCCATGATTTTTCAGGAACCGATGACGGCGCTGAATCCGGTCTTTTCCATTGGCGCCCAGATTGCCGAAGTCATCCGGCTACATCTGGATTTGACGAAGCACGCGGCCCGCGAGCGCACGGTTTCCCTGCTCACGGATGTGGGGCTACAACAGCCGGAGAAATTGTTGAAACAATATCCTGGATCACTCTCCGGCGGTATGCGTCAGCGCGTACTCATCGCCATGGCCATGGCCGCTGACCCGGATTACATCATCGCGGATGAGCCGACAACGGCGCTGGATGTGTCCGTGCAGGCGCGTATTATTGATCTGCTTCGTAAGTTGCAGCGGGAGAAAAGCCTTGGTATGCTGCTGGTAACGCATGATTTCGGCCTCATAGCGGAATTGGCCGATGATGTGGCGGTCATGTATGCCGGGCACATCGTTGAATATGGTTCCGTGGAAGCTATTTTTGATCATCCCGCGCATCCCTATACCCGCGCCCTGATGGATTGCAGGCCGGAAGTTGCGTCCCGGGGAACATCCATGCCTGCCATTCCGGGGCAGGTTCCCGCACCGGGAGCATGGCCCGCCGGATGCCGTTTTGCACCTCGTTGCAGTCTGGCCGATACCGCCTGCGGACGACCGGTGGAGGCTGAAGCGTGGCATCATGGAGGGCATTGGGCTCGTTGTATTCATGTGACGAAATCAATCAAACCATTCGGGGAGGCGGGATGAGCCTGCTAAGAGTCAAGGGCTTGTGCAAATGTTTCCATGCGGATGCCTCATGGAGTGGAAAAGATCACATCATCCGCGCCGTGGATGATGTCAGCTTCGAAATTGAAGAAGGGGAGACGCTGGCCATCGTCGGCGAATCGGGCAGTGGTAAATCGACGACAGCGCGTATCGTGATGCGCTTGCTTGCTGCCGATACGGGAAGGATCGTGTTGATGGGAGAAGACATCACCCATTTGAAAGGCAGACGTATGCGCAACATGCGCAAACATATGCAGATGGTATTTCAGGATCCGTTTGCCAGTCTTAATCCGCGCATGCGTACTGTAGAGACAGTAGGCGAGGGGCTGCGCGTACATGCGCCGGAATTGAATGCGAGGCAACGGCGCGAAAAAGTTGTTGAGATACTGGTTCAATGCGGCATGAGCCCGGAAGCGCTGAGCCGTTATCCACATCAGTTCTCCGGTGGCCAGCGTCAGCGTATTGGTATCGCGCGTGCTTTGGCTGTGTCACCCGGACTGCTGGTGCTGGACGAACCTGTTTCTGCGCTGGACGTATCCGTGCAGGCACAGATTCTAAATCTTCTAGGCAAGCTTCAGAACGAACAGAAGCTGGCTTACCTGTTTATTTCACATGATTTATCAGTGATAAAACAGGTAGCGGACAGAGTGGCTGTGATGTTCGCTGGGCGTATTGTAGAACAGGGGAACGCGGAGACCGTCTATGCCCGGCCAAAGCATCCCTACACACGGGCATTGCTGGATGCCAGGCCCGTTGAGCATCCGTCCCAGCGAAAAAAACAAACAGACACTGCCGTACGCATTGAGGAAACTGTCGCCGAAAGCGGTTGCGCCTTTCGCCTGCGCTGTCCTTATGCACAAAAGGATTGTGAAACGTTTGATGGCGCGTTCTCGGGCGATGAGCATGCGTTTGCCTGTTTGCATCCACTGAACACGAAAAACTGATATATGATGGCCTCGCAAGAGAAGTCATCAAAAGGGAAAATGGTGTCTACCATCGGATTTTGCATGGAACAAGAGAAAATGGTGTCAGGCTTGACATTTGGATGTTTTTATAGTGCTGGCAATTCTTTCAGCTTTCTCCTGCAATGATTTGTTTCCAATCATACGTTTACG
>VAOW01014903.1_pt1 | contig 19769 bp, 22 predicted proteins | sample 3393921 | NCBI WGS metagenome assembly VAOW01 (sample SAMN08290428, study PRJNA428436) | hydrothermal vent metagenome | isolation source: Deep-sea hydrothermal vent chimney | place: Indian Ocean: Southwest Indian Ridge | depth 2742 m m | reverse complement strand
TGCAGAGCGGTAAGTAACCCATGAGTTCGGCGGTGACCGTACCGGTGCGGTCTTCGCGCCTGCGTATCAGTGAGATCTTTTATTCCCTGCAAGGTGAAGCCGATGCAGTGGGTTGGCCGACGATTTTTATTCGGCTTACAGGTTGCCCCTTGCGTTGCGTGTGGTGTGATACCACTTATGCCTTCGCCGGTGGCAGCTGGATGGATTTTGAGGCTATTCTTGAACAGGTGGCCGTCTATGGCACGCGGCATGTCTGCGTAACCGGGGGCGAGCCCCTAGCCCAACACCGCTGCATCGCATTACTTGGATTGTTGTGTGATCGAGGTTATTGCGTTTCCCTGGAGACTTCCGGTGCTCTGGATATAAGTGAGGTGGATACTCGGGTTCGTAAAGTCATGGACTTAAAGACGCCTGGCTCAGGGGAAATGGCCCGTAATCATCTGCAGAATCTGGATTGTCTGCAGTCTCATGACCAGATCAAGTTTGTGCTCGCCGACCGGCACGATTACGAGTGGGCTTGTGGCATGCTGCGTGAGCATCAGCTTGAACAACGCTGTGACGTGTTGTTTTCCCCTGTTCATGGCCATCTATCCGGACGGGAACTGGCAGAATGGATCCTCAGCGACCGGCTCCCGGTACGTTTCCAGCTGCAGTTACACAAACTGCTGTGGGGCAATCAACCGGGACATTGATAGCCAGGCCGACATGTCGCTGGTGCGCGCCTCTATGATTGAAAGCTTTGAAACAGGATGGATTATGCATGGCTAAAGCGGTGGTGCTCCTCTCGGGCGGTATGGATTCTGCCGTTACGCTGGCTCTAGCCAGGGAGCGGGGTTTGGACTGTTACGCCCTAAGCGTAGCCTACGGGCAGCGGCATGGTGCCGAACTTGAAGCGGCCAGGCGGTTGGCGTCCAGCCTCGGTGCCGTAGCCTATAAACGGGTAGCCGTTGATTTGCGTGCGATCGGTGGTTCGGCCTTGACCGACGATATTGAGGTGCCCCAGCAGGGGGGCATCGGTATTCCCGTCACCTACGTCCCCGCACGCAATACCATCATGCTATCCATTGCCCTGGGTTGGGCCGAGGTAGTTGGCGCTTACGAACTGCATTGCGGGGTGAATGCAGTCGATTATTCAGGCTATCCTGATTGTCGGCCAGAGTTCGTGGCCGCCTTCGAACAACTCGCCAATCTGGCCACCAAGGCCGGTGTCGAAGGTGCGGGCTTACAGGTTTGCGCGCCCCTGATCACCATGAGTAAAGCCGATATCGTGCGTGAAGGCCTGCGCCTGGGAGTCGATTTTTCCATGACCGTTTCCTGTTATCAGGCTGATACCCAGGGTCGGGCATGCGGTCACTGTGATGCTTGTCGGCTACGAGCACAGGGATTTCAGCAAGCCGGTGTTGATGATCCGACCGGATATTGCTGAACTTTCTCTTTTCCCCATGTACTCGAGGTGAAGCCAGAGATATCGCATAGGCCCCAGAGTTTGCTAAACTGGCGCGCTCTAGCGGGCCGTTAGCTCAGTTGGTAGAGCACCGGACTTTTAATCCGATGGTCACTGGTTCGAACCCAGTACGGCCCACCAAAATTAAGCACTTACGAGAAAGGCCTGGCTAAAAACCGGGCCTTTCTCGTTTCCGGGTGTTTTAGAGCCTGTCGGACTTGGCAAGAATCTACTACGGTAGTGGAAAATCGGTCTATTTTCTCGCTCTTTATCGTTAAATAGAACCACTATTTGCCTCAAAATCTCAACAAACTGCTTTCGATTTTTTATCCTCCTCGCAACGACCCTTCAAGCCCGACAGACTCCTCGCCATAGTAAGGAAAATCGCGATTTCTTAAACCGATCCCCGGTTCCTCCACCCGAAACCTAAAGGGCCATAAAGTTTTCTTGAAGCATCATATATTGCCTATACGTAGCCTCAAACAAACAAAATACCTTTAATTCATTGATTGAGACAGTAAAACGGCTATATGATGGCTTGAACCAATACAAGTGATTCTTAAGTAGGCTCAAAGCATCATGGCGAATACTAGCAGGATCAACGAGACCCCGCCCGCCGCTGTCGCAGACGCTCTCCAGCGACTGGGCCGGGACATCCGTACGGCGCGTCTGCGCCGCAAGCTGCGGATCCAGGACGTGGCGGATCGCATGGGTGCCTCGCGTTTCACCGTCGCCGATCTTGAGAAAGGCAAGCCGGGCACGTCGATGGCAGCCTATGCGGGTGCGCTCTGGGCGCTCGGCCTGCTGAACCAGATGAGCGAGCTAGCCGATCCCGAGCACGACGAGGAAGGTAAAGTTCTGGAAAGCGCCAGGAACCCCAAGGAAGCCCCGCGCACTCGCAAGCTCGACAATGACTTCTGATCGCGAATGCTTCGTCTATGTCGTCCTGCCCGGACAGACGGAGTTCGTCACGGCGGGCCGTTTTCGCGTGTCCGAGACCCGTGACGCTACCCCGTTCGGAGAATTCGTCTATGGCCGCAACTACCTGCAACGCAGCGACGCGGTAGAACTTGATCCGGTCGAGTTGCGTCTTGCACCCCGAACCTACGAGACGGCGCGGATGAGCGGCTTCTTCGGCGCGATCCGCGATTCCATGCCGGACTATTGGGGACGCCGTGTCATCGAAAAACACAGCGGTCATACGCAACTCGAAGAGTTCGACTACCTGATGCAAGGTGCTGACGACCGTGCGGGCGCGCTAGGTTTCGGTTTGGGGGTAGCGCCACCGGCACCCCGACGGAAATTCAATCGCATACTCGATCTGGACCATCTGCAAGCCGCCGCCGATGCGATCAACGCCGATGGTCCCGACCTCGCTGGCCCCACCCATGCACAGGCGGAAGACTTATTGCTGGAAGGCACCTCAATGGGCGGAGCCCGTCCGAAGGCAGTGGTGCAGGACGACAACACGCTCTGGCTCGCTAAGTTAGGTCGTTATGATGATCGCTGGAATCATCCGCGTATTGAGCATGCCCTGCTGGTTCTGGCCAGGAACTGCGGCATCAATGCCGCTGACAGCCGCATCGAAACAATCGGCGGGCGTGACGTGCTGCTGGTTCGGCGCTTCGACCGCGAGTGGGACGGCGAAGGCTATAACCGTCACCGCATGGTGAGCGCCCTCACCTTGCTGCAATCTGAAGACAATCAGACCGCTCGTGGCCGCTGGTCATACCTGCTGCTGGCCGATGAGCTCCGCCGCGCCAGCGCGCGGCCCGAAGACGATCTGCACGAATTGTTCGCGCGCATGTGCTTCAACGCGGCGATCTCGAATCTCGACGATCACCCGCGCAATCATGCGCTGCTCGCCAAGGACAAAACGTGGCGACTTAGTCCTGCCTATGACTTGACGCCAATGCCGGTCGTGACGCTCGGTCGCCGCGACCTCGCTATGAAATACGGCCCGGCCGGTCGGCTGGCCAACAAGTCAAACCTTGTGGGCGGAGCGGGACGGTTCCTGCTCGACACTGAGGACGCAGAAGTAATCTTCAGGAGCGTTACCGATACCGTGCGCGCACAATGGCACACCAGCATGCGTCAGGCTGGCGTGGGTGAGCAGGATTGTAAGGCTATCCGCAGTGCGTTTGTCTATGAGGGATTGTATTGTGAGATGGGGGCGAAAGATGTTTGATACCGCGAGGCGCTTCGTTGTTGAATCCCCGCCAACTCACTCAGGCGAAAAGGACGGTTGAAAGCTTAGATGACAGGTTCCCTATGATTCCATAGTGCCGAGGAGCTACGCTTTGCTCGTTGCTTGAGAAGCTTTGCAAGAACTCTTAGGCCAGCGAGATCACGTATGAATCGGCACCTTCACGCCAACGCCACGATGACCTTCCTGCGTCGCTTGAAGATGAAGGCACCGATGAAGATCGAGAAGCTGCTGACCGACAACGGCAGTCAGTTCACCGATTGCTTCACCAGCAAGAACAAGGCTCCTTCAGACCAACGGCATGGTTGAACGTTTTAACGGGTGCATCATCGACATTCTCGCCACCACCCGTTTTCATCGTCGTGATGATCTGTGAGCCACGCTGGAGCGCTATAAAAAGTTCTACAACGAACACCCGCCACAACGAGCACTCGGCTGCTAAACGCACTTGCAAGCGCTCCGCACCCGGCGCAAAGATCGACCTGAACTGTTTGTTAGACAGCCAAAGAATCAGATGGGACCTGATAACTAGACTCATGTCATATTGAGCAAAGCCGTCCATTCCCCCTGATAGCCCACCCGTGTATGCTGCCTAGTCAGCTAATCCGGTCGGCAACTATGAGGTGGCTATGAGTATTGGGCGGCGTGTCCAGAAGGGCTTTACGTTGATCGAAATCATGGTAGTGGTGGTGATTATCGCCGTATTGGCGACGTTGATTATCCCCAATGTCATCGGTCGGGCTGAGGATGCGCGTATCGCCAAGTCCACGGCGGATGTACGGGCTCTGGAATCGGCGTTGGCTATGTATCGCTTGGATAATGGCCATTATCCATCGACCGATCAGGGTCTGCAGGCGTTGGTCAAGAAACCTGCTGGCGATCCTTCTGCGGATAATTGGCGTCAAGGTGGTTATATCCATGTTTTACCCAAGGATTCATGGGGGCACACCTATCAATATTTGTCTCCGGGGCAGCACGGTGAATACGACATCTGGTCAAAGGGCCCGGACGGTATTTCCGGGAATAAGGATGACATTAACAGTTGGAATACCAAACCATCATGAGACGGGGCTAGGGAGCGAGCGCTTGCCTAGATCCGCACCCGTCGCCAGGCATCGCCGGATATCGGGGTTCACACTGGTGGAGTTGCTGGTGGTGATGTTAATCATCGGCCTGATGACTGGCGTGGCGGTGATGAGTCTGTCGGTCACCGACCACGATGAAGCAAAACTTGCCGCCAAGCGCTTGACTAGCGTGATACGCCTTGCGCATGAAGAAGCGGAGATGCAGGGTCGTAATCTTGCGCTTGGTTTTTGGCTACACGGTTGGCAGTTCTACCAGCTTGATCAGTCGGGTAAATGGCATCGTCTGCACAGTGGTGGTTTGATGCGTCCACGTCGATTACCTCGCGATCTCCAGTTCAGCTTGCAATTACAGGGTCTGGACGTTGCTTTGGCCTCCGAGAAGCAAACTCATCCACAGGTTTTTCTACTTTCCAGTGGCGAAATGCAGCCCTTTACGCTGTATATCGAACAGGATGGGAAACGGCGTATCCGTATTCAGGGAGATCCTCTCGGGCAGCTGCAGCAGGAGACCTTGCATGCCGATTAGCCGTGGTTTCACCTTGCTGGAGGTGGTGGTGGCTTTGCTCATCGTGGCATTGGCATTGGCGGCGGCGGTTCAGTTGACCGCTAGCGGTGCCGACAACCTCAGTGCCATGACCCGCAAGACCGAAGCGCACTGGGTGGCAATGAACCAGCTTGCCGAGTTACGTGCCCGGGGAGCCTATCCAGCAATCGGTAAGAGCCAGGGTAAGAGTGAGGAAGCCGGGCATAACTGGCACTGGTCGCAGGATGTGAGCCAGGGTCCGGTTCGGGGCTTGCGCAAGATTGCCATCCAGGTGCGAGCTGGAGAGAAGAGTCCGGTGCTGGCCACGGTACGCGGGTTTATTGGTCAGGTTGAAGCGGCTGCCGTGGCACCGCGTGCGGTATCGAGTTCCGGCATACCCGCTCCGGTGCATCGATGACTATGCTGTGCAAGCGCCGTGGTTTCACTCTGATTGAATTGCTGGTAGCCGTGGCGATCTTTGCGGTCATGGCGGCACTGGCCTTTGCCGGGCTCGATGTGGTATTACGCCAACGTAGTGAACTTGAGGAACACTATGCGCACCTGCATGCCGTACAACGCACTTACGAAGCCCTGCAGCGAGATTTGAGCGCCGCAGTGGCCCGCCCGGTACGTGATCAACTGGGTGGTTGGTTGCCAGCGTTACGTGGCGTACCCGGTACCGCGGAGTTGGGGCTGACCCGTTCCGGATATCCCAATCCTGCCCAGGTACGGCGCAGCCATCTGTTGCGGGTGCGCTATGTGTTACGTGATCAGCGGTTCTTGCGTATGCAATGGGCGGTGCTTGATCGGGCTCCGGGTGATAAGCCACAGATCAGCGTGTTGCTCAAAGACGTAAGTAAACTTTCCTTTCGCTACCTTGATACTAAGGATGTTCCACAAAGTGCCTGGCCCCCTGCTACCGGCACCGCAAATATCCGGGTTTTGCCACGGGCGGTGCGGGTACGGCTCACCCTCAAGGGTGAAAGTGGCTCGTACCAGTGGACATTTTCCCTGCCATGAATACGATGATGCAACAACGTGGAGTCGCCCTGCTCACGGCACTACTGATTGTGGCGATCCTGACCACGGTCACGGTGATGTTGTCGTGGGACCAGATGCTGGCGATCCGGCGTAGTCAGGACTTGATTGAGCAGGATCAGGCCCGCCAGTTGTGTCTGGGGGCTGAGGCCTGGGCTGCGCAGACCCTGGCTAAAACAGCCCGTCAGCAGGTCGTGGATTTGCAACAGTCCTGGGCACAGCCGATACCGGTGATCCCAATTGATGGGGGTGAGGTGAGCGGTAGCCTGGAAGATTTGCAGGGTCGCTTCAATCTCAACAATCTCGTTAATGGAAATAAGGTAGTGGGGATCTCGCGGCAACGTTTCAATCGATTGCTGCAGCGGGCCAAATTGCCGGTTGACCTTGATGATGCCGTCATTGACTGGATTGATCCGGACGATATTCCGCGTGGTGCTGGTGGTGCGGAGGATGGTTTTTACATGGGCATGCTACCGCCCTATCGGGCCGCCAATATGCCCATACTCAGCGCTTCTAGTCTGCGTCTGGTGCGAGGATTCAGTGCCAAGGCCTATGCTGCGATCATTCCGTGGGTAACGGCCTTGCCAGCGGGGACTTCGATCAATTTGAATACTGCCCCGGAGATGGTTTTGGAGACTTTGGGGCTGAGTGCCGATCAAGTAGCGGCTATTATCAAATTACGCGATAACCATCCTTTCAAATCACTGGCCGCTTTCTTGTCCAACCCGATTTTGCAAGGGCAGAAAATCAATAGTTCCCGACTTGGTGTGCGTAGCCAGTTTTTTCTTCTACGGGCTGAGGCTCGCCTTGGCAAGACCCAAACGATTCTCTACAGCGTGCTCCGCGTGGAGAATCCCGATAAAGTAAAGGTTATTATGCGTTCCTGGAATACCTCACCTTGATGGATACTTGCTTGCTGCGACTTTGCGCTACTGGCGTGGTCGAATGGCGTTTCAACGATGAGCATGGCTTCGGCAGTCTGGATGAAGCGGCTATCTTGGCCCGCGGCCGGGCCGTTACCGTACTGGTGCCTGGAGAACAGGTACTGCTGATCCGCACGGTGATGCCTACCCGTAAGGCCGCCGAGATTGAGCGTGCCTTACCGTATGCGGTGGAAGACTGGTTGATCAACCCACCAGAAAGTCAGCATTTTGCCTGGTTGCGTGATTCGGGCGAAGTGGCTGCTGCAGTGGTGACCCGGGATCGTATGCAAGCCTGGGCCGAGACTTTGCAAAGTGCCGGGATCCGGGTTCAATCGATGCGTCCCGATATGTTGGCCATACCATGGCAGGCCGGGCGTTGGAGTGTTTGGCTTGAAGGTGACCGGGCGCTTTTACGACAGGGTCTTGCCGACGGGTTTGCCTGCGACCGGAAAGCACTGACTACGATGTTGGCAGCGCTGCGTGCCGAGGTATCCGAAGATGCGCTGCCACAGGGTCTGGATATTTGGTGCTGGGATGGTGATCCTCCTGAGGAATGGCCGGAGGGTCTGGAAGTACAGCATCAAACTCTGGCGGCGTTCCCCATGGCGGGATTGCAGCTCGATGATGCCGGATTGAATCTTCTCCGGGGTGATTTTGCTGCCCATGAAGCACTCCGATACCAGCTTGGCCCATGGAAAATAGCGGTAGTCGCTGCGGCTATATGGGTGGTGAGCATATTGGCATTGCAGGCTACGCGTGATTCTGTGCTGGCGCATGAACAGGTACAATTGAACTCGAAAATTGACCAGGTATTCCGTCAGGCCATGCCGGATACACAACGTATCGTCGACGCCAAGGTACAGATGCAGCAGGCGCTACAGGCGTTGCGTGGAGGGTCGGAGCAGGGTGGCGCACTGCATCTATTGGCGTATGCGGCACCGACACTGGTGCACGCATCGGGTATCCGGATACAACGTATTGAGTATCGGCAGGGGAAACTCGATGTCCATCTCACTACGCGGGGTTTCGGTGTTTTCGAGCAACTCAGGAAGGTACTGCAAGCACAGGGACTCAAAGTGAAGCTGCAATCCATGAGTACCCGGAAAGGTGTGGTTAGCGGTAACGTACAAATTCGTGGTGGTGGTACATGAACCTGCAAGATAGATGGGTGGAACTGGAAGCGCGCGAGCGTAAAGCGATCATAGTAGGTGTAAGTATTCTCGCTTTTGGCATCGTATACGGTTTGCTCTGGCGGCCGCTGGATCAGAGTGTGCGGGTACGCACAGAGCAGGTGCGAAGTATGCGTTCCGATCTTGCCTGGATGCGTCAGGCGACGGTAGAAATACGCGCTCTGCGTGGCCATAATATCCAGGCCAAGGCAGTCATTGGTGGTTCGTTGCTTGGCGTGATTGATAAGTCCGCTCGGGAGCAGGGCCTGGACAAAGCCATAGTGCAACTCACCCCGCAGGGAAGTGATGAAGTATCGGTATCCTTGAAGCCGGTCGATTTTGCTCGCTTGGTACGCTGGCTTGGTGTTTTACAGCAACAAGGTGTGCGAATCCGTACATTTTCCTTGATCCCAAGTGGAGTCGGTCAGGTTCGCTCCAGCATGACCTTGAGCCGTACCCCTGTGGCCTCGACGTAGATCACGACTACCTGAGCTGCGCATGATGGTAAGCATTCCAAGCCTTGCTTCGCCGGTTTTGAAATACCGCTATGGGGTGTCTCTGCGGCCAACACCAGCTTGCCCGTATTGCCGGCGTGGCATGCTGCAATCATGAAGCGCTTGTGGATACTTGGCCTATTTGGGTTTGGCTGCTATATCGTATTTCTGATAATTCTGTGGCCAGCAAGCTGGCTGGTTTCCAGGCAAGGGCTGCCCGGGCTTAATTTTACGGGGGTCTCGGGTACGCTCTGGTCGGGGCAGGTGCAGTCGCTGGTTTGGCGAGGATTTCCGTTGGGCCAGGTTCGCTGGCATTTTGCACCCACTGCGCTGTTGCGAGGACAACTTGGAGCATGGATTGAATTGCGCGGAGCGGACGTATCATTGCAAGGTGTTGGCTCAAGTAATGTCATGGGTCACGGTGTAGAACTTCGTGACGTGGACATCCAGAGATTGGCCCCCGAGCTGGCCCAACGACTGGGGTTGCCCTGGCAGCTTACCGGGAGTATTCGAGGACATGTTGATTTAGCACGCTGGCAACTCGGTGCTGTCCCCGAAGTGACCGGTACCTGGCTATGGAGCCAGGCTGCAGTACGGTCACCCGTGGCGATCCGGCTTGGCAAAGTTCAAGTACGGGCAACATCCATAGGCCCGCGTGAGGATATCGAGGCTACCTTTAAGGGAGGTGATCTGACGGGTACGGGTAGCCTGATACTTGGGCCTGGCCAGCACTATGTTTTTAAGCTCAATATAAGTGCTGCCGATGCGCGGGTGCGTCCCATGCTCCGATGGCTTGGTCAATCCAACGCTGCAGGACATTGGGTGTTCAAAAAACGCGGCGACTTGCGAGGACTGGGCGCATGGCTGGGTATTTGAGGGGGCCTCTAAAAACATACTGCGTGGCCCGGTTATCGTGTTGCGATCCCACTCGCTCATCGTCTACCTGCTTGATATATCCCGGAGATTTACCCCGGGCAGTGGGTACTCGAACCACTCAGCAGGGTTTTTAGAGATCTCCCTGATTAGACTCATTTTATAATGGACAAGGCGGCGCCTTTTGTGGGTTGCTGATCCAGCGTATGATGCGTATGGGGTTCCAGCGTGACAACCTACCGCAGGTACGGTTCAGTCGTTGTTTGGGATAATGCCCTATTATTAAGATTGTTAGAAGCGCCGATTGGCGTAAGCTTTGTATCCTGTCGACGGAGGTTGTTCCATGTCAGAGAATGAAGAAAATCAAGTATCGCGTCGCCGTTTCCTCAAGGTTGCGGCCGGTACCGCCGCAGCGGCTGTAGCGGTTGGCGCATTGCCTCGCCTGGCCCATGCCGGAGGCTTGCCGCACCTGAAAGAATCGGATCCTGCCGCCCAGGCTCTTCACTACCATGAAGATGCAAGCACGGTTTCCGCCGCCAAGTTCTCGGTGTTCAAGAAGGGTGACCATTGCGCAATTTGCCGGTTTTACCAGGGCAAACCCGGAGCGACCTGGGGACCCTGCCAGTTGTTTCCCGGCAAGGATGTACATAAGAATGGTTGGTGCGAGGGGTTCTCGAAGAAATAATCCCATACCTATCCGGATGCTGGGTATTACCTATAAAAGCCGGGTTCAACCTGGCTTTTATAGGTTCTGACAAGGTGATTGTGCAGTGAGATTTTGCATCAATTACGGCGTTTGATTAGCCGGGCAAAAATTCAGGTGGAAGTGTTGTAGGGTAGGCTGTGAGCTAGGTCAAGTAGCAGCCCGACTCGACAACGGAAGCTGATCGTTTGTCGGGGGCGGGCCACTAACGGGGGCCACTGCCATGCAAACCTCCGGAGCGCGATTCTAGCGCCATGCTACAAAAGTACTAACAGGCTAGCATTCATCCTCATTGCTACATTTCTAAAACATATTTATTATCGTTGGGATAGGTATGTATGTTTAAATATTTCGGAGCTATTTTCCCGATCGAAACATACGGAATAGTATCGAAAAGCGTTTGAATATGTGGGTTTGCGCGAGCCTGAACATACCTTGATCCAGCACGGTTCGCACAGTCTGAATGGGTAGGGGTGGGAAGGTCATCTCGCCGCAGTTATTTGTTGGGATTGGCCAGCTCGCTGTGCCGTCGCCCATACAGGTAGTAGATGCCGAGTCCAACTATCGCCCAGATGACAAAAACCAGTTTGGTCTTGTCGGTCAGGTTGAAGAACAAGAAGGTGCATCCGCCAATAGCACCCAGGCTGATCACCCAGATCCATCCACGCATAATCCGAAAAGGACGGTACCGGTCTGGTTGAGTACGGCGCAGAATCAGCACGGCCGCGGCGACCATGGCGAATGCAAACAGGGTGCCCGCATTTGATAGATCGGCCAGTTTGCCGACGGGGAAAACCCCCGCAAACAGAGAAACCGTGGAGCCGGTTATCAGGGTGATCACATAAGGAGTCTTGAAGCGAGCATGGATCTTGGAAAATACCGCGGGCAGCAAGCCATCGCGGGACATGGTGAAGAAAATCCGGGTCTGTCCGTAAATCATCATCAGAATCACGGACGGCAGTGCAACGCTCGCTGCGAGTGCAACCATCTGCCCGGTATTTGGAAAACCCAGGTCGCGTAGCACGAAAGCCAGTGCCTCTTTGCTGCAGACCAGGTTATGCAGCCCTTGGCACGCCTTGGTCATGTCCAGTGAGCCAGGCACGTAAGCCACGCCGTTGTGCATCAAGGGCTGGGCCCCGACTGAACCGACAGCCCCATAACCGACGAAAAGATAGAAAATGGTAGCAACCACCAAAGAGCCGATCACCCCAATGGGAATATTCCGGTTGGGATTTCTGGTTTCCTCAGCGGCGGTGGAAACTGCGTCGAAACCCACATAGGCGAAGAAAATCGATGCGGCCGCACCGAATACGCCCGTCCCGTCTCCGGATAGCGGGTTACCCCAACCGGTGGGGATGAAGGGGTGGAAATGAGCACTTTTTACTGCCGGTACCGCAACGAATATGAATGCCAGCAGAGCCGTAACCTTTATCAATACCAGAATCGCATTGATCCGGGCACTTTCCGTTGTGCCGAGTATGAGCAGGCCGGTGATGAGTAATGAGATGAGGGCGGCAAGCAAGTTAAAGCCGCCGCCGTCAAAAAAACCGATGCGCAGGAATTCCGGTAAGCCCAGTCCCCAGTGGGCAAGCATGCCATTGGCGTAACCTGACCAACCGACTGCGACCGCGCTGGCGGCAACGGCATATTCAAGTATCAGTGCCCAGCCGACAGTCCAGGCCATGGCTTCACCCAGCACCGCGTAGGTGTAGGTATAGGCCGAGCCCGCTACCGGCACCATGGCGGCAAGTTCGGCATAGGCCAGTGCTGCTAGGGCACACACCAAGGCGGCAATGACAAAGGCGATCATTATCGCTGGCCCCGCTTTCTGGGCGGCTTCGGAGGTGAGCACAAAGATACCGGTACCGATAATGGCACCGACCCCAAGCATGGTGAGCTGGAATGGGCCGAGTGTTCGGCTGAGGGGATGTTTCTCTGCCGTGGCGAGAATTTGATCGAGTGGTTTGACGCGCCAGAAAATCATTGCTTCCCCCGAATGGCTATTTTCGAGCCAGCACAGCTATGGCTATGACCAAGCGGTACGGCATGAATTGGGCTCCCGGCATGCCGCGAATTCATAGCAGCCGATTAGGGCGGACGGTCCGCACTCCTGTTGCCGCCCTACCATACGTTATCCTGATCGGTACCAACTAGCAGCTGTTCCTTGAGTGCCCCGATTTCCCATTTCCAGCCAACTGATCGCCACCGGGATCGGTGGCGATCAGGCATAACCTATTTTGGGCCCTGTACCGGCAAGGGCGGCTGACAGTTCGAGCACCAAACTAATCAGCCGTAACCCCGACATATTTACAGCGTCTGTACCTGCATGCTCAGGGGCTGGGTAGGGTAGATTCCAGGGGATCCTTGTCCCAGTTTTCATTCAGGTATTCTTCGATGCGATCACGGCGTAGGCGCATGTTATAGGCTATCCACATAATCAATGCCGAGAATACGGCAATCGTGGGGATTGCGGTGGCCAGATCAAGGATACCAAGATTACCCTTGCCGACGGATGCGTCCGGATACGAACCCAGCCAGCTGATTAGGGCCAGCCCCCCCAGCCATGGAATGACCCAGAAGCCGGCACGCAGGTCCAGCCGGGGTGTCTTTTTGTGATACAAGCCCTCATGCACGATCAGTATGCTGAATCCCAGCAGTACGGCGACAGCCAGCTTCCAGTCAACGTCCCATCCTGACCAATAGACAATCAGGTTGGAGGACAGGAACGCGAGATAGGGGATGATGATACCGCCGGGCAAGCGGAACGGTCGCTTGTATTCGGGTAGTTCTTTGCGTAGTGCTACCAACACCAGGGGGCCGGAGCCGAATGACAGTACGGTGGCTGAGGTCACAAAGCCAACCAGTTTCTGCCAGCTTGGAAACGGCAGAAAGAAGATCAAGCCAACCACAAATGCCACGATCACGCTCACCCAGGGTACGCCGTGATCATTGACCTTGGCCAGCGAGGCCGGAGCATTGCCGTTGCGACCCATGGCGTAGGACAGGCGAGCCGTGACGGTCGTGTAGATCAGGCCGGTATCAGCGGGGGAGATGAAGGCATCGATATACAACAGCAATGCCAGCCAGGTCATGCCCAGGGTCATTGATAGGGTAGCCAGCGGGCCGAAAGCAATGGCCTTGTCCTCAATGCCTCCGGAAAAGGTCGTGCCGATATGGGCCCAGCCATTAGCCAGGGCGGCACTGGGTAGGGCTCCGATGAAAGCCATTTGCAGGGCGATGTAGATCACCGCGCACCCTAGTACTGAACCGATGATAGCAATCGGCACATTGCGGCTGGGGTTGTCGGTTTCACCGGCTAATTCCACCCCTTGCCGGAAGCCAAGGTAGGAAAAAATAATGCCAGCGGTGGCGATGGAAGAGAACACCCCGTGCCAGCCGAAGGGCATGAACCCACCTTGCGCGGCATAAGAAAAATGGCTGCTGTCGAACTCGGCACTGAAGAATGATACGACCACTATCAGAATAATGGCGATCTTCCACCACACCAAGGCATTATTGAGCCGGGCAAACCAGCGGATACCGATCACGTTGACCAGACTGAACAGGAACATCAGCGCGGCGGCGGCGGCATAGCCCATTGGGGTCAGTACAGCAACGCCGTCCCTGAGTACCTGTAGATTGGGGATGTAGTTGTTGGCGTATTGCAACGCCGCCAACACCTCGATCGGCGCCGTGGAGGCGGCTGCCAGCCAGGTAACCCAACCGGTGGTGTAACTGGCGAACGAGCCGAAGGCAAAATGGGGAAAGCGCACCACTCCTCCCGATAGCGGGAACATGGTGCCGAGTTCGGCGTAGGTGAGGCCGATGAACAGGATCATGATGGCCCCGATTAGCCACGAGATGATTGAGGCCGGGCCGGCTTGCTGGGCTGCGTTCAAGGCGCCGAATAGCCAACCTGAGCCGATGATCGAACCCACGGCAGTAAATAGCAGACCGATCAGCCCAACATGGCGTTTCAGTCGTTTATCATCACCACCAGGGGCAAGAGTTGTGGGTGTTTGCATCGGATTTCCCCTCTTTTATACAAAATTGATGAAACCTGCGTCAGGGTGTTGCCTGAAGTCGAAATGGGTATCGAGGCCGGACATGATGGACTGGAAGTCCCAGAGTATATGGGTAAAACAAATGTTTTTTGCTGGGTTAATAAATCGATCAAGTGATTGGTGTACCAGCAATTTATTGGGTACTCCAGGTTTCCCATGGTCTTGACGAGGTGGCTGAAAGCGGTCGTGAAGGAGGTGACCACAAGCATCTGGCCGCCCCCTCGCTTGAGGTACGTGGTACCCAGTTGGAACGGACCAGCAGGCAACCATGTGTCGCCGTACCATACGCGAGCCCTGCGCATGCAGCAAGAAGCAGCGATGACAATCTGCGCAGTCTATGCGCTCACAGATCAACAGGCAGACAGGAAAGCCTATGAATTCGTCCCAAGCCCAGGTATCGAGATTGTTGCAAACCTATCGTTCTCAGGATAACGAGCAACGGACTCTGCTCAAGGCATTCAACCGCTTTGTTGAAGCCCATTCCGACTGCTGTGAACGAGCATGTTTGCCCGGGCATTTTACGGCTTCTGGGTGGTTGGTCAGTGCTGATAGGCAGCGAGCTTTACTCACCCATCATCGCAAGCTTGGCATCTGGGTGCAGCCCGGAGGGCATGCCGATGGACAAGCCGATCTGGCCGCTGTGGCCTTGCAAGAAGCGCTGGAAGAATCAGGCCTGGCCGGCTTGTGTAGTGACGGTGAGGTGTTCGATCTGGATCGCCATTGGATTCCCCGTTACTCCGGCGATACCGCCCACTGGCACTATGACGTACGCTTTGTAGTGCGGGCTACCCGGGGGGAGAATCCGGTGGTGAGTGAGGAATCGCTGGCTTTGGCCTGGCGCCCGGTTAGTTTGCTGGCAAGCTCTTCTGGAATCGATACATCGGTACAGCGCATGGCCCAAAAATGGCTAAGTCGGGCAATACTTACTCTGGTAAAATGAAGGCGGCGATGACCGCACGATTCTCATTGGCGAGGACATTGAAGGTACGGGCCGCCGCCGCGTTGTCCATCACTTCGCAGCCAATTCCACGGGAGAGCAGGAAGGCCATGGCTTCCGGGGAGGCAAACTGCAATGCTTGGCCACTACCGATGAGTACCACCTCGGGCTGCAGATCGAGTAAAGGCAGCAGATGCTCAGGGTCGAGATCATTGATGCTTCGCACAGGCCATTCTTCGATGGCTTGTTGCCGGCTGATGATGAAACTTCGGCATAGTTCGCGATTAACCACCACGATGCTCCGCTCCTTGACGTGGCGGATATACAAGTAGTTTTCGGGGTGGTTGAGCGTTACCTCCATCAGCGTGGTAAAGCGATTCTTGGCTGTTCAATATTACGCCGGAACAAACAGACGATATGACCGATACGCTGCACCAGTTGGCTTTCACTGCGTTCTAATAGGTGGGCAATCTGCTGTTCGCGCTGAGTGCGATCTGTAGTCCCCAGACGCACCTTGATCAGTTCGTGCTGATCCAGAGCCAAGCTGAGTTCTTTGATGACCGCTTCGGTCAGCCCTTTTGTACCCAGCTGGACGACAGGTTTCAGGGGGTGGGCGAGGCCGCGCAAATAGCGGCGTTGGGTGGGACTTAAAGGCATGCGGATAGACTGCGAACGAGAAATATGTGATGAGTTCAGGTTATCATGAACAGCACCGATACTATGGATCAAACGTGTCTCGAAGCAAAAGCAGCGCTCGATGGCTGCGTGAGCATTTCAGGGATGAATATGTCAAGCGGGCCCATGCCGAGGGTTTACGTTCACGTGCGGTGTTCAAGCTTGAAGAAATTCTTCAGCGTGATCGCCTTTTGAAAGCGGGAATGCGGGTGGTCGATCTGGGTGCGGCCCCCGGTAGTTGGTCGCAGACCGTGCGGGCCAAGCTTGGTGACAGTGGCCAGGTGATTGCATTGGATATACTACCTATGCAGGGCATCCATGGAGTCGAGTTTTTGCAGGGTGATTTTCGTGAGTCTGAAGTACTCCTGCGACTTGAAGCTGCGATGAAAGGTGAACGGCTGGATCTTGTGCTTTCTGATATGGCACCCAATCTGAGTGGTATTGAGGTTGCGGATCAGGCTCGGGCTATGGAATTGGCGGACCTGGCACTCGACTTTGCACGGAGCTGGCTCAAACCTGATGGAGCGTTATTGATCAAACTTTTCCAGGGTTCTGGGATTGATCAATTCATTCGCGACTTGCGCCGGGACTTCCGTCGCGTGAGTATGCGTAAACCCAAGGCATCTCGTGCTCGTTCGCGCGAGGTGTATGCGCTGGTACAGGGCCGCAAGGTCTGAGCCGGTATGGAGCTTGACGATGAACGATATGGCTAAAAACCTGTTGCTGTGGCTGGTGATCGCGGTGGTGCTGCTGGCAGTGTTCCAGAGCTTTGCCCCATCGACGCAGGCGGTGAAGCCGATGAGCTACACGCAGTTCGTGCAGCAGGTCGACAGCAACAACGTGGCCGCAGTTACTATCAGCGCGAAAAATCCCCCAGTGCTCACCGGTAAGTTACGGAATGGCAGTGCTTTGCACACGGTAGCGCCATTTTTCGACGAATCGCTGCTGCCACGCTTGCTCAAACATGATGTCCAGATTACCCAACAACCGGCGGACAGTGGCAGCATCCTTTGGAAGCTTCTAGTCAGCTGGTTGCCATTCCTCATTTTCATCGGCATGCTGATCTGGTTTATGCGGCAGATGCAGTCCGGTGGTGGGGGCCGTGGTGCCATGTCCTTCGGCCGTTCGCGGGCTCGAATGCAGGGCGAGGATCAGGTCAAGGTAACGTTTGCCGATGTGGCCGGCTGTGAGGAGGCCAAGGATGAAGTTGGTGAACTGGTTGAGTTTTTGAGGGAGCCGTCAAAGTTCCAGAAACTGGGTGGGCGGATTCCCAGTGGGGTGTTATTAGCAGGCCCTCCGGGTACCGGCAAGACCTTGTTGGCCAAGGCTATCGCGGGTGAAGCCAAGGTTCCGTTCTTCATCATTTCAGGCTCGGATTTTGTCGAAATGTTTGTTGGCGTGGGCGCATCGCGGGTACGCGACATGTTCGAGCAGGCCAAGAAACAAGCTCCGTGTATCATTTTTATTGATGAAATCGACGCAGTGGGTCGGCACCGTGGCGCGGGTTTGGGCGGTGGCCATGATGAGCGTGAGCAGACCCTCAACCAGCTGTTGGTAGAGATGGATGGTTTCGAGGGCAACGAAGGGGTTATCGTGATCGCTGCTACCAATCGAGCAGACGTACTCGATCCAGCCCTGCTACGCCCCGGTCGTTTTGATCGCCAGGTGATAATGATCTTGCCCGATTTGCGTGGTCGTGAGCAGATTCTCAAGGTGCACATGCGCAAGGTTCCGCTAGCCAAGGATGTCGATGCGCGGATTCTGGCCCGCGGTACCCCGGGTTTTTCCGGCGCCGATCTGGCCAACTTGATCAACGAGGCAGCCTTGTTCTCAGCTCGTGATAATTCCCAAGAAGTGACCATGAACAGCTTCGAGCGGGCCAAGGACAAGATCATGATGGGGGCTGAACGCCGCTCCATGATCATGACCGAGGACGAGAAGCGCCTGACGGCCTTTCACGAATCCGGACATGCCATTGTCGGTTTGTCTGTACCGGGGCATGACCCGGTACATAAGGTCACCATCATCCCGCGTGGGCTGGCTTTGGGTGTCACCATGTTTCTACCTGAGCAAGATCGCTACAGTCACAGCCGGGAGGAACTGGAAAGTCGTCTGGCCAGTCTATTTGGTGGCCGTGTTGCCGAGGAGTTGATCTTTGGTGAGGACAAGGTCACCACCGGAGCTAGTAATGACATTCAGCGAGCTACCCAGCTTGCCCGTGACATGGTTATCAAGTACGGGCTCAGCGAGGAGATGGGGCCGATGACCTATGGTGAGGATGAGGATGAAGTTTTCCTCGGACGTTCCATTACCCAACACAAGCATGTCTCCGAGGCAACCGCCAGACGGATCGACGAAGTTGTGCGCAACATCGTCGATCGCACCTATGGTCGGGCTCATGAAATCCTCACTTCAAAACTAGACATCCTGCGGGCTATGGCGGATGCGCTGATACAGTATGAAACGATTGATCGAGAGCAGATTGCGGCCATCATGGCAGGACGCGAACCGGCCCCACCAAGTGACTGGCACTCAGCAGACGATGACCGGGATGGCTCTGCTGATGGCGAGGTAAAAGAGAACCCAACGGAAACCAAGGGGCAGGGTGGCAGCGTTGCTGAGCCAGCCAGTCAGCATTGAAGTGAATTCAGCATGCTTCAGTCCACCCGGATCGGTGCTGAGCAGGCCAGAGTGAAGGCCTGCTCGCCGGGGCGGCAGATACCTGGAGGCGGTGGATTAACCGTATCCACAGGGGCGCAGACCGCTGTGGTTCGGATGCTTTGCTATAGTCTTTTAGCTGTTGCAAAGCGTATCTGATGTTTGATCCGGCTCTCCGCTTGGATTGCTCCGGCCGCATCTTGAACCTGGAGCGTCCCCGTATTTGTGGGATTTTGAACGTTACGCCGGATTCGTTCTCTGACGGCGGTCATTTCGTTACCCAGGAAGCGGCCATTGCCCAGGGTATTCACTCGGTTGAAGAAGGTGCTGATCTGCTGGATGTAGGCGGTGAATCGACCCGTCCCGGTGCCACACCGGTCAGTGCTGAGGAGGAAATTCACCGGGTAGTACCGGTGATCGAGGCCCTTGTGGCCCAGGTATCTGTGCCAATTTCCATCGACACTTCCAAGCCCGCAGTGATGCGTGCTGCCGTGGGCGCGGGCGCGGGGCTGATCAATGATGTCTATGCACTGCGTCAACCTGAGGCACTGGCCACTGCGGCCGAATTGGATGTGCCGGTGTGCATCATGCATATGCAGGGCGAGCCGGGCAGTATGCAACAGCAACCTCATTACGATGACGTGGTCGGTGAGGTGTATCGGTTCCTTGCTAACCGGCTGCTGGCGTGTGAGTTTGCGGGTATTGCCCACTCGAGGATCCTGGTTGATCCCGGCTTTGGCTTTGGCAAGACCCTGGAACACAATTTGCAATTACTGCAGGCATTGCGGCGTTTTACCGACCTGGGTATTGGGGTTTTAGTGGGATTATCAAGAAAATCGATGATTGGTGTGCTGACCGGTCGTGAACATCCGCAGCAACGGCAAGCGGGTTCGGTTACGGCAGCATTGCTCGCGGCACAACGCGGGGCCGGTATCGTCCGAGTTCACGATGTGGCGGCAACTCGGGATAGCTTTCGG